>Ga0316204_10008339_pt1 | contig 14482 bp, 15 predicted proteins | sample 6monrhotite_MG_2_FD_205661 | JGI IMG/M metagenome (GOLD analysis project Ga0316204, IMG submission 205661) | Microbial mat bacterial communities from mineral coupon in-situ incubated in ocean water Damariscotta River, Maine, United States -... | ecosystem: Environmental > Aquatic > Marine >...
AATTGGGCCTTATTTGATCTAGTGCCATGCGAAACAGCAGGGAATTACCGGAGTTTTTGGCGTGGCTGGCCAGCTGTCTCCAAATTTTAGTGGCTTGACTGTTATCACCGAGAAAAAGTGCATTGGCAGCACTATTATGAAATGCGCTATAGAGTAACAGGTTTCGGGGAAGACCTGTCTGGGTGCTGCTAGAGGATATGTTATTGAGTAGTTGTTGAAACTCTAGCTGTGCTTTTCTGGACTCACCTTCTATAGCGCGTGTCATTGCCAGTACGAGCTCAAGTGAAACATCGCGGTTAAAGCGCTTGAGGTAACGCCCCTGTAATACTCCCCTGGCCATATAAGTGTTGTTTGCTAATAAATAGGCGCTGGCAAGCATCAGGTAGCTTTTGCGATGATCAGGCTCTAAATCAATGGCTCTTTCAAGTTGTTTTATGCCAAGAGCGACCAGTTTTTGTAATTGCTTTTTTTGTTTGCTAACGGAGTTAGATGAGCTGCGTTTCGTAGTGTCCTGACTGGCTGAATCCGCAAGTGCATTTGTATCAAGTATTAAAGGGTAATAAAAGCTGGGTTGATTTAAATCACCCTGACGAATCAGAGCCTGGTGAATTTCAATCGCCTGTGCGAGGTAGGTCATGGCCAACGCAGAGATCACTGCACGACTGGGGTAATCTCTGCCAAATACCGTAAAATAATGCCGAGCTTGCTGGTAGTTTCTACCAACAAATGACTGTACGCCCATATGGTATAACATGGATTGTGAAGCCACGGTATCAAGTTGTATCTTTGTGCGTAAAGCCCGAGATTGCGCCTGTTTGCAGGCTCTACTTAAGTTTGTCTGCTGGCTATCGAGGCAGGAACTCTGCCAGATGTTTTCTACCCACTCAGTAAAAAAGTCTTTTTTATCAAGAACCTGGTGAGGGTCGAAACCCACACTGGACATCAGGATCAAGCCATCATGGTCGGCCTGAGCCTCCTTCTGTTCGAGTTGCTCTAGTTGATTATCATCCAGATTTAAGCCACGCATCATATGTTGTTGTGCTGAAGGGCTCTGGTTTCCTACCATACGAAAAAATCTCTGGTGCCAGAGATCATCTGCGCGTTGGTGTGCAAGCTCGTGTGCAAGTACAAAGGCTAATAAGTGTTGCCCCCGAGTTTTGCCATATTTCATGCAAACATTGATGGCATCTCGGCTTAGCAGGATATTGCCATCAGCCAGTGATGCAGCCCAGGGGCCTGCCTTAGAGTTTACGATATACAGGCCCGGCTCGAGCCGTGAGCTATCCCAGGCACGTAATAACACAGAGAAAACATCATGTGCCTGCTTAACCTGAGCATCATTTGCGCTAGATACGGTGTGGGCTTTCCAGTAGGTTATTGATTGTCTGGGGTCATCAGGAGGCACTAATGAGTTGGTTTGGGCGTGCCCAGTAAAGGTGCCTAAGCTGAAAACCAGAGTACTCAGTGCCAATAGGTAAATGGGTAAAAGCCTGTTATGTGGTGAAAATGCGCGCACAAAATTCTCGTTTAATGGTTTGTGTTAATTATTAATAGACAATAAATGTAAGTAAATTTGAATAATTTTCTAACAATTAATAAATAACAAAAATACTTTTCAAAAGTTAGTGTTTTCAAAGTCTCTTCTTGTATGAACTCAATTTAAACAAAAAAACACCCCGAATACGAATCGGGATAGCACAAGGAGAATACAATGTTATCAAATAAATTAATGTTACCCGTTGTAGTAGCGGGCACAGTATTTTTATCAGGATGTAATAGCTCAGAAGAATCAGCGGGCAATATACCTAATGGTATTACGATTGATATGAAAATACCTGAGAGTATGACCGGCGGTTCAGGCCAGACAACTGCTGCGTTGAATATTGCCAAGGCTGCTGAGGCGCCGTTAGCAGTAGCGTCAACCGGGCAGCCATGTAGCTATATTGGTGTGGAAGATGAAGATATTTTTAAAAACGGTTATCAGACAACCAGATTTATGGTGTCAGCGATGGCAACATGGACCTGCATTGCAGATCTGTTAATCGATGTGGCCGACCTGGTGCCTCATAATGGTGCTATTGTGGAAACAGAAAATGATAGCAATGCAGATAATTATGATGCTGATGAGCCTACACATTACAGCGTCATAGATGAATCAGAAACACAAACAACAATACATCTTTATTATGGTTATAACCGTTCGAATCCTCCAGTTACAGGAGAAACGCCGCAGTTTTATATTTCATGGAATGAAGACACCAACGGAGATGTAGAAGGCCGACTAATTATTGATGGTACAGGTGTTGACTGGGAAGATCACCAGGCTGACGACCCAGTGATGATGCGTATGGACTTTAATTATACGGCGACACAAAAAATAGCCGATATGTATCTTAAATTTGATCAGGGTAATTACTGGGCAGATGGGTTCCGCATTGAGATGACAAAAGATCTAACCGCAAATTCATTAGAAAAAGTTTTTGAAGCCCGCGGAATGATTGAAATGAAATCACAATTCATTCCATTAGGAGGCGTTTCTGAAGTGCCGGATGTACAGGTTTATAGTGTATCGGACGGTTTTGGTAATGGTGCATCTGTTGCTGAAATTCAGGATATGTCATTTCCGTTACCGGTGAATATTTTTACAGGAAATACATTAGGTGATTACCTGCTAACAAAGCGTGATGAATATTACTTCGAGTTTGATATGGACTGGGATTATATCAAGAAAACTGTGACAGCTTCAGAGTATCGAGGTGGCAGAACAACACCTGAAACTGGTGGAACCTGGGTGCTGCCATTTGATCCTTCGCTGGATTTAATTGTGACTGAGCTGGCGCTTGATCCTGCATATTTCACCGGCACACAGTGTGTTAATGTGGGTGATGAGTGCAATGACCTGTTAAATAAGGTGTATGACTTTATCAACGGCTTTGCAGGACAGGAAGCAAATCAGGGAACAGAACCCCAGGACTGGCGTAATACGGCAATTAATTCTGCGCAGTATTTAACCACGGTTTATCCAAATGGCGTTGACTGGACCGGCGCGTTTGATTTTACATTTACACCTGGGCTGTAATTTAAAGATACAAGCAGTATTGTCCGTGAATGAACGCAAATAAAATCAAAAATTTGTGTTCATTCGTGGACAAATAGCTTTAGATTTTTTTATTATTTATAAGCCTGAATATTTGCTGATACCACGTAATCTTCAATATTACTACCAGGTGCCCAGTCTTTTATAAAGTCGCGACTTTCGTCTTTAGGTTCAATTTTTATATCTTTGAAACCGGCTTCTTTCATCATCTGCTCTAAATCATTAATGCTTGAAGCGCCGCTTACACAGGCAGAATAAAGTGAAGTGTCATTTTTGATTTCATCAGGAAGATCTGTGCTGCTGACAACATCTGAAATTGCCAGACGGCCACCGGTTTTTAACACGCGATAAGCGTCATTAAATACCTGTTGCTTATTGGGTGATAAATTGATGACGCAATTGGACATAATGACATCGATTGAATTGTCAGCAACCGGCAGGTGCTCAATTTCGCCCAGGCGAAATTCTACGTTTAAATAATTTGCTTTTGCCGCATTATTACGAGCTTTAGAGATCATGTCGGGTGTCATATCAATGCCAATCACTTTTCCGTTGTCACCAATTTTATTTGCGGCAAGAAATGCATCAAAACCACCGCCACTACCCAGGTCGACTACAACTTCGCCATTTTTTAGTTCAGCAAGGGCTTGAGGGTTTCCACAGCCGAGACCCATATCGGCGCCTTCAGGTACGCTTAATAGATCTTTTTCGCTATAACCCAGGCGTGTAGATATTAACTGGTTAATCTGCTCGTCGTCAGATACCCCGCAGCAACTGTTTGCTACGCCACAACAGTCACCATCATTGTTTGCTTCAGCGACTTTGCTATATGTGTCTCTAACATTATTGCGTATTTTATCTGCTTTATGATGATCCATTGTTAGCTCTGCTTATGTTGGTTAATACTGATTTGATATTGTTTATAGTCTTCAGGAGTATCAATATCATTAAGTGTCTGTAAAAGCTTTACTTTGTAACCAGCAGCTTTAGCCTGCTTCAGGCTTTGTTCGAGCACGGTGTTTGTGCTCCAGGTGATATTGCTGAAAATTACGGGATCAATGGTTTTTGCGCCAATTAAAACATAACCGCCATCAGCAGCTGGTCCGAAGACTATATCATGTTGATCTAGCGCATTAAATGCTGATTCAATGTAGCTTGCATCAATCTCTGGGCAATCAGTGCCAATAAGAACCACACTGGAACAGGTTTTTAAAGATTGTTCAATAGCATGAAACATTCTTTCACCGAGGTTTTCACCTTTTTGTTTAAATAGCTGGGCCCTGTTGTCAAAATAAAGTTGTTTTAAAAAACTATGCTTAATATCAGGGTAGGCATGAATCTGGGTGCTTATGTTATTTAGATTTTTTAATTTATCAAAACAATCAAGTACAAGTGACTTATAAAATTCGGTTGTGGCTTTTTCCCCAAGAAAAGGAATGAGGCGAGTTTTGCAAAGTCCTGCAAGCGGTGCTTTAACAAAAACAATCAGCTGTTTATTTTGTATTGTCATTAGCTGCATAATATTGTGCGAGTGACGACGGAGAAGTGCCGAGAAAATATTTTAAGCGTAGTTTCCACATAAGAAAAACAGTTTTTAGAATGCCATATTGTTCCCAGCGACGGCTCGATGTAATTAATCGCGCTTTAGAAATGCAGTGAGGTCGGGAAATTTTGCGTAAGCGTTTACTGATTTCAATATCTTCCATTAGTGGCAGGTCAGCGTAACCAGATATTTTAGAAAAAATATTTCGACAGATAAATATTCCCTGGTCACCCGTGGCAATTGCGCTTAGACAGGAGCGTGCATTCATTAATGACTCAATGATTCTATATATCCAGAGAGAATTTGAAAGCCTTACATTAAAGCGACCCCAAATTTTTTTTGAATCAATGAATGCCGTGGTAATTAACTGATCAATTTCAGTCGGTGCAATCGTGTCAGCGTGTAAAAAACATAAGACGTCGCCACTTGCGTAGCTTGCACCGGTATTCATTTGTTTTGCGCGACCTGAATCAGACTGTATGCTTATATCAACAAGCCCTTGTGAAAGTGAAACAGTATTATCAGTGCTTCCCCCATCACAAAGAATGATTTCGTGCCCGCGTTTACGGGCTTCTTGCAAGGCGACTAACGTTGAGCGAATATTTTTTTCTTCATTAAGGCAGGGAATAATTATTGATAACTTAAGTAGTTTCATTATAGAAGACCTGAAAGCTTAACTTAAAGCACCACCGCAACTGGAGCCGCTTCCCGCAGTACAGCCATAGCAGTGGTCTGCCACCAGGATACTGCTCTGTTGAAGCTCTGATAGATCCAGGTCGCCAATATACGTTCTTATATTAGTTAAACTGCTGGATAAATTGCTGGGCATATCAAGCATCTGGTTAAAGTCGCAGTCAAAAACATAACCTTGCCAGTCAATGCTGATCAGGTTTCGGCACATCACAGTGTCCAGGTTATTATCTGAGTGTGCAGATTTTAATAGTTGCATATAGTTTTGAAACTCACCCTTGCTGATAAGGGTGCTGCCAAAACGCATAATGGGCATATTAGTCAGGGTAAATAGATGGTTAAATTGAATACCAAAATCGGTTTCTAATTTTTGTTTGTAATCAAGTTCCAGTTGAGACTGGGAAGGGGGTAAAAAATTACCCGTGGGGTTGTACATCAAGTTTATTGTCAGGCCGGAATTTTTTTTCCCGTATCCCAATGCGTTGAGTTTTTTTAAACCTGCAATACTTTCATCAAAAACACCTTTGCCCCGTTGCTGGTCTACATTTTTTTTACTGTAGCAGGGCAATGAAGCAACTATTTCAACTTTATTGCTGGCCAGAAACTCTGCCAGATCCTGATATTCGTTGAGGCTGAGTATAGTGAGGTTGCATCTGTCAATGATTTGCACGCCTAATTCATTGGCCGTGCTAACCAGATAACGAAAATGGGGGTTCATTTCTGGCGCGCCACCGGTTAAATCGAGTTTTGTTACCTTGTGTTTTTTTATAAAATCTAAAATGTCGTTGATAGTGTCTAATGACATTTGTTCTTTTCGATTTGGCCCTGCGTTCACATGGCAGTGTTTGCAGCTTTGGTTACAGATGTATCCAAGGTTTAGCTGCAAAGTGTCAAGTGAGCTGCGTTTTAATGCAGGAAAATCAGATTTTAATAAATAAGGTTTTGTATCGTGCATATTTTTTTAATATTGCCTTAAGCAATCGGATATTGATGTTTGTTCCAGTCTGTCATACCCATACGAGTGACTTTTACATTTTCAAAGCCTGCGTTTGAAAGCATTTTAGCGGCAGTGCTAGAGCGTTTGTCTGTGCGGCAAATAGTAACAACCGGTTGGTTTTTATAGGGTTCGAAATCATTTAAACGTTGTTTTAATTGTTCCAGTGGCACCAGGGTTGCCTCGGCAATATGACCTTGTTCGCCATTAAAATCAGCCTCACTGCGAACATCGAGTAACAGTATATTCTGTTTTGATTCGAGTTGTAATTTTAATTGCCCTGCATCGATAAATTCGACTTTACGAAACAGGTTTATCAGTCGGGGAATAAACATAACTATCGCCAGCAGAGCTAAGCCGAGCATGACTTTCTGGATGAGCCCCTCACCACCGGTTGCCGCTTCTTTTCCGATATATCCCAGATAAGTATAAGCCAGTGCACCGGGTAGCATAAATATGTAGGTGGCAATGCTGTATTGGCTAAAACTGATTTTGGTAAGACCCAGAGCATAGTTCAGTAAGTTAAATGGAAACAAAGGTACCAGTCGGGTAAAAGCAACAAAACGCCAGCCTTCATTTTGCACACCGTTTATTAATTGTTGCGTGCGCCCAGCGGCTTTTTTACTGACCCACTCGGAGGCAAGGTAACGTGAAATTAAAAATGAGGCCATCGCACCGATAGTGGCGGCGGTTAAACTATAGAATGTGCCAAAAACGGGGCCAAATAAAGCCCCGCCCAACAGAGTTAATATCGAGCCGGGTAAAAAGAACACTGTGCTGATAATGTAAATCAGCATAAATATTATTGGTGCTGCAAAGCCTGCGCTTTCAATAATGGATTGAAGATTAGTTGGGGTAATAAGCTCTTTGTTTAATATTCCCCAGGTAATAGCTGCACCAAGCAGTATAAATACAACGACACGTAAGAAAAACCGGTTGTTCATTAAGGTGCGTCCTGATGTTTGCTATCAGTGGCTTGTTGAGAGTCGGTATTGTTCCAGTTTCGTCGATTAATGGCGTAACCGCTGATTTTGCCAATAAATGGCATAATGAGTAATCCGTGGATCCAGGTGGCCTGCTGTTTAGTGTCGAAATGGCGAATCCCTATGGTCATCCCAATATGTCCATAACGTGGTTGTTCGCGATATGTGCCAAACAGACGGTCCCACCAGCTTAGATTAAAGCCGAAGTTACTATTGGTTTCGTCGTCTTCAATTGAGTGATGTACTCGATGCATATCAGGTGTGACAATAAAATAGCGTAATAATTTATCTAATGTTGCGGGCAGACCAACATTGCCGTGATTGAACATGGCCATGCCATTGAGTAAAACCTCAAAAATAACCACCGCTACAACCGCAGGGCCGAGCACCACGATCGTGGCGAATTTAATCAGCATAGACAGCAGAATTTCGATGGGGTGAAATCTTGCCCCGGTAGTCACATCATAATCTATGTCGGCATGGTGAACCCTGTGTAGTCGCCACAGGGCCGGCACTGCATGAACCAGTACGTGTTGTAGATAAATAATGAAATCCATCACAATCACTGCAACAATGATTTCCACAAGGGGGTTAAAGTCAAAGTAGTTAAATATGCCCCATCCGTTGTCTGAAGCAAACACCGCCATCCCCACAGCAGCAGCGGGAAATAACAGGCGTAAAATAAAACTGTTAAGAAAAATCAGTGACAGGTTATTTCCCCAGCGCAGTAATTTTGAAACTTTAGGTGCTCTACGGGGTGCAAGAAGTTCCCATAGTCCCATTAAACCAAGCATGCCAAGAAACACGCTTAAGCGGATAGTATTCTCATGTTGCAGGATGAAGTCTTCAAAAAACATGCCGAGTTCTCAGGGTTGTGTTATTACAGATGATCTGCCTTGCTGCTTGATGCGAGTTATGGCTATAATCGAATTATACAAACTATTCAATTAGTTGCTTGAATAGCAGATTAGCTGATGACTCCGTGCGGAGTCAAGCTTATAAGTACCTTAAAATTTATACGGAATCGTGATTGATGGCCTTTAAACAAGATATTTTTATGCAGTTTGCTCGGGTTGGAAAGGCGCTGAGTAATGGTAATCGCCTGCAAATGCTTGAGTATCTGGCACAAAAAGAACGCAATGTTGAAGAGTTAGCCAAGGTTTCAGGACTGAGCGTGGCAAATACTTCACAGCATTTACAGCAGCTCAGGCAAATTGGCCTGGTTAGCAGTGAGAAGCAGGGGCTTAAAGTGTTTTACCGCATAACCGGCGATGATGTGATTGAGTTACTAAACGTGCTTAGAAAGGTTTCAGAGCGGCATATGGACGAAGTTGGGCAAATGGTAAGCACTTACCTTACGGTGAAGGACGAGCTGGAGCCAGTGCGCAGAGAGGAGCTACTCGCACGAGTTAACCAGGGGCTGGTGACAGTAATTGATGTTCGCCCTGAACAGGAGTATGCGGCGGGGCATCTGCCAGGTGCAATTAATATACCTCCGCACGAACTTGAGCTCAGATTAAAGTCGCTGGATACCAGCCAGGATGTGGTTGCTTACTGTCGAGGGCCACATTGTGTCTTTTCCTATGATGCGGTTGAAAAGTTACGTTTAAATGGTGTAAACGCATGTCGGCTTGAAGATGGCTTCCCTGAATGGAAAAGCGCGGGTTATCCGGTTGAACTAACCGCTTAAAACTACGTCGTATTTGTCAGGTACAGTTTGAAAAAGTCTTTAAAACTGAAGAGGCATTTTTACAGGAATAAATATGAATCTGGTTTTTGTCTACAATGCGGATAGCGGTGTGTTTAATACACTGACGGATATAGCGCATAAATTAATGTCCCCTGATACCTATGAGTGTAACTTATGTAATCTTACCCATGGGTATTTTAAGGCGAGAGATGAGTGGCTTGGGTTTTTGCGTGAGTTAGATGTGGAGATTGAGTTCCTGCATCGTGATGAGTTTACGCAAAAGTACCATCTTGATGCTGAATTTCCCGCAGTTTTTGTAAAAGAAAACGCCAAATTAAAGCTGTGGATTGATAAAGAAACCATAAACAGTATGGCTTCAACAGATGATTTAAAAAAAATGATCAGTACACAACTGCAACAGGCAGTCTCCTGAACGCTAACCGCTTGAGTTTGTCGGGCGCTTTAGCTTAATGAAAGTGTGCGGTTTGTGTTAAGTTTACAAAAAAATATCGGCGCATAATAAATGAGCAAAAATATCAGGTCTTTTAAAAATATCTCACCCACTATCGATGACTCGACTTATATCGATGAAGCTGCCTGTGTCATTGGCGATGTCGTAATCGGAGAGGATAGTTCAGTCTGGCCCATGGTTGCTATCAGGGGTGATGTAAATATCATTCGTATTGGTGAGCGCACCAATATCCAGGATGGTAGTGTGCTGCATGTGACACACAAAGGTCCGCTAAGCCCTGAGGGTAATGCTCTGCATATTGGTTCGGATGTGACTATTGGTCACGGTGCTGTGATACATGCCTGCACCATTGAAGATGAGTGTCTGATCGGAATGGGGTCGGTTATTCTTGATGGGGCTATTATTGAGAAAGGGGCTATGGTGGGGGCGGGCAGTGTGGTGTCCCCAGGTAAGGTGCTTCAGGGAGGCTACCTCTATATCGGCTCCCCCGCCAGGCAGGTACGAGAACTTAATCAGAAAGAAAAAGATTTTTTTGCCTACTCTGCACAACATTATGTGAAATTGAAAAACGACTATCTCGCTGATAGTTAATGACTCGCTATGCCTGGGCTGGCAAATTTATTAAGCTGTACTATCTTTGAAGCATATTATTTTAATGTGTGTTGAGGATTGTTATGAACAACTTAGCGGCAATATTGTCAGGCTGCCTGCTTTTATTTATTTCAACTGTACAAGCTGAGACTGGTGTATCTAGAACGGCATTTACTTCGGCGATAGAAAATAAAGAGCCAGTATCTGATTTAAGGATAATATCGTCTGATATCAGTCGAGTTTATTTCTTTACAGAATTAATGGGGCTCAATGAGCATACCATTATTCACCGGTGGGAATATAATGGCCAGGTGTTTGCTGAAATATCTTTTCAGGTAGGAGGCAATCGCTGGAGAACCTGGTCTAGTAAAAACTTGCTTCCAAGCTGGACAGGTAAGTGGCAGGTTTCGGTTCTTGATGAAGGCGGAAATATTATTGAGCAAAGTGGTTTTGAATATACCGCTCCTGTAGAGCCAGTTAAGTCAGAGCCGCTTGCGAAAGAGTAAACCAGGCCTGAGTGGCTAAAACACAATGTGATTAATGAGAGATGTAATAATGAGTAATGAAAAAACCTTGATGGACTTTGTGAAAGAAGCGAAATCGCAGATCACGGAAGTTGATGTATCTGGAGTTGTAGAACTGTTAGATGATGGTTATCAGGTGCTTGATGTGCGTGAGCCAGCTGAGTTTAACTCCGGCACGATTGATGGCGCATTCAATGTGCCAAGGGGAGTGCTTGAGGCGGCGTCAGATAATGATTTCCCGGGGCACAATGAAAAAATGTTAGATCGTAATAAAAAGTGGCTGGTTTTCTGTGCCACTTCAGGTCGCTCTGCAATGGCTACAGCTGTGATGCAACAGATGGGCTTTAAGAATGTTAAAAATATAAATGGTGGTATGGCAGCATGGAAGTCTGCAGAAATGCAGGTAGTAATTCCACCCCACCACTAGTTAAAAAAGTCACTTAACTAAAAAACTACTGCGAGATTTGCTCGCGCAGTTTTTTTATAACGCCCTGAGTCTCGGGGCGTTTTTTTCTCCAGATATAAAAAGACTCCGCTGCCTGCTCAACCAGCATGCCTAAACCATCATGAACCTGACTTGCTCCCTGTTGCTTGGCCCATACCATGAAAGGCGTCGGTTGTGCACCGTACATCATGTCGTAAGCCAGTGCATTTTCGGTGAATAAATTATCGGGAAGTGGTGGTAGCTCACCTGAGAGGCTGGCCGATGTGCCGTTTATTATAAGGTCAAACTGTTTGCCTTCAAGCTGATTAAAGTCACAGGCGATAATGTTGCCAAAGCCTGAAAAATCCTTAGCTAGTTGCTCGGCTTTACTCGGTGTTCTGTTTACAATAGTCAGGCTCTCAGGTGCTTCGAGTAGTAGAGGTTCTAAAACACCACGTACCGCACCGCCAGCTCCCACAATTAATATACGTTTATGTTTGAGGGTTTGTTGATGATTTTTGGTTAAATCATTTAACAGGCCAATACCATCAGTGGTATCTGCAAATATTTCATTGCCCTGAATTAGCAGAGTGTTCACAGCCCCGGCGCGTTGTGCCCGCTCACTTAAACGTGTTGCCAGCTGGAAGGCGTCCAGTTTAAAAGGTACGGTTACATTCAGGCCTTTGCCATTTTGTTGCGCGAACTGTTCAACAAAGTTAGCCACGCCGCCGATCTCTACGAGCTCTGCGGTGTAGGTTAGTTGCTGGCCTGTTTGTGAGGCAAATTCAGCGTGTATAAACGGTGATTTACTATGTGCTACAGGGTTGCCGATAACCGCATAACGGTCAGTAATAGAAGATGTCATGTTGTAATGTTATTGCTGCAGCCAGCGTGCTGCATCCTTGGCAAAATAGGTCAGAATACCATCCGCTCCGGCACGTTTAAAACACAACAGAGCTTCCATTACGCAGGCTTTCTCATCAAGCCAGCCGTTTTGAGCAGCGGCTTTTAGCATGGCGTATTCACCACTCACATGGTAGGCATAGGTTGGAACGGCAAATTCGTCTTTAACTCGGCGCACTATATCCAGGTAAGGCATGCCGGGTTTAACCATTACCATATCGGCACCTTCTGCTATATCTAATGCAACTTCACGTAAGGCTTCATCAGAATTGGCAGGATCCATCTGGTAAGTGTATTTATTACCCCCTTTTAAATTGGATGCAGATCCTACAGCATCACGGAAAGGCCCATAAAAACTTGAGGCATATTTAGCCGAGTATGCCAGTATCCGGGTATATATATGCCCGCTGGATTCCAGGGCTTCACGAATTTCACCAATGCGGCCATCCATCATATCTGAAGGCCCAACGATATCAGCACCTGCCCGTGCGTGGGAGACAGCCTGTTTGCATAATACTTCGGTGGTTTCATCATTAAGCACATAACCGGTATCATCAATAAGACCATCCTGGCCATGTGTGGTAAATGGGTCCAGGGCAACGTCTGTCATAATGCCAAGCTCAGGGCAGGCAGCTTTCAGGGCGCGTACCGCACGTTGTGCAAGGCCTTCAGGGTTGAATGCTTCGTTTGCATCATCAGATTTTTTTTCCACAGGTACAACGGGGAAAAGAGCAATCACCGGAATGCCCAGTTTCTCGCACTCTACGGCTTCTTTAACCAGCAGGTCGATGCTGAGGCGCTCGACACCAGGCATGGAGGGCACAGCTTCTCGCTGATTCTCACCTTCGAGTACAAACATTGGGTAGATAAAATCACTCGCACTAAGCTGGTTTTCCCGCATCATACGACGGCTAAAGTCATCTCTTCGCATACGTCGCATGCGGAGCCATGGAAAATTGCTGGTATTGCTCACATTGATATCCTGAAATGGTTTGAAGTTTTATGCAAAATAGCCAAAACTGTAGGTTTTACAATGAGCATATTCTAACCCAGACCGCCCAGTTAACCTATATTGAATCTATAAACTTAAATTCTGTTGGTTTGGGTTCTGGGTAAACATCAAACATAAAGGCAACAAAATGATAAGACTATATATGATTGTACTGCTGACAATAGTGGTTCAGGTAAATGTATTTGCAAGTGATAGTAATGTGTACCGCCAGAGTGTTAATGCACCAATGGAAAAAGTATACCCACTGGTTTATGAATCACTGGAAAACGCACGTTTTTATGTGGTGTTTGAACCGAATATCAGCAAAAATCTGCAAAGGTTTTCAGAAAAGTGGGGTAAAAACTATAATCAAAGTGATTTGAGCAGTATTCGGAGTATGGTTTTCTGTAATGCCTGGTATGCAAATGCGGTAAGTAACGCAGACCCGGATATGCTTGCCTTGTGTCCGCTAAGAATAGGGCTATATGAAAAAAAGGGTAAAACCACAGTGGTGTTTGCAAAACCAACTGTTATTGCAGAGCATAGCCCAGCTATTAAAATCTTACAGGAAGTTGAGGCTGAAGTGATAAAAGCAATTGAGCAGGGCATCAAGGGCTTGCGAAAATAAAAAAGTCATAAAAACTATTAGCGCTATAAAAATAAAATCATAAGCATGCAAAAACTTTTTCGTATTATTGCCAATCAACTGGCTCTGTTCACTTTGATTGGGGCCGTAATTGCTTATCTGCATCCGCCCATCTTTTTAATTTTTAAAAATTATTATCTGTGGTTTTTTTCAGCAACAATGTTTGCACTTGGGCTGGTTTTAAATGTTGCGGATCTTAAAGTTGAAATATTAAACCCTAAACGTGTTGGCTTAGGTGTATTAAGTCAGTATAGCGTGATGCCAGCATTGGCTTATTTGATCGCTTTATATCCAGGGTTTACACCAGCAGTTGCAATGGGTTTTATCATTGTGGGCTGCGCGCCAGGGGCCATGGCAAGTAATGTGATAGTGTATTTGGCTGGGGGAGCGGTAGCGTTTTCGGTGACACTAACAACGGTGGCAACTTTACTATCGCCCTTGTTAACCCCGTTGTTGGTGATGTGGCTCGGCGGAGAACTGCTACCTGTAGAATTTTGGCCCTTGACACTGACTATTATTAAAACAGTTTTATTGCCTTTGATTCTGGGGCTGTTAATACAGTCGAGACTCGGTGAGTCATTACAGCTAGCAAGAAATTTTGCACCAGGGGTAGCTGCAATCGCAATTATAGTTATTTGCAGTTATGCGGTTGCGGCAAATCAATCACGCATATCAGACATGGCTGTGCCGGTAATGCTTGGCGTAGTAATCGTTAATTTTTCAGGCTATGTCATTGGCTGGTATCTTGCGAAGGTTTATGGTTTTACCTATCTATATAGAATTACATTAATGATCGAACTTGGTATGCAGAATGCGGGCATGGGTGTAGCCCTGGCACTTGCTCATTTTCCAGAACAGGCCGCATTGCCTGGAGCTCTGTTTGCTGTGTGGTGCATTATAACCGCTGCAATAGCCAGTGCCTGGTTACGCCGTA
>Ga0316204_10008342_pt1 | contig 14473 bp, 13 predicted proteins | sample 6monrhotite_MG_2_FD_205661 | JGI IMG/M metagenome (GOLD analysis project Ga0316204, IMG submission 205661) | Microbial mat bacterial communities from mineral coupon in-situ incubated in ocean water Damariscotta River, Maine, United States -... | ecosystem: Environmental > Aquatic > Marine >...
AGAAGCCGATGCTGCGGTTGTTGACATCTTGCTTGTCGAACAAGAACGAATTCTGGATATCGAGAACCGGCTGAAAGGACTGCGCATCGCTGAAGCCACCCATGCGTTGGTTCAGGTGGGCGATACGCTGATCCGAACCTATGGCGAACTAAAGGCCTTTCGGGCTTTGCTCGATTATGACGATCTCATTTTGAAAGCGCGTGATCTGTTGGGTGACGGGCGGGTCAGCTGGGTCCACTTTAAACTGGATGGCGGTATCGATCATATTCTGGTTGATGAAGCCCAGGACACGAGCCCGGAACAATGGGAGGTGATTGAGGCTTTGGCGTCAGAGTTTTTCTCTGGCGACGGTGCAGAACGACAGGGACGGGTGTTGGAGCGCACAGTCTTTGCCGTCGGTGATCAGAAACAATCGATCTATAGTTTTCAGGGTGCTGATCCGGCTAAATTTGCGGAAATGAGATCCCATTTTGCGACCCAGGCGCAAGCCGCAGAACGGCGGTGGCAGTCTGTGGAACTGTTGCTTTCGTTCCGCTCCGTGAGTGCCATCCTGAACACAGTTGATTCGGTGTTTACCGGTGAAAACGCCCCCAAAGGTTTACAGGTTAAGGATGAGCCGGTCCGCCACTTGTCCTATCGAGACGGGCAGGCGGGTCTGATTGAATTGTGGCCGACAATGACACCGGATGAAGTTTCCGAAGATGATCCGTGGGATGCGCCCGTTGACCAGATGTCGCAAAAAAGCCCGCCCGCCCGACTGGCCGAGAAAATCGCCGATACCTTGGCGGGATGGTTCAAAAACGGTGAATATCTGGCGTCCGCGGACCGCAACATCAAGCCGGGTGACGTCATGATCCTGCTGCGTCGCCGTGGTGCGTTCGCCGAAGAGATGGTCAGGCAGCTCAAACAGCGGCAAATCCCCGTGGCTGGCAGTGATCGGATGGTCCTGCTGGAGCAGATGGCGGTGATGGACCTGGTGGCTGTTGGGCGATTTGCACTTCTGCCCGATGATGACTTAAACACCGCGATTGTTCTCAAAACGCCGCTCATAGGCCTCACTGACGACGACCTGTTTGACCTGGCTTATGACCGGCCCAAAGAAACAACGCTTTGGCGCCGTCTGCAAGACAAGCGAAGCGCGCATGATCGTTATAACCGGGCGGCGGCCCGGCTTGAGCAATGGGCAGGTAGCGCTGATTTCATTCCGCCTTTCGAGTTTTATTCAAAACTATTGGGTGCCGGGCGCGGCCGTCACGACCTGCTAGCGCGGCTTGGACCTGACGCGGCGGACCCGATTGACGAGTTTCTGAACCTGGCGCTTTCGTTCGAGCGTGATCATCCGCCCAGCCTGGAAGGTTTTTTAAACTGGCTGGAAGCCGGGCATACACAAATCAAGCGTGATCTGGAACAGGGTCGGGGCGAGGTTCGGGTGATGACCGTACATGGGGCAAAAGGACTGCAAGCCAACGTGGTTTTTCTACCCGATACCTGCTCGACACCCGATGCCCGTCTTGATACCCGGCTTTACTGGGAGAAATCCGGCACTGATCCTTTGATGTATTGGCCCGTTGTTAAAGACAACGAAGAAACCATTTGCATGAGACTTCGCGATCAGGCCCGCGATCTGGCGCTCGATGAGTACAGTCGGTTGCTCTATGTGGCGCTGACCCGCGCCCAGGATCGGATATATGTCTGTGGCTGGGAAACCAACCGGGGGCGAAGTGAGGGCTGCTGGTACGATCTGGTGGAACGTGGCTTGCGCGATCAGGGCGCTGACGAGTTTGATTTCGACGAAGGCGCATCGGGTTTGCGGCTCGAGACCGAACAACTTGAAGAGCCCGATAACCGCGACGATGTCGCGGCCTTGCGCGCCAGTGACGCACCTCTGCCGCAATGGGCCGAGAAACCACCACCAGCGGAACCGACACCGCCCTCCCCTCTCAATCCATCACGCCCGGACACCGACGATCCGCCTATCCGGTCACCCTTGGGCGACGACGACGGTGCGCGCTTCAAACGGGGCCTTCTCATTCATCGCCTTTTGCAGACATTGCCCGATACCGCACCCGAACACTGGAGTGACGTAACCCGCCGCTACCTGGCGCTGGCAACCCACGAGCTCTCTGAAGCACAACAGTCTGAAATTCATCGTGAAACGTTGGCTGTACTCGAAGACGACCAACTTGCGGTTCTGTTTGGCCCGCAATCGCGCGCCGAAGTTCCTTTGGTTGGCAGCGTCGGCAGCGGCCTAGAAACAGGTATCATATCAGCACAAATCGACCGTCTGGTTATCACCGATTCGCGGATTATCATCGTTGATTACAAAACCAACCGCCCGCCTCCCGCAAACGAAGCCGACGTGGCACCCCAATATTTGCGACAAATGGCATTGTACAGGGCAGCCCTCAAAGGCATATACCCCGCGCTGCCTATTGAGGCGGTCTTGTTGTGGACGGACGCGCCGCGCGCCATGTGGTTGAGCGATGAAGTCCTGTCGCCCTATGAGCCTTGACGGCAAGCAGGCCGGTGCCTAGATTTAACGAACGGTTGAGGCGTCGAACAGGTGCCTTTTGGCCCCTTTTTATGTAACCTCATGATAGGATTTAAACATGTCGATTGACGTAACTGACGCATCCTTTGATGCCGATGTCTTAAATGCAGATGGCCCGGTTGTTGTTGATTTTTGGGCGGAGTGGTGTGGCCCGTGCAAACAAATTTCTCCGGCTCTTGAAGAGATTTCCGCCGAAATGGAAGGCAAGGTTACCATTGTTAAGATTAACATCGATGACAACCCCGGCGTGCCGTCAAAATATGGCATTCGCGGAATCCCGACATTGATGATGTTTAAAAATGGCGAAGTGGCCGCGACCAAAGTCGGTGCTGCGCCAAAAAGTCAATTGATTGAGTGGGTAGAAGCCGAATTGTAAACCACTTCTCTTCGTCTGCCGAACGATTAAAAAGAGCCCTGCCAATTGGCGGGGCTTTTTTAGAGCAAAACCGGAGCGAATAGGTTTATTCGCGAACGTGGTTTTGCGGTAAAATCAATGAGTTAGGGCATTTCAGGCGATTCAAAAATCGCCGGAAATGCTCTAGTGCGCGTGGCTGGGAATTGCCTTCAACTCCCCGCCAGCCTGCCTGATAATCGATCCAGCAGCCCATAGCGACAACGCGGCGATGCCCGCGCCAACCAGCAGATCGGGCCAGGCGCTCTGTGTGATCCATACCCCTACTCCTGCAGCGATGACCGAGACATTGGCGACGGCATCGTTGCGCGAACACAGCCAAACGGAGCGCATATTTGAATCGCCTGCGCGGAATTTATAGAGCAAAAAGACACACGCCAGATTTGCAACCAGCGCCAAAAGACCAATACTCCCCATCAGTTCGGCCACCGGTGGCCCACCTTCGTGGTATCGGATGACGGTTGTCGCCAGAACCCACAGTCCAAACACCCCAAGCGACAGCCCTTTCGCCATTCCGGCAATTGCCCGCCAACGCGCACCCATGCCCAGAACGATCAGGGTCACCGCATAAGTCGTCGCATCACCAAAAAAATCGAGGGCATCAGCCTGCAAGGCAACGGATCGTGCCTGCCACCCGGCAATCAGCTCTACTGCAAACATGGCCGCATTAATAACGAGCGCGACCCATAGAACCCGTCGATAAGCGCCCTCCGGCGCAGATTGGGGGGCGTGATGATGGCAGTTGATCGACATTAGGCCGTCACATCCTTGGCGTCCGGTTCATTCAAATGATCAATCATGTCGCCAAGAACGTGGCGAATATGATGGTCGGCAGCGACATAAAAAACCTGACGCCCGCGGCGTTCTGAACGCACCAGACGCGCTGCTTTCAAAAGGCGCAAATGGTGGCTGACGAGCGATGCGGAGGCGCCGGTATCCTGGGCGATATGACCAGCGCTTCGCATTTCATCGAGACACGAATAAACAATTTTCAAGCGGGTGGGGTCACCTAATAAATGGAACATATCGGCGACGGCAAGAATTTGGGGATCGTCCAGAGGGTATGTCATAGACACACCATACCAACACTTAAACAATTGTTCAAGTGTTGGTATTAACTCGACAATTCTTTCACATAAATTTCGATGGGACCGCGCAGTGAATCGGCCTCGTCGAGCAATTCCCATCCCCTTTCACGCATGGAGCTGGTAACACCGCGGGCACCTACGTAAATGCGCTCATAACCGAGCCGGATGGCGTTTTCTTCAATGGCAGTAATCAGCGCCGCGTTGATACCGCGGCCGCGATGGCGCTCCACCACAAACATTGCTGCCAACCACGGACTCAAGTGTCGATGGGTATCAATGGACCGGGGTTTTAATGCGGCCGTCCCAAGGATTTCCCCATCATCATCAACAGCGACCAGGGCCATGGGAATAGCATCGCGGTTACAGCAATCATTCAAATCTGATTCCGCATCTCCGGGGCCTTGCCGTCCGTAGTAGGGTTCCCACTCGTCGATGAACAAAGGCGCCAAGGGCACCACAAGTTCACGTGCGTCAGCAAGGTAAATGATTTTAAAGTCTTCCGACACCGGTCTGTTTATCCCCTCAACACATCAAGCCAGAAATCTAACCGAATTTTTCGTCTTAGTGCTAGTGGATAATGAACTTTGGTTTAGGAATTTCGCAACGCAATCCGATAAACCATGACCGATGATATCAACAGGGCCGCCACCGCCACCAGTGAAGACGGTAAAAAACTGTTACTGATGTCATAAAGCGAACCTGCAAAGGTCGGGCCGACAATTTGCCCGAAACCAAATGCCGCTGTCATCCAGCCGACGACCTGCCTCGGGTCACCGGTTGTGAATGTCCGCGCCGCAACGAGCCCCAGTGCCGTCAGCGCAATGAAGGTGCCGCCTAACAGCATTCCAGAAACAATCAAAGATGCTGGCGAAACCCAAAGCACACTAGCCGAAACACCAATCGCTTCTGCCAGACAGGCCAGTGCGTAGGTATTGAGTACCCCAAGCCGCCGACTGACCCACATCCAAAGGGCGACGGAGGGAGCCCCTGCCAGACCGACCACCAACCAGATAACCGGCGCCAACTGACGCGCAGTTTCCGTGTCGCGAACAATGGCCATCAGGAAGGTGGCGGTGATGATGTAACCGAAACCAAACAATCCGTAGGCAAGAATTAACGGGAACAACCCCGGTTTGAAGACCGCTTTTTCATGAACAACGGCTTCGCCCTCGTGTTCAGGCACCAGAAAAAACACCAGTACGGCCGCAATAATGGACGCCGCACCAGCGCCAAACCACTGATCGCGCCAGTCGCCGCCGCTCCACACAGCACCCGTTACAATCAGCGCCGACAAGGTAATGCCAACTCCAACTCCTCCGAAGTGAACCGCTGACAATCCGCCACGCTGCAGTTGTATCAGCCGTTCCACCACCAGAGCCGACGCATAGACAAACGCAAATGCACTGGCTACGCCGCCGATGAAACGCATGACCATAAACGTCCACACATCATCCAGGTGGCCCATAGCTATTGTCGTGACAACGCAGATCAGCAGCGCGCAAATCATCCAGGCGCGCCGTGACCCTTTTAGGCGGGGCGACGATGCACCAAGCGCACCGATCATGTACCCCGCATAATTGGCCGATGCGATCCATCCGGCTTGTCCCTTGGATAGTCCCAACGCTTCGACCATAAATGGCAAAATGGGGGTATAGACAAACCGGCCAATTCCAACCGCAACGGCCAGCGCAAACATACCGCCGATCGCCAGTGACCAGGGCGATTGGCGCCCCATCAGAATTTGGTCGCCGGCGCAGGTGGGGTATGCTGCTGGCGCGCCGCAACAGCTTCACGATGCGAAATATAGGTGACTGACGCGACAACGATGCCCCCACCGATAAGAACAAACGGGTCAATCGCTTCCCCAAAAACAACAACACCAATCGCCGCCGCCCAAACCAACTGCAGGAACGTCAACGGCTGTGTCACCGTCAGCGGTGCCGCCTGGAAGGCCCGGGTCAGGGTATAGTGGCCCGCCGTCGCCGAGACAGCTGTTACGAACAACCAGATCAGTTCGTGGGTGGTTGGGGTCTGCCAGTGATAAATGGCGCCTGGAAGCAGTGCTACAGTGCATAAGAGTGTCAACATGGCGACAATGATCGACGAATCTTCAGTGGCTGTCATTTTTTTCGCCATCAGGAACGACGCTGCAAATAACGGCGCCGCCGCCAACTGTGCCAACTGGCCCGAATTAATTTCCTGAAACCCCGGCCGCAATATGATCAGCGCACCAAGAAATCCGACGCCAATACTGGCAATGCGCCGCGCCTGCATTTTTTCTCCCAAAAAAAGCGCCGCCCCAATGGCAACGAAGATCGGCGCCACGTAGCCGATCGCGGTGACCTCGGCCATGGGAATGCGGGCCATGGCGTAAAACCAGAGCATGACACCAATAGAATGCACCAGGCCGCGCCAGGCAAAAAAATTCAAGCGCTTCAAGGAGGGGCGAGACCGCGCAAGCGACATCAGCGCCGGTAACACCAGAATGACGCCGAATGCATAACGAATGAAGGCCATTTCGGTGGCGGGTAGCGACGACCCGAGGTATCGCACAATGGCCGTGACAGTGACGAAACAAAGGCCCGTCAGAACCATCCAGAGGATACCATGCAACGTATTTTGGGGTCTTGCTACGAACTCATGTGCCAACGGGCTTCTCATTCATGTCTGTCTGTTAATAGAAGCCGATGTGTTGTTTGGGATGGCAGATCATCACCAATAGGGCATTGGGCTTGGTAAGGGCTTAAAGATTATCTTACCGATCAGGGATGACACAAGGGTGTCATCATTTCTCAAATCTGGTTCCGGTGACTTTGCCAAAAATTATTAGGCAACATGAGCCGTCGTAATAAACCTTCCATGATAGCAACTTTAGCAGGATATAGCGCAACTAGAACATACGTCGACAAATAGAGAACATAAGGTGTTTTACCACTCGACTCTTACTACATATTGTGGCATTTATAGAATTGGCAGTTGCCGTTCACTTTTCTAGTTTGGGCGCTCCATTCGTTAATAGCGGGACGTACGGGGCGTCAAAGCAGTCGGAGCTTTTCCGATAATATAGGAAAGAGGAAATGACAATGGCTTGTAAAAAAGTTGTGCGTCAAGTTCGCAAGGGTGGAAAGCCAGGACCAAAAAATGTTCCTGTCAAACCACACAAGCGTTCAAAACCGAAAAAATGTTAGTTAGCACCTGACTTTTTTCAGAACGGCAGCTGCCATCCATAAATATTGAATCACTAAGCTGATTCTGTGTCAATCAGATATTGCAGCATGATTTTTGGTAGATATATATTCCGATGCCAACAAGCTTATCTTTATCGGTTGAGAGAACGCTGTTTTTAGTTGGTCCTGTCCCGCCGGAGTCCGCTACAAATAATTTATGGATACAATCTCTAGTTCGATGCGTCCGGCGGGTGCCATGAACTCGACCAGATCACCAACCTCGGCCTTCAGCAGCGCGCGCGCGATGGGCGATAATAAGCTGACCCGCCCCCGCTCCATATCGGCTTCATCCGCACCGACAATTGTAACTGTTTTCTCAATACCTTCCTCGTTGGCGTAAGTCACAGTTGCACCAAAAAACACCTGATCGCGGTTGGTTTGTTGGGCCGGGTCGACGACCTGCGCTTTATCCAGGCGCCTGTCCAGAAAACGGATGCGCCGGTCAATTTCGCGCAATCGTTTTTTGCCGTAAATATAATCGCCATTTTCTGAGCGGTCGCCATTGCCAGCTGCCCAATGAACAATCTCTACGACTTTTGGCCGCTCTTGCGTAACCAGGGATCGAAATTCGACGCGAAACCGCTCATACCCTTCTTGCGTCAAATAGGTTCCGGCACCTGTGGGCAGGGCGCGCTGCTCCAGATCGTCCTCATCACGATCCTCCTCGGGGTCCGTTCTCATCAGCTTTTTATCGGGCACCGGCTTCGCATCCCTTTAAGTTCCCCGGTTTTCACCTATATAATCTTCCTACGCCTAGCATCGCATCAATCACGTCATAGAGAAAGACAAGGACACCGCCATGAGCCAGCTCAAAATCCATCAGATTCCCGTCCTCAGCGACAATTATGTGTATCTGGCTCACGACGCAGAAACCGGAAAGACAGCGGTTATTGACCCGGCCGTCGGTGGCCCTGTTGTGGAAGCGCTCGCCGCTAAAGGCTGGACCCTCAGCCACATCCTCAATACCCACCACCATGCGGATCACACCGGTGCCAATCTCGAACTGAAACAGCAAACGGGATGCACCATCGTCGGCCCCAAAGCTGACCGCGACCGAATTCCGGGCATCGATGTGGAAGTCTCCGATGGCGATACCTATCAGCTTGGCAATGCGACGGCACAAGTCTTTGACGTGCCCGGCCATACGCGTGGCCACAACGCCTATTGGTTCGCGGAGTCAGACGCTCTTTTTTGTGGCGACACTTTGTTCGCCCTGGGTTGCGGGCGGGTCTTTGAAGGAACCCATCAGCAGATGTGGAGTTCCTTATCCAAGCTCATGAAATTGCCCGATGCGACACAAATCTTCTGTGCCCACGAATATACCCAAGCCAATGGCCGCTTTGCCTTGTCGGTCGAGCCGGGCAATCAGGAACTGGTTGAACGGATGGCGGAGATTGACCAGAAGCGTCGTCAGGGGTTACCCACCGTACCCTCGACGCTGGGCATTGAAAAAGCCACCAACCCGTTTTTACGGCCAACCAGCGAAAACCTGCAACAAACCGTGGGTTTGGTCGGTGCGGATCTGGTCGATGTGTTTGCTGAAACACGCATTCGCAAGGATAGCTTTTAACGCGCGTTAGGGCATTTCCGGCGATTTTTGAATCGCCTGAAATGCCCTAACTCATTGATTTTACCGCAAAGCCACGTTCGCGAATGAACCTATTTGCTCCGGTTTTGCTCTAGCTGTTCTCGGCCAATACGGTGCCCGCCAGATATAACGACCCACAGATCAAAACCCGGGTGGGCTGATCGGTTGTGTCATTTAGCTGAGTAAGCGCTTGCATCACGGACGCACAGGCGTGCGCTGACAGGCCCAAAGTTGAAGACGCGGCGACCAGCTCTTCGGCACTCAAGGTGTTTTCTTCGCCAGGTATGGCGACCGTACGAAGGGCAGCAATGTCTTCTTTCAGCGGTCGCAAAAATGTCACCGGGTCTTTGGAGTTTAACATCCCGAATATGGCGTTCAGTGGTTTGGCATCGGGCCTGTCGCACCAGACTTTGGCCTGCGCCGATATGGCTGTTGCGGCGGCCTCATTATGGCCGCCATCGAGCCACAGCTCCCAGCCATCGGGTAGCAAATCCACAAGCGGCCCCGATTGCAGATGTTGCATACGGCCCGGCCATTCGGCGTTCCGAAGCCCTGCCTTTTGCGATGCTTCTGACGTCCGGCACGAAATAAAGCGATCCAGGGCAGCCAACGCCAAACCCGCATTATCGATTTGATGCGGCCCGACCAGATTGGGTAGCGGCAATACCCTGCGGCCCTTCGGGTTCTCGTAAATCAACTGATCACGCACGGCATGCACCGACCAGTCTTCGTCCTGACGATAAAGTGCAACGCCCAAATCCTGAGCCCGAGCGACGATGGATTCCATGGCTTCTTTAGGTTGCCTGGCTATGACCGCCGGGATGTTTCGTTTCAAAATTCCGGCTTTTTCGCGGCCAATGGCAGCCAGGGTATCGCCCAGAAATTGTTGATGATCCATTGAGATGGGGGTGATGACACAGACGGCCGGTTGTTTGACCACATTGGTTGCATCGAGCCTGCCGCCCAATCCGGTTTCCAGCACGACCGCGTCGGCAGGTTCGCTGGCGAAGGCGACCAGCGCGGCGCAGGTAGTGATTTCAAAAAAGGTTATGGGCTCGCCGCCATTGAGTTTTTCACAGCCTTCTAAGAGTTCAGTGAGAGCCGGTTCACTGATCAATTGCCCCGATAACCGGATGCGCTCGGCAAAGCGAACCAGATGCGGCGACGTATGGACGTGCACGCCATAACCCTCAGCTTCCAGAATTGCCCGCATGTAGGCAATGACCGATCCTTTGGCGTTGGTTCCAGCTACGTGAATAACCGGCGGCAGGTAATCCTGAGGGTCGCCCAGTTTTTTCAGGAGCGCTTCAACGCGGCCCAGTGTCAAATCAATCAGTTTGGGATGAAGCCCCATCAGGCGTTCCAGAATGGCGTCGTTTTTCTGAAAGTCCTGTGCGGCCAAGCGAGGCGGGTTACTCACCGGTTAGGGTTTGTCGGTCGTTTCAACCGCAACAGCATTCGGGCTTTCAACCACAACGGGCGGCATGACCTCTTCCGTACTTTCTTCCAGGGCCAGCGGCTCAACCACTTCGCCCGCGTCACTGCTCGCGACTCCGTCACCCGGATTGAGCAAACCAACAATTTTGATCAGCGTCTCGCGCAAATCATGACGATTGACCACCATGTCGATCATGCCGTGCTCAAACAGATATTCCGCCGTCTGAAAGCCTTCCGGCAACGTTTCGCGAATGGTTTGTTCGATCACCCGTTGCCCGGCAAAGCCAATCTGACATCCCGGTTCGGCGATGGCGATATCACCCAACATGGCGAACGACGCCGTTACGCCACCTGTCGTCGGGTCTGTCAGGATCACAATGTACGGCAGACCCGCTTCCTTAACTTCTTCCACTGCAACTGTGGTTCGCGTCATCTGCATCAGGGATAAAATACCCTCCTGCATGCGCGCACCACCAGATGACGGGATAACAATCAATGAAGCTTCTTTCTCGACCGCTTCGCGCGCGGCTTTGACCAGCCCATCGCCGACCGCAATGCCCATGGACCCGCCCATGAACGAGAAGTCGATGACGGCAATCACAACCGGATGACCACCCAGGCTGCCAGAAGCAACGGAAAGCGCATCGACTTTGCCCGTTTTGGTTCGTGCATCCTTGATACGGTCGGAATATTTTTTGATGTCTTTGAATTTCAGTGGATCAGCGACCGTTGCATCCAGCTCAAGCTCTGCGAAGCTGTCGCCATTAAACAGAAGTTTCAGGCGCGCATCCGCACCAATCCGCATGTGGTGACCACAATGCTGGCAAACATGGCAATTCTTTTCCAAATCCCGGTGAAAAATCATCTGTGCACAGGCCGTGCACTTGTGCCACAGGTTTTCCGGGATGTCTTTTTGCCCGGTTACCAAATTACGCAGTTTGGGTGGGACGAAATTTTTAAGCCAGTTCACTTATGCCAACTCCTCAAACCGGCTATTCAGCCGCTTTTTTTGAAACACCACGAACGCCAGCGGCCAATTCTGATACCAATTGATGGACCTTGGTAGCAATCCCCGGTTTCGCTTGATCGTTCTCATCAAGGTTATCGGTAATCACTCGAACCACTGCCGATCCAACAACCGCCGCGTCGCCCACTTTAACCGTATCCGCCGCATCCTCTGGCGTTTTTATGCCAAAGCCCACCGCAATCGGCAAGTCCGTGTATTTACGTATACGCTCCAAATGTGGCGCAATATCGGCAGATGTCGCGGAACGCGTACCCGTAATGCCTGTAATAGAGACAAAATACACGAATCCTGAAGCATTTTCGACAACTTTCGGCAAACGCGCTTCATCTGTGGTTGGTGCGGTCAAATAGATAAAGTTAATCCCGGCATCAAGTGCTGGTATACAGAGCTCATTTTGCTCTTCCGGCGGCAGATCAACCATGATCAGGCCGTCAACACCCGCTGCTTTGGCATCGCTCAGGAAGGTATCAACGCCGTAGATATAAATGGGGTTAAAATATCCCATCAGGACGATTGGTGTTTCGTCATCTTTCTGGCGGAACGCGTGGACCATATCGAGGGTCTTTTTCAGGGTCATGCCATTTTTCAGCGCACGCAAGGAACTGGCCTGAATGGCCGGACCATCCGCCATCGGGTCACTGAACGGAATCCCGAACTCGATCATGTCAGCGCCGGCACCACCGAGGCCTAAAAAAATCTCAAGCCCCGTGTCATAATCCGGGTCACCAGCGGTAATGAAGATACCTAATCCGCCCCGGCCCTCGGCCTTCAATTGGGCAAATTTGCGGGTAATGCGTGTCTCAGGTGTTTGCGTCATTATCGTCATCCCTGATCCGTATCGCCCATATCGAGGCCCAAGTGTTTGGCGACGGCGAAAATATCTTTATCGCCGCGACCACAGAGGTTCATGACCAGCAAATGGTCTTTCGGATAATCACCCGCAATCTTCATCACGTGCGCCAAAGCATGGCTTGGCTCTAGCGCCGGGATAATGCCTTCCATGCGCGTGCACAACTGAAACGCTTCCAGCGCCTCACTATCGGTTACAGAGACATATTTGACCCGCCCGGTATCCTTGAGCCACGAATGCTCCGGACCAATACCCGGATAATCAAGACCCGCAGAAATGGAATGCCCGTCCAGAATCTGGCCGTCATCGGTTTGCAAAAGATACGTTTTGTTGCCGTGCAGGACGCCCGGTCTACCACCGGTTAACGAGGCACAATGCTCATCCGTATCGACACCCTTGCCGCCCGCTTCAACGCCAATGATCTCAACTGATTCGTCATCCAAAAACGGATGGAACAAGCCCATGGCGTTTGATCCGCCGCCCAGGCACGCTACCAATGTATCCGGCAAGCGTCCTTCGGCTTCGTCCATTTGGCCGCGCACTTCATCGCCAATCACACATTGGAAATCACGGACCATGGTTGGGTAAGGATGTGGGCCAGCGACGGTTCCGATGATATAAAACGTATCATCGACGTTCGACACCCAGTCTCTCAGTGCCTCGTTCATGGCGTCTTTTAAGGTGCCTGTGCCTGAGGTAACGGGGCGCACTTCAGCACCCAGCAAATTCATGCGAAATACGTTGGGGCTTTGCCGCTCAACGTCCGTCGCACCCATATAGACAATGCAGGGCAAACCGAACAACGCACAGACGGTGGCCGTCGCAACGCCATGCTGGCCCGCACCGGTTTCCGCAATGATCCGGGTTTTGCCCATGCGTTTAGCCATCAGAATCTGGCCGATGGTGTTGTTGATTTTATGGGCACCTGTGTGGTTCAACTCATCGCGCTTGAAATAAACTTTTGCGCCGCCCAGATGCTCGGTCAATCGCTTTGCCAGATACAACGGGCTTGGGCGACCGACATAGTGTTTCATGTAGTAATGAAATTCGGTCCAGAAGTCGGGATCATCACGCGCTTCGTTCCAGGCCTGCTCAACAGCTAGAATAAGCGGCATTAAAGTCTCGGCCACATAGCGGCCACCATAAATGCCAAAATGTCCGTCTTCATCGACCCCGGCGCGGTAGGTGTTTAGCTTGTTCATCACTCTTTCCCGAATTTACACGGCACCCGTTGCCGTTGGTCGCAATAAACCACACGACAGCGGAAAAAACGAACCCGAATTTACCCAGATTACCCGCTTTTTCTCATATTTCCCCCTCCCCCCTTGTGGGGGAGGGCCGGGGTGGGGGGAATGCAGGACCAGAACTCTCAGAAAGAACGCGCTCGCGATGCAGTGCACCCCCATCCCAACCTTCCCCCATCAAGATGGAAGGAGACCTGATCAACAGAAATTCAGGGGCTTAACTGCTCTCAAGCGTGCCTAAAAAAGCACGAATTTTATCCAAATTCTTGATGCCCGGCTGATCTTCGACACCCGATGAGACATCGACCATGTGCGCGCCGCTGATCTGGACAGCTTCTGCAACATTTTCAGGTGTCAGGCCCCCTGCCAGCAACCACGGTTTTCCCAGCGAAAAACCTTTCAGAAGTGTCCAGTCAAAGGCCACCGCGTTGCCACCGGGCCGGGTCGCATCTTTGGGCGGTTTGGCATCGAACAGGAAATAGTCAACCACGCCATCGTAACCCCTGGCCACCATCAGATCGACCTGATCTTCGACCGGAAGAGCCTTGATGACGGGCAAATTGTAAGTATGGCGCACTTCAAACACCCGCTCCGGCTGCTCGGAACCATGCAACTGCAAGATATCGACCCCGGCATTCGCCGCGATATCTGCCAACAGCTCATCACCTGCATTGACCGTCAGTGCAACTTTCTTAACCCCATCCGGCACCCGTGCCGTCAGCGCCGCCGCTTCGCCAATGGAGATCGATCTGGGAGACGGCGGGAAAAACACAAAACCAACCATCGCCGCGCCCGCGTCAACCGCACAATCGACAAATTCCGGCGTGCTCAGACCACATATTTTTGTTTGAATTTTCATGAGTGAACTTATTTCAGGCTCGGGCTTTCATTTCAACTGCTTATCGAAGATAGCTCAGTTGCACACACCCACCCTAACCCTCCCCCATCAAGGGGGAGGGAATACGGGAAAACGCCTTAAATACTAATTTCAAAATTCATCCCTCCCCCCTTGATGGGGGGAGGTTAGGAGGGGGGTGAGGCTACAAATT
>Ga0316204_10008343_pt1 | contig 14472 bp, 17 predicted proteins | sample 6monrhotite_MG_2_FD_205661 | JGI IMG/M metagenome (GOLD analysis project Ga0316204, IMG submission 205661) | Microbial mat bacterial communities from mineral coupon in-situ incubated in ocean water Damariscotta River, Maine, United States -... | ecosystem: Environmental > Aquatic > Marine >...
ACCCTGTTTCGCTACGATAGGCTCCGCCAGACCGAACTGGTCCAAACGGTTGCGGATCGTCTCTATCGCCTGCTCGACAGACTGCTTTTTCGTCTTTTCTATCTCAAGTTCGGAAAAGCTCAATGCAAAATCAAGTTCGGTGTTGTTTACGACAAGACCTTCCGTCTTGGCAAGCATCTCTTTTAGCGTAGGAATATCATCCTCATCCAAGATAGAGAACTCAACACCGTCTTCATTGATACTCATCGTATCAACAAGGATATCGTTCTTCTCGGTAAAGTACTTGACACTTGCAGCGATTGATTTAAAACGTGCTTTGACGGCTTCTTCCGTCTTGACACCCAAAAGCATATGCAGACCGCCTTGAAGGTCAAGACCCAGCGTGATCTTGGAACCTGTGTCGCTTTGGCTCAATGTCGGAATCGAAAAAGAGATCCCGAAGATCAGTGCAGCAAGGAAGATTACTACGCGATAATTAAGCTTCATCCTCAAACTTTCTGGCAATGGCATCTTTGGCAAGACGTGCTTCTGAATCTTTGTCCAGTCTTACTTTGAAGAAGTTCTCTTCCACTTTGATAATATCAACAATCAAACCGCCATTTGTCACGACTTTGTCGCCTTTATCCAGTGCTTCTAACATCTCTCTGTGCTCTTTTGCTTGTTTTTGCTGTGGACGAATAATGATAAAATACATAATCGCAAACAGACCGACCATCATTATGATTGATTCCATTGGGTTTCCTTATTTAAATAAATTGCGCGCATTATAGCTTAGAGCCACCTTGTGAAACCTTATACGCTGTGAGAATGCTATTCATAAAACCAATAGTTATCCTAGAGCTACCTAACTCATATTTTACAAAGTGCAGCATCTTGGATATTAGAATATAGAATATCAATCCGTCACTTTTATTAAATACTTTCTCATCTAAATGGTCTTAGGTTTAAACAAATGTTTACCTGCATGCTATAATTTCGAAAAAATGAGCAACATGAACGCACTTAAATCCTTCTTTTCGCTTCTTGAACTCCAAACAGCACTCATCCTTGCCCTCTGTTTCTCGGCTTTTATCTATCTGTTCCATTTTGATTTCGAGTTTTATCTTCTGAATACGCTTTTAGGTCTGTATGCTTTTTATCTGCTGATCATTTCCAATCGAAAGACACTCTTTTTTGCAGGGTTCTTCATCGGTCTGCTCTGGTTTTACTGGATCGGATTTAGCTTCAGGTATTACGGACTCTCCTGGGCGGTCCCTTTTGTCGCTCTGGGCTTTGCTTTTATCTACGGCTTTGTCTTTTATATTGTCTCTTTGCCTTCGCAGCCGCTTTTGCGTGCTCTTATGCTCTTTTTACTCAGTCTGTTTGAACCTTTTGACTTTAATTGGCTTCAGCCTGAGCTTCTTTTTGTACACAGTTACTTCGGTATCGAGAAGTGGCAGTATGGGCTTATCCTGCTTGCTTTGGCTTTGGCGCTAAATTTTAAAGATAAAAAAGGTTATCTTTTTTTATTGCTTTTGCTTCCGGCCCTGGATCTGTCTCATCATGTTCAAGAAAAGCATCCTATGAATATCGCGCTCATTCAGACAGACCTTGATCAGGAACGTAAATGGAACCGGTTTTATATCCCGCAGATCATTGATGAGAACTTGGCCTCAATCGACCGTGCTATCAAGGAGAACAAAGATCTGGTCATCCTTCCTGAAAGTGCTTTTCCGCTTTTTCTTAATCGTGATACTAAACTTGTCAATACACTTAAAAACAAAAGCCGTCAGATCTCTATCGTCACGGGAAGTCTCTATTATGAAAACGATCAAAACTTCAATGCAAGCTACTTTTTTCAAGATGGAAAGCTTGAGGTTGCCAAAAAGATGATACTCGTTCCCTTTGGCGAGTACATCCCTCTTCCCTCTTTTCTTTCCCGTCCTATCAACAGAGCGATCTTTGGAGGAACCTCAGACTACATCAACGCAAGCGAGCCGACAGACTTTCAGATCAAAGGTTATACATTTAGAAATGCTATCTGCTACGAGGCTACCTGCCATGAACTATTTGAGGACAAGCCTTCATTGATGATTGCAACAAGCAACAATGCCTGGTTCGCGCCTTCAATAGAGCCTAGCATACAGAGACTGCTTATGCAGTTTTATGCTAAAAAGAACAATACCATCATACTCCACTCTGCTAACAGTGCAGGCGGCGGTATCATCTACCCCTGACCCGTAGAACACTTTATACTAAAGCAAAATAGTAAAGTTTAACTCCCTCTTATCTTCAAGAAGCTATGATTATCAGAACTAAAGCATCAGGATTTCGAATGAAAATAGCAAACAACGTGACTGAACTCATCGGCAATACGCCCCTTGTACGTTTAAACAAAGCATCCAAAGAGACAGGATGCTACATTCTTGGAAAATGTGAGTTTATGAACCCTACCTCTTCTGTCAAGGATAGGATAGGTTTTAACATGATCAACACTGCCTTGGAAAACGGGACCATCAACAAAGAGACCATCATTATCGAACCCACCAGTGGAAATACGGGTATCGCGCTTGCCTCAGTCTGTGCGGCACTCGACCTGAGTCTTATCTTGACCATGCCGGAGTCTATGAGTATGGAGCGCCGCAATCTTCTCAAGGCTCTGGGTGCAGAACTTGTGCTTACACCTGCGCCGATGGGGATGAAGGGTGCTATAGAAAAAGCTGAGGAGCTAAATCAAAAGATGAAAAACTCTTATGTCCTGCAACAGTTTCAAAATCCTGCAAACCCTGATATCCACAGACGCACAACAGCGATTGAGATCCTCAAGGATACAGATAAAAAGATAGATATCTTTGTTGCAGCCGTAGGAACAGGAGGATCACTAACGGGTATCGGGGAAGTCTTGAAAAAAGAACTTCCAGACATCCAGGTCATTGCAGTTGAACCAAGCGATTCAGCCGTACTCTCAGGAGCACAACCAGGACCGCATAAGATCCAGGGGATAGGCGCAGGTTTTGTTCCTAAAAACCTCAATACAGAACTTTACAATGAAGTCCTACAGGTAAGCAATGAAGATGCTATGGCCACAGCTAAGGCCTTGGCCTCTGAGGAAGGCCTGCTTGTCGGTATCTCTGCAGGTGCTAATGTATATGCAGCAAAACAGATCGCTTCGCGTCCTGAGAACAAAGGAAAGACAGTTGTGACTATCTTGTGCGATACCGGAGAACGCTATCTCTCCACTTCTCTTTTTTCGCAAGAGTGATGCGCTTACTCGAAACGATCCATGTTCTTGAGGGAAAAGCACTTAATCTAAGCTACCATCAACAGCGCATGGATCGTTCACGTTTCCAGTTAGGTTTTAAAGACACACTTGAGTTAAAGCTTTCCCCTCCCAAAAGCGGCGAATATCGATGCCGGGTCTTATATGAGAAAGAGATCGAGAAGATCGAGTATCATTCTTATAAAAGAAAAGATCTCTCATCCTTCAAACTCGTACATTCAGACATCGTCTACGATTTAAAATATGAAGACAGAAGCGAGATCAATGCCCTGCTTGAGAAGTATCCTGAAGCTGACGATATCATCATCGTCAAAAATGCACTTATAACCGATACCTCCATTGCAAATCTCTGCTTTTTTGACGGAAATCACTGGCTGACTCCAAAGAGACCTTTGCTGTATGGGACCTGCAGACAGAGACTTTTGCAGACGCAAAAGATATTACCCGCAGATATAGACTACAGATCGCTCAAAGATTTTTCTAAAATTGCCGTAATGAACGCTATGATGGATTTTCACATCATAGAAAATGCTATAATTCTGTAATTATTCCAAAACTCCCAAGGTTTACCATGTTATATGATGTACTTAAAGATCGAAACTATGCCAATTTAATGCAAAAACACATCTTGGAAATCTTAACTTTTTTATTTGAGACCGAACAGAACTTCGGGATCTTGTGCAAGATCGAGACACTTACCTTCGATCCTGAACTTCCTGCTGACATAACTACAGAGTTTCGTCCAATGACCCTCTTTTTTCTTGCCGGTTATACCTTCGAAAGTGCGCGAATGGAAAATGACAGCCTGATCTTTGAAGCCGGATTTGGCCCTGACAACCTTGGAAGTATCGTCACCGTCCCTCTTTTAGGGATTATGCAGGTCATCATAGACGAGACACCGATCTTCGTCAACCTTGCCTCTCCGCTTGAAACAAATAACACCAAAGCACAGAACAACGAATCAGAAAAAAGCGGAGTAAAGTCTTCTATGGAAGCCCTTCTAGCAAACCCCGAAAACAAGAAGTTCTTAAAGTAAGCCGTGGCGGTTCACGTCAGTGGATACTTCTTTAGAAATTAAGTAAAACGCTTAGCTTGCGGACATTTATGTATGCTACGAAATGGCATACATTACACGTCTTTAGTAAAGTAAGCCGTGGAAGTTCACACAGTGAATACATCCTTGAAATAAGCGAATCGCGGTTTACAAAGTAACTATTCCTTCCGGGAAGCGAAGTGAAATCTACAACATGAGTACAACAATCCTCAAACATTAAGAGTGCTAAGATCAATAATGTTATTTACAGAAATGTTTTATAGGTAGGACAAAAGCCTAAGCACTTTGGCTTAGACAGAAGGTTTATACGGAACGAATGCTAAGAAGATAGTTGACAACATTATCGACAAAAGCATCATGTTTACGCTCTTTAGTATACGCAACATAAAACTTGCGAGTAATACGGTAATTTTTCACACGTGCTTCATACAAACGTCCAGCAGCAATATCTTCGGCAAGGACATGACGTGACATGACAGATACCGTAGGACGCGGCGAAGTCGGATCGGCATGTGTGATAGACTCTTTGATTGCAGTCGGACTGCTTACGACACCGATAACATTGAAACTTGCACATTCCACACCGATCTCTTCAAAGACTTCAGATGTCAACTTTCGTGTATGAGAATCTTCATCTCTACAGATCCAGTCAAACTTGTACATGTCTTCGCGTTTAAGCTGTTTAGGAATCGGCTGGTTTGAGAAGATCACCAACTCATCCTCAAGCCATTCTCTGTAGATGATCCCGTCTCTAAAGACAGGAGACTCGATCAAAGCGATATCGATCTTTTTGTCTTCGAGCTGATCGATGATCCCGTCAGAAAGACCGACACGTAAATAGACTTCATTATCGATCTTATCTTTAATGTTTTGTATCTGAGGTGGTATGACATAATTTCCGATTGCAAAAGAAGCACCAAGGATAAATGTAAACTCTTTGTTGATGATTTTCAAAAGCTCTTTTTCAGAGGAAGTTATTGCTTTTTCCAAACGGATGGCGATACGGTAGAGGTCTTCACCCTCTTTTGTCAACTTGATCCCATTTTTCTTGCGTTCAACGATCTTGGTGTCCAGATATTCTTCTATAAATTTGATCTGCTGCGTAACCGCCGGCTGCGATATACCTAACTTTGCAGAGGCTTTGGAGAAACTCTTCTCTTTAATAACCGTCAAGAAGGTGTGAAGTTTTGCAAAATCTTTCAACATAATAATTCCTATAAGATATTTTAATAGTAAAAGTATAACCCAAAATTATAAACATTGCAATACTTTTGTAATAATTCATTAAAATTTAGTTATAATCAATATAACTATAACGATATTACACAACGCTTCTTCTGACGAAGAAAGTCGTTGATTAAGTGGATGACAATGGAAGATATATTTCAAGGCCTGAACGAAGCACAAAGCGAAGCAGTAAAGAAGATAGACGGACCAATGCTTATCCTTGCAGGAGCAGGCAGCGGTAAGACAAAGACGATCACCTCCCGACTCGCTTATCTTTTGGATGTTGTCGGTATCCCCGCAGCAAATACCCTCACACTGACCTTTACGAACAAAGCGGCCAAAGAGATGCGTGAACGTGCACTTTCTATGATCAAGCCCACTTCCTATCCACCTCTATTGTGTACCTTCCATAAATTCGGTCTGCTCTTCTTAAAGTTTCATATCCACCGTTTGGGACGCAAAAATAACTTCGTCGTCATCGACACCGAAGATAAAAAACGCATTATCAAAAAGTTCAATTCCGAAGTCCCTCTTGCACTTATCGCCAGCGAAATATCACGTTACAAGAACTCGCTTTTAACACCGGATGAAGCTTATGCTCAGGCTGAGCTTAAGAACTACAAGGCCATAGCAAAGATCTACGAACAGTACGAAGCCCACCTTCATGAAAATAATCTGGTCGATTTTGACGACCTACTGGCTCTCAGTTATAAACTCTTGAACGAGAATGAAGACCTAGCCAAAGAGACAAGCGATAAATACCAGTACATCATGATCGATGAATATCAAGACACCAATGAACTGCAGTTCAGACTTCTGCGCAAGCTTTGCTCCTCTCACAACAACCTTTGTGTCGTCGGTGACGATGACCAGAGTATCTACGGCTGGCGCGGTGCAAACATACGTAATATCATCGAATTTGACAAAGATTTCAAAGACACCTATGTCGTAAAACTGGAAAACAACTACCGTTCTACTGAACCCATACTCAAAGCCGCCAATGCCCTAATAGAGCACAACCGAAACCGTTTGGGAAAGACCCTGATCTCGACCAAAGGAAAAGGCAAAGAAGTTGCGACGATGTCCTCTCACGATGAGGGTGAAGAAGCCAATAAAATCGCGACCGCGATCAACAAGCTTCTGGACTCAGGTGAAAAAGCGGATGATATCGCTGTCTTGTACCGCATCAATGCTCTTTCACGCTCACTGGAAGAAGGACTGGCCCGACACCGTGTCCCTTATAAACTTGTAGGAGGACTGCGTTTTTATGACCGCGCCGAGATCAAAGACCTGATCTCCTATCTTCGTGTCGTAACCAATGTGCATGACAGCTTTTCACTCAAGCGCATTATAAATAAGCCTAAACGGGGTCTTGGAAAAGCCACCATAGACAAACTTGAATTGGCAGCGATGCAGGCCGAGAAATCGATCTTTGAGTATATTGACACTGCGTCTGATGCTGAACTCGAAGCCCTGATCAAGAAGAAGAACACTTTAACCGTCAAAAAGCTGGTCGAGACAACCAAACATGTCGCTCAATCTGCCCAGGACTCCTCCTACGACTTCATCGATGTCCTGGAAGAGCACTTCAAGATCAGATCGATCTATGAGAGTATGCCTGATGCCCAAGATCGACTTGCCAATATAGACGAGTTTTACGGTCTATTCAGAGACTTCATAAAACAGAACCCACAGACAAGCATGGATGAATTTCTAAACGAATTGACCCTGCAAAGTGATCAGGACCAGGTCGAAGGTGAAAGTATCTATATCATGAGTATTCACGCTTCAAAAGGACTGGAGTTCAAACATGTCTTCATCATCGGTCTTGAAGAAGGGTTTCTACCGCTTATCGGAGACGGAAGCGACACAGAAGAAGAGAGACGTCTTGGCTACGTTGCTATTACAAGAGCCGAATCCGAACTGACGATGAGTCATGTAGCAAGCCGTTTTTATAAGGGACGACGTACCGAACTCAGTAAAAGCCGTTTTTTTAAAGAGACGGGTCTTTGCGAAGGCTCTTTTATCCTTGAAAAAAACACCTCCTTTAAAAAAGGCGATCTTGTACGCCACAAGATCTTCGGAGCCGGGCGTATTCTCGGTGTCAGCAAGGCAGGAAAAGACTTCAAGCTCAAGATCAACTTCGGCGGAAACCACAGGGATATCCTCTCATCATTTGTGGAAAGGTTATAATAATGTATATTCGATACTTTCCAAGAAACATCTGCTTTCAGCAGACCGCTTTTACTTGTTTTGTTGAGAGGTTATAAATGAAAATAATGTACTCTCAAGAAACATCTGCTCCGCAGACCGCTTTTACTTGTTTTAGAGAAACATTTGCTATACAAACCGCTTTCGCTTGTTTTGAAGAAAGACTCTAATGAACAGGATCTTCGTCGCATACAAGCCTACAGGCTTGAGTTCAAACCAGTTTCTAGGCCGTCTCAAACGTAAATATAAGGTAAAAAAAGCAGGCTATTCCGGCACCCTCGATCCTTTTGCCAAAGGTGTACTCATCATCGCTTTTGGAAACTTCACCCGTTTTTTCCGTTTCTTGGACAAGACACCCAAAAGCTACAGAGCTACGCTCTGGCTCGGAGCAAAAAGCGACACCCTGGACATCGAGCATGTCACAGATCCCCAGGTCATTAAACCTTTTAAAGAAGAGCAAATAATCTCTGTCCTTGAGACCTTAAAAGGGGAATTGGAATATACTCCGCCTGCCTTTTGTGCCAAAAAGATCGACGGAGTACGGGCTTACGATCTTGCACGTGCGGGAGAAGTGGTCGATCTCAAAAAGATACGATCGACTATCTATGAAATAGAGCTTATCCACTACTGTCATCCTTTTGTCACTTTTGAAGCGACAGTGAGCGAAGGGACCTACATACGCAGTTTAGGTGAGATGATCGCTCAAAAACTTGGTATTGACGGTTCGTTAAGTGCATTAGAACGTTTACGGGAAGGTAGCTTTTGCTATAATGATGAAACTCCTATCTCACCCTTGGATGCACTCCCGATGGAGCGTATAACCTTCAAGCGTGATATTGATGATATCTGGTTAGGAAAAAAGATAGCCATTAGTGACCTTAGTACGGATGAAGACGGGGTATATCTTCTGCATGATGAAGAACTAGCCGCCGTACTGGAGATCAAAGATAAAAAAGTTACATACTTACTAAACAAGGTTCCATTATGTTAATTCTTTCACGTAAACTGGAAGAAGCCATCTGGCTTGGTGACAATATTAAGATCACGATCATGGGTATAGAAAAAGGAACCGTCAAGATAGGTATTGATGCGCCTTCGGATGTGACCATACTGCGTGAAGAGTTAAAAAAAGCTGTAGCTGATGTCAACCAGCAGGCTTCCAATACGACTGAGCAACTCTTTGAACTTCAAGACTTTATGAGCAAGTTTAAGAGATGAAGAAATACAAGGCTTTTGCCAAAGTCAATATATTCTTAAAGATCACGGGCAAACGCGGGAACTACCATGAGATATTTTCTCGCTTTATGAAACTTCCCGACCTGTACGATGAGCTGAACTTTGAAGTAAAAAAAGAGCCTGGGTTTGTCCTTTATGGCGACTTTGGATGTGAGACAAAAGAAAACACTATATATAAGGCTTATAAGGCTCTGCTTGAGAAGACACAGTCTGAAGCCTTGGCCAAACTCATTGACAGCTATGCCATACGAGTAGACAAAAGGATACCCTCCTTTGCCGGACTCGAGGGCGGAAGCTCCGATGCAGCGTGCTTTTTGAAGATGTGTAATAATACTCTTGATCTGGGTCTCAGCCTGAGTGAGTTGGCCCGTATAGGATCATCCGTCGGAGCAGATGTGCCTTTTTTCATCTATGACTACAATTCGGCCAATGTCTCCGGTATAGGCGAAATCGTCGAAAAATTTGAAGAAGAGTTATTGGATATAGAGACCTTTACCCCGAACATAAAGGTCAGTACACCCAAGGTCTATCAATGTTTTAGAGAGACTTTTTACAAAGAGTTGAGTCCGGATGAATACGGAAGACTCAGTGTCATGCACTCCAAAGAGATACTTGAAAACTACTCTATATCCCAGGCCAACGATCTTTTTGAACCGGCACTGCATCTGTATGGAAAGCTCAAAGAGAGTTATCAAAAAGGATGGTTCTTCTCCGGAAGCGGAAGCACCTTCTTTAAAATAAAAAATTAAAACGCTGAGTCGGTTATACGTGGGTATAATTCCGAATTAACTCTGTACCAATATAGACGAAGGAGATACGCTCCTTCAGCGTAAGGAAAACATAACATGGGTGAAACAATCGCTCGGAATAAAAAAGCTTTTCATGATATACCGCGTCAAAAAATTGTGCCTAATGGCACGATTTTAGTGGGTAAAATGACATCAATGGAAAACACCATACAGGCCAAAGGAAATGCTAATGGGTGAGACGATCGCTCGGAATAAAAAAGCTTTTCATGATTACTTTATCGAGGAGAAACTCGAAGTCGGCCTCGAACTTCTAGGAAGTGAGGTCAAAGCACTCCGCGCAGGCAAAGCACAGCTCAAAGAGTCCTATGTCCGTTTTATCAAAGGTGAGCTTTTTTTGATGAACTCGCATATCGGAGTACTTGAGACGACCCATGCCTACTATAAACATGACGAGCGTCGTGTGCGCAAACTTCTTTTACATAAAAAACAGGCTGCCAAATTTGCAAAAGCCGTTGAGCGTGACGGGATGACTATCGTCTGTCTTAGCCTGTACTTCAATCACAAGAACCTTGTCAAAGCACAGATCGCTGTTGCAAAAGGTAAGCAGCTCCATGACAAACGGGCTGACTTAAAACAAAAAGATATCAAACGCGATATTGACAGAGCGATGAAAGACTACTAGATGAGATTAACACCCGATCAGATCGAAACCTTTGATACAAATGGATTTCTACTTATCCGAAATTTTGCCGAGCCTGACCTCTGTGATCAGATCCAAGCAAAAGCCATGGGTCATCTTGCACAGAAGATCGAGCCCATTGAGAGTGAAGAGGAATACCTTCAAAAAGAGAGCTCAAACACGACAGTCCGCCGTCTTCGACAGGTCTATGACAGGGATCCTCTGTTTGCCGCATGGATGACAAACCCTGATATCCGTCCTGTTCTGAAGCAGCTCTTGGGTGAAGAGCCCCGCCTTCTTTTAGCGCACCATAATTCTATCATGACGAAGCTGCCGCAAAAGAGTTCAGTGACCTCCTGGCATCAGGACATACGCTACTGGCATTATGAAAATGACAACCTTCTAAGTGTCTGGCTAAGTCTGGGAGATGAATACCTTGAAAACGGACTTTTAGAATTTATTCCCGGAAGCCATAAGATGCATTTTACGTCTGAGCAGTTTGATGAGCAGCTGAGTTTTAGAGATGATCTTGCGCAAAACCAGGAGATCATCTCCAAACGTGTTCATCATGAACTGCATAAAGGAGATATCGTCTTGTTTCATGCCAAGACCCTTCACTACGCCAACCAAAACAGTGAAAGCGCCCCAAAGATATCCTTTGTCTACAGCGTACGCGGTGCCTCGAACAAACCTATTGCAGGAAGCAACAGCGACTTCAAAGAAGTCATACTCTAAGTACCAGTATGATGATATTCAAACAGCTCTGTATTATCTTTTCCATCTACCTCTTAGGTGAAGCAATTTCTTTACTGCTTCCTTTTTCTTTCCCTGGAAGCATCATCGGTATGATACTTCTGTTCATTGCACTGCTTTTAAAATGGATAAAGATCGAAGACATCAAGCAGGTCAGTGATTTTTTTCTCAAACACATGGCCCTGTTCTTTATCCCTGCAGGCGTTTCCGTAATGAGTTCATTTGCTCTCATCGAAGCCTATATCATCCCTATCTCTTTGACCCTTCTGATCTCTTGTATCTTTATGTTGGCCTTTATCGCTTTGACAGTTGATTTTCTTGTTGAAAGGGTCAAGGATGCATGAGCTCTTCTTTAATCCCTATTTCGGACTCATCGTGACTTTGGCCTGCGGATCTCTATTTTGGCGGCTTCAGCGCTTTAAAAAGCTTTTCTGGATCAATCCTCTGCTTTTCAGTGTCGTCTTGATAATCGGCTTGCTTGAAAGCCTGAATATACCTTATGAAGCCTACAAGCAAGGCGCTGATATCATCCATCTCTTTTTAGGGCCAATAACAGTTGTCCTTGCTGTTCCCTTGTATGAACACCGCAATGAACTTCTCCGTCACAAACTCTCTATTTTTACCGGTACGGTGCTGGGCTCTTTGTCAGCCCTTATCTCCGTCTTTTTCCTGGGTCATCTTTTTGGTCTGTCCGATCTGTTTGTATATTCTCTGCTTCCCAAGTCGACAACGACACCAATAGGAATTTCCGCCAGCGAGATGCTCGAAGGCATAGTAGGTCTTAGTGTTTTGAGTATTGTAATAACGGGAATATTTGGAGCACTTATCGCACCGCTTATCTTTAAGGTGTTAGGTATCAAAAGCTCTATTGCCAAGGGTATTGCTCTGGGGACAACCTCACATGCCGTAGGTACAGCCAAGGCCTATGAAATAGATAGACTTGCCGGAGGTATGAGCGGTCTTAGCATCGGACTGGCCGGTATCATCAGCATAGTCTGGATCATCCTACTGCTCGCCTATTTTCAATAACAACCGAGACAACTGTACTTTTAAACGTAGTGAACACTGTTCTTACCATTCTCTTTGGCAAGATAGAGCGCTTTATCTGCACGGTTAAACCAGTCAGTCTGGGTATCATCTTTTTGTGTTATGGAGACACCAAAACTGGCGGTAATTCTCTTATCACAATCAAAATCATACTTTTCTATGGCAGAACGGATCTTTGTAGCAGCTGCAATGGCATGTGTGATGTCCGCTTGAGGAAGAAGTATTACAAACTCTTCTCCACCCCACCTTGCAAGTGTATCGGTAAAACGAACATTTTGTTTTAAGACCTTGGCAAATGCTTTTAGCACTTCATCACCTTTACTGTGTCCGTATTTATCATTGATCAGTTTAAAATCATCAATGTCACAGATGATCAACGACGAAACCCTGTCATAACGTGAAAACTCTTCCAGTCTCTGTTGGGAGATCTCATCAAAGCGCATTCGATTGTTTACCTGCGTCAAGGTGTCTGTGATCGAAGCCTTTTCCAATGCGACCTTTTCTGTAACGTCTTGTTGAAAGATCAGATACCCTATCTTCTGATCAAACTCATCATACTCAATCACAACATGGGTATCTGCCCAATAGGAAGAACCATCTGCTTTCTTGCACTCCAAGACACCATTGTATTCACCCTCTTGATCTATAGAGCTAAAACATTCAACCTCTAAACGCTGGGCTGCTTCACCCATACACAAAGAACAATATGACACACCTGTCAATTGCTCTTGCGCATATGCAGTAAGTTTCAGGTAGGTATCATTAGCATGGATGATCTTTCCATCAAGATCACTTTTGAGTAAAATAAAATATTTATCTATCATAAGGTTTGTATTTAAAAGTTCCTTATTGAAACTTTCAAGCCGGTCTTTATACTGCAGTGTAATTCCCAAAGTGTAATTAAAGATATAGGTCTCTACCAGGAGTGCTAGGACAAGCACATACAAAATGTCAACTTCATAAGGGATGCTAACAAGAGAGAGTTTGGCAAGAACTATCATCACCACAATAGAACTTACAAGCATCCCTATCCAGATATAGGCCGATCTTCCGGGACAGAAGAACAAAGCGATCAAAGGAAATACAAAGAACCAGAATAGAGAGCCATTGACAAAGCCTCCGTTATAAAGAGCCATGAGATGAAGTATGAAAAGAGAGAGAAGTATGATGAACTTCTCTGCCCTTGCCCCTTTTTTGTTTCGAAACAGAAACATTGAAGCGATCAGAAGGGATAAGATAAGAGCGTCAAGCAGTGCGAACAGACCCAATCCGTTCGTATAGTTTATATAGCTGAACAAAAAAAGGATCGGAACAGAGACATAGTAAAAGGTGTTTATCAAAGAGCGTTCAAAACCTTCAGGTTTCATCACACTGTATATCTTACGCATAATCTTTGTTCAGCTGATAGATTTGAATGTTGTTTTCGTTAATGTATTCTTGCAGCTTCGAAGGAGAAACATCTATAAACCTTTTGAATGCCTTGTTCATATGGGATTGATCGAAAAAATCATACTCAAGCTTCATGAAATCATACCCGTTGGTCATCAGATCTTTAAAGACTCCGTTAAACCGCATGATCTGGATAAACTCCTTGGGTGTATACCCGACAATCCTTTTAAAGTCTCTTTCTAAGGTAGTACGACTGGCATTAAATTCGAGTAAAATATCTGACACATTGACTCTATAGAGTCTCTTGCTGATGTATTCGATCACTTTTTCGATTTGTACACAGGACTCATGAACAGGAGAAGCCTTCTCTTTTAATGCTAAAAACCCTTTTTCAATATAATCTATCTGCTCAGAGACCGTATTAAAATCATAAAGCTGATCAAAACTGACCTCTTTCTCTTTAAGGCAACCTTCCAAGAGCTGATACACACTACGCATATCAGTCTCTTTGTCAGAAAAAAGTCGATTGCAACCCGTCGGCAATAGCTCCACTCCCAGAAGCGGATACTGTATATCATCTCCTTCATTTACACTAAGACGAACAATATTATTGGCCTTGATAGAGACAGAAAAATCTTTTGGCAAGGCAAAAGGTTCTTCATTAGAATCATATTTATGTAAAAAAGCTTTTAAGCCCGGATTAAAAAGAATAAAATTACCCGCATTAGGTAGTATCCAAAATTTTTCATGCAAATCCAAAGATTCAATAACAATATAATGCTTGACAATATCTTTAAGATGATCTGATGGTTTTATTATGGATGTTTTCAAATTTCAATGTACACCTGTGTCGTAAATGATCATTTAG
>Ga0316204_10008344_pt1 | contig 14471 bp, 14 predicted proteins | sample 6monrhotite_MG_2_FD_205661 | JGI IMG/M metagenome (GOLD analysis project Ga0316204, IMG submission 205661) | Microbial mat bacterial communities from mineral coupon in-situ incubated in ocean water Damariscotta River, Maine, United States -... | ecosystem: Environmental > Aquatic > Marine >...
AACATGGCGACGGATTGGTACGCTTCTCGATCACTTCTCACCACAGGAATGTGCAAACTATTTTAGAAATTCAGGCTATGCGTCAGTTTAAAACGGAAACACTCTAGATCACGCTTGGCTTACCGGTTTGGCACAATTCTATTTTGATGAATCCGGAAATCAATTGTCATTAATTCCAGATCACCATGTTTGGTCATCGGGAACGATGTTGATACAAATTGTCAAAGACGGAAAATAAAGAGACTTCCGGCCGGTAATTGACCAGCGGGGTAGCCCCAAGGTAGCCCCACAGATAATTTCAATAAGTTTTAGGCAAAGAAAAACCCCAAGAAACCGTTTAGTTTCAAGGGGTTAATTTGGTTGCGGGGGTAGGATTTGAACCTACGACCTTCAGGTTATGAGACTAAAGAGTAATCACCATTTAACACACTGATATTCATATGTTTTCTTTTGTATATCAATTACTTAGCTTAATATTCCCGTTATCTTCCCTTGTCTTACAATAGCTAGAAAGCTATGCTTTTGGCAAAACGGTGTTGACTCTCGTGTTGACTATTTTGCCAGGAGATAATGGTAATGAGCAAACAAATTGCGGCTGAGAAGATTGATATATCCAACAGGTCATTGAACAAGCTTAGGCCGGGTGAAAAGACGCGCATTATCTGGGACAGCAAACTAACGGGATTTGGCGTCAAGGTCATGCCGAGCGGGACCATCTCCTTTTTGGTCAATTACCGGGCTGATGGCGGTGGTCGGAAGGCTCCGAACCGGCGCATGACACTTGGCCGACATGGGACCATCTCTGCTAGCAAAGCACGACAAAAAGCTCAGGAAATTTTGGGCGATGCCGCTGGAGGGAAAGACCCCTTGAACGCCCGTCAGGAGCTACGCGCAACACCGACCCTGGATGATATTTTTAAAAACTACATGCAGTCCAACCCGAACCGCAAGCCACGCACCAACGAGCTGTATCGTTATGAGATGGACCGCTATCTCGGCGACTGGCAGAACAAGCCAATCAACAAGATCACCCGCGCCGATATCCAGGAACGCTTTAACTCCATTTCAAGCCAGCATGGCCAGTCTCCGGCCAACCGGACCATGTCCCTGCTCCGCTCCGTCTATCGCGCTCCCTGTGCCGAAAGCGAAACACTGCGCAATCCAGTCGAAATCTGGCTGGCCGGTGGCGGGCGCTTTAACAAAAAGACGCGAAGAAAAATAGACACTCCGGCTGAGATCCTGCCCATGTGGCAAAAGGGATTTGAGGCGGTTCAGAATGACGTTATTCGCGATGCCATTTGCACCGGGCTTTATACAGGCATGCGTTTGCGTGAAATCCTGTGGCTTAAATGGGATGATATAAACGATGATGAATTAACCGTCGAAGAAACAAAAACCGGCGACCCCCTCCGTCTTCCGATCACCCGGCAACTGGCGGAAGTTCTGGAACGACGCAAAAAGAACAATGAGACCGAATGGGTATTTCCTAACAGCGAAACAAAATCCGGTCACTTTGAAGATATTCACCATATCTACCCGACAATCACCAAAGCGGCAGGAACAAAGTTCTGGTTTCACGCCCTGCGTAATTGCCTGATTACCATCGCCGAACGTGACATCGGCCTCGCCACCAGCCTGACCAAACGCCTCGTCAACCACGCCCGCCCACAGGATGTGACCGAAGGCTATGCGGCTGACTGGACGGTTGAACAGTTACGCGGGGCGGCTCAGGCAATTGCTGATCGGATTGATAAATTGATCGTTGCGCCAGAAGCCAAAGATAACAGCGATTAGGACCATTGGTTAATCCGCTCTTCCGTTTCCCGGATTGTATCAATGATCTCATCAAAGGTAAGCGGGCTTCCATACATCATACCAGCCGAGAGCATCTTTTGGTAATCAGCCTTTAAACCTGACAGAGCATCCTTATCGGGAAGCAGCCGCAATCGACCCTGAAGACACGCGTCATAATTTGCGTAACCGGCATTGAAAAACACTTTTTTATGCCTGATCACATCTTCAAAAAGCCCACGATCATTAACGGCCTTAATACCACAGTCATGTTGCGCCAGCCGACTGATATCATACCAATGACGCGACAGACGTTCCGGGCTGTCCTGAATGCGCCCCCTGTTACATTCCACATGAATGAGGGTCGCTTTTTCCCAAAAAGTGCGAGAAGGCGAAAGAACTGTCACTTCCGCCTGCGGAAATTCAAGGCCTTGCGCGAAATCAGCCAATTCGGGGCTAATATTATGAATTTCATTGGGGTCTATGACGTTGCGGCCCCCAAGCTGGACACCCGCATTAACCGGTGAAAATTTGGTATTTTGGCTTTGATTTGGCGATTTTCGTGAAAATGGGCGTCATTTCTTGCCGCCAAACCCCAATGAGACGTTGGTTTTGACTGAAATCCCGTAATTTGGGCGGACTCATCCCGTGGCGGCACGGCGTTCATGGAAAATCAGACGGTCCATGTTGTAGGCGAGGTTGGCGAGTGTCAGTTTCGCCTCGGCCCGTTTGATCCCGATGGTGCGAATGAACAAGCCGTAGCGGTTCTTCTGGTGGGCGAAGACGTGCTCGACCCGGGCTCGGATTGATGACTTCTTCGCGTTGGCCTGCGCCGTCGCTTTGGGCATTGGTTTCCCTGTGGGCTTGCGTCGGTGGATGCGGCTGACCAGCATCCTTCCTGCTAGCCATTTCTCGTTGCTCTGTGAACGGTAGGCACTGTCGGCCCAAACCTCGCCCGAGGTGTTGTCCGTGTCGATCACATGCTTGAGTTGGCGACCATCGGGCGCGGAGGCCGATGTTACGAACTGCCCCCGGATGAAGCCGAAGCGGCGGTCGATGCTAATGTGCGACTTGTAGCCGAAGACGGGCAGCGCGATCATCGGCAAAGGCGCCCCGTCGGGGCGATAGCGGACCTTGCCGCCGATCTTCAGCGTCCAACGCGCGTCCACGTCTTTTTGCGCCGCCTTGTTCGGGTCGTCGGGCCAGATCTCAGCGGCGCTCTTGCCCGCCTTGACGGCTTCCTTCTCCGGGTCGGTATTGCGCTGCTTGGGTGCCGGGACCAGGCTGGCATCGACGATCTGTCCCGACATCGGGATATAGCCCTTCTTGTGCAATTGCCAGTCGAACGCGTTCATCACGCGCTTGAGCGTGCCGGTCTCGGTCAACTTGTTGCGGAACAGCCGGATGGTGTTCTCGTCAGGCGTCGGACCTCCGAGATCAAACCCCAGAAACCGCATCCACGACAGCCGGTCGCGGATCATGAATTCCATCCGCGCATCGCTTAGATTGTGCTGAGCCTGAAGGATCAGGATCTTAAACATTGCCACCGGGTCAAACGGTGGGCGACCACCCTTGGCCCCATCGCCATAACCCAGTCCTTCAACCAGCCAACCGCGAAAAAATTCGAAATCAATTGTCGCCGCCAGGACCTCAAGAGGATCCCCATCCCGGCTTAATGCAGCAAGATGTTCCGAAAGCGCGAAAAAGCCCCGCTGTTCCATCAATCTCTCCAAACCATTCCGATAGGGAAATTGAATCATAAAACGCCAAAAACAGCCAGGTTAATGCGGGTGTCCAGCTCGATAAGGACGTGACTTTTAAGATATTCATCGGAACTCTCAACAACAGACGGATAGCTAAACCAGATTTTTTCGCCCGTCTCATCAATTGTAATTTCGTGCTGATCTGCTGTTCCCAATGCCTGTACTGACTGTTCAATACAAGGTTTCACGGTGTTGTTTGCATAATCCGTGACATACGCCTTGAGACGGTCGCTGAATTTCCGAATTTGGCTTTTACTGGTCCCATCCGCAAAAGGATCAAAATCATCCTGGAAATGTCGGTAATCAAGGGTGATATCAACATCTTCTGAAAAACGGTCGATAATTCCATAGACTTTTGACAGGGATGTCCCGCCTTTAAAAGCCATCGGATGAGCATCAGGCATGGTGAAAATGATCTGTAATACCCAGCAGAGCCAGATATCTTTCTCCAGAATGGTCGATTGCTTGCCAAGTGTGGTGGCGGCAGCCCGCGCCACGTTGACAGATGATTGGGCATAAGCCCATTACGCTCGGCAACCTCACGCACGCTCACGCCAGGCAGAAAACTCTCGGCAACAAGCTGACCTTTAACGTCATCTGGCCATTTGCGGCGACCAGTCGGTCCCGCCAGGACCTCCACTCTATCAAGAGGATCCAAATAGCGCTCCGTTTGTACATCCATAAAAAACTCCACTGGGAAATAAACATTCCGGAGAAAATAATGGACGAAACAAATTGAGGGAAGGTGGGGGCGGAGAAGCGCTTACGCTATGCGGACAGATGAACGCATTCCCAGCCCACTTCACACTTTGATCAATTCCGCTCATTTCATCGTTACCATCGAAAATCGGGAAGCGTCAGCAACATGCGTCGCAATGTATCGTCAATGACGGACGGCAGTTGATCTTTATCCGCGTTGGAGATTCCAGCATCAAACATATCCATGCCAAAGGACACCGGCGATAATGGCAATCCACCATGCCCACGACGTGCAATGTGGCGAACCCGCCAAAGCACTTCGCCGGTTTCAGTCCGTGTAAGGGAAAGGTCCAGCCCAACCTGATTTTGAGACCATACTATCAAGTACTGCGTGCTTGTTTTTACCGCCAGAACCCTAACCCCATAGCCACATCTTTGTAATTGGGAAAATGATTTTCTATCTTGATTGTCCTGTAGATCCAGAGCGTCATCACGGGCTAACTTGTTACGTTCACGCGGGCCAATCACGCGTTGTACCCGATCAGTCAGGTGACGAGCTATTGAACCTTCAATCAAAGCCGCCTTCTCCTTATCCATGCCCAGGCCCACGGGCCATACGACGACGCAATCGGGCGCAAATGAATACAATGCGTCAGCTTTACTAAACTCGACCTTGCGTTCAAACGGACCGCTGCTCAGTTTTCCTTTGCTGATCGGCGTATAGGAAATTGCCGTGCAGGCAGACAGGGCAATCATAGTCACCAATGGGACAATAAATTTCAACAACCCCGCCCCCTGCCAAAATCCAGGACACCATCAATGGTGCGGCCATCAACCTGAATGAAGCCGATCTGGATATCCTTGCCGGCAATGATATATTGGGCCCGAATATGTTTGGCCTTGGTATATCGATCTTTCCCCGCCAATTGCCGCAAACCACCCAGAAGACGGGCATCAACCCAACGCGGAAACAGGCGCACCAACATGTCGCCACGCCCTAATTCATGATGTTTTCGGATTAATAAAGCAGTTTGCCTTTCTTCAAGAGTAGGAATTCCCGAAGCCTGTCGCACCAAGCCACTAAAATTATCCATGTTGGGAAGCCATTCTTCTCCCGGGTTTCCTTCTGTATTGAACAATCGGCCACTTGAATCCATCAGCGCGACCCCCATCCCATAGCAAGACTTCAGGCGCGTATAGAGTTGGGCACGCCGCGATTTTTGTCTAGGCCAGGCAAGTTCGATCATCGGCCCGTTTCGGTGTTCAAGAACCCGCAAGAGAACCCGTCCCTGTTCCATCGTATTTTCATTTTGGATAAACACAGCACTTTCAACAGAAGGTACTTTGACCGTGGATAATTTACGTCCCGGATATTTTTTTTCTACTATTTTTAGCACAGGCAAATGGGCTTTAACGATTGTATCAAGAGGCTTGATCGGCAAATGATTTAAAGGCTTGACGTTTTCAGATTCAGACGTTGCCTTTTGAGCTTTATTGATCGGGGTCGACCGTGGCGGCGGAGGGAGGAGAACCACTGCCACGGTCTGGGGAGAAACAGGCTTCATTACCTTGAGAGTCTGCATCTGCTTGGCCTTCGTCAATATTCCTTTCTCAGGATGTTCATCAATCTGGGTGAATTTTACAGTTAGAACCATCAAACCAATAAAAATGCTCATCGCCAGGCTCATAAGCACCTGAAATAAATGGCACTGCCTGTCCACACCAACTTTGGTTAATTTTCCAGGCACCATCACCCTTTCCATTGCGTCAATTTATCTGAAGGTAGATATGGAGTGCGGAGAGGCAATTTTTGACCTCACCGCGATAGTTTATCAAACGACATCTGTTCCATACTTTCCGCCAGATGCATTAATTCCCGACTGCGATCAGCGTTAGACATGAATTTGGGTTTTTCCGGAATCGCAGGCTGTACTTCTATCTGCCGTTTCTGTTGCAACGCATATTGCGGATTTTGAATTTCCTTAACCGGTACGACTTTTACTGAATGCACCTCTACAATCGGTGGCGGTGGAGGTGCTTTTTTGGGTGCTGTCGCCATAGCTGTTTGATCGGTAAGTTTTCCTGCGACGTTATTTTTCGGTTTCGATTTAGAAGCCACACTTTGCTGGACAGTCGACACCATGCTTTCAACACGAACCTTTGCAACATGCGCAAGTTCTTGCACTGTGCCAGCAGAAGATGGCATTCCATCATTCATAATCAGATAGGCCAATGCGGCGACAACGGTAATGTTAAATATAAGAAACCTCATGACGTGGGACTCCTTTTCGAAGTGTTATGAAGTGTCAGGCGTGACTCCATCTGCATCTCGGTAACGCGCACCAACGCCTGTAGCATCGCGGCGACGGGCAAGCCAATCACGCTGGTCATAAATGCCATACTGAAGTGACGCGTCAGATCACCAATAATGGCTTGCACCGTCTGCGGGTTAAGTTTCTGGTCCGCCAACGTCCCAATACCAAGGCTGATACCAAGCAAGGTGTACGTCAGAGCCAACGTCGAGACCCCACCTGCTGCATGCAGGCCAGCTTCCGTCCAGACCTGGCGGGCGGGAGTATCCATGTTTCCCCTTTGGTGCGTCCAGCAGAATAGCGTAGCGAAAATCAAACCGAAAAGTAGGACGAGATACGATGGACCGAACACTTCCATTGCTTGATGGGTGATCTCCGCAGGTCGCTCGGACCTAATAATTACAGCTGCTGCAAACCCTAATACAGTGAGCCCGAGCAAGTAGCTTAGTGTTCGAGAACCATTTTTGATTGTCAGTAATGCGGCTTGCATCTCATCTCCTCCCCTTCCGCGCGCCCATGATTACTTCAGTCGAGAGGCCAATTTGTTCCAGCCAATGATCAAACATAGACTGATTTTTTTCTGTGCTAGCATGGACCAGGAATGTTAGATCATAGTTGGCAAATGCTTTGCGTACGTTCGGCGTATTACGTCCCTTGAGGCTGTCATCACGCAAAACCATACGTTCCAGATCAACCAGCCGCGTTTTTGCAGCTTCCACCTTATTCTGGCGTTCAACGGGAGTGAGGGACGGATTAAGGAAAGTTCCAATCAAATTTGCACGTTCGCGCTCCAGATTTTCAATACTTCCTGCTTGCGCTGATATGGCAGTGACTAACATAGAGCTGAATATTAATGCGGCCGTTAGAATGAGTTTCATTGTGCGTTTCATAAAATGTGCACTCCTATGTAATCGATTCAGTTTTTCAGGAAAAAGCTAACGACCTGCGTTGGACTAATCGCCCCCTCACCAGAAATGTTTGAAGCAGCGAGTTCTGCGTTCATGGCTTCCTCAGACAGGTCCATGGCGTCCAGTGCGACTAGCTTTGCCATGTAACCAAGGATGGTGTCTTCTTGATCGATAAGAGAAAGTTTTGTCTGTGTATCGGCGACCACTTGACGAAGATATTCTTCCTTCGTCATCGTCGCGCTATCACCGGTCGATGAGGCCGCCATTTTGTGATTGCTAATACGTGCCAACAGCTTTTCGATAACCGTTCTGTTTTTTGCATATTGCACGGCATACTTACTTTCCGGCACGCTGGCCGATTGAAATACCTTCATATCAACCTGGGCGAGCGATGATGAAAACCGTTCACGGGCAGCTGCTTGCCTGGTGATCAGATCATGCATGGCCGGGGTATCTGGTGAATTTGATTTAACAAGTTTCCCCAAGGTATCTTCAACTACGCGTAACTTTGTTTGTACGTGCTCCCGGCGGATATCATTTCTGCGGGACATCAGGTCCAGATACGCACGTTTTTCGGCCAATAACTGGTGGCGTAATTCCATACGCATTTTGCCATCTGATTGGGCGACGGCCTTCTGAAGATCCTTGAGCGTTCCGACTTTAAGGCCGACGTTCACTTCTGTCTTACTCAAAGCAAGCCCAAGGCTCGACTCTGAAAACCCCTGATCCAATGACTTGTTTAAATATCGTGCGGGCAATTTAACCAACCGCTCACTGGATTGAGGATGCCATGCAGGAGATCCCTCATTGGCAAATGCTCTTGACGATAAAGCCCCGCCAGACCCGACGACCAATGCCGATGCCACAAGAACAGCAAGAATATTTTTATTGATGATAGGCATAATCCGGTCCTCCTGATTAGTGATGCTGCCAATAATTGGCGCGGCGTAATTCTGATTTCATTTCTGCGTTGATATTTGCCAACGCAAATTCCCCGGCCGCTGTATGGCTCTTCAATCCAAGCAATATTTCCATGCTTTGAATGAAGGAAGAACCATCGGTGAGATAAAGGTCCTGACCCGAAAAATGTGTCTTGAAGTTTTTCAGGTTTGTTCGGGCTTTCGAAATATCGCCACCCTTCAGATAATCTTCAATTGAGATGGCGTAAGCGTGCATGCGTTCGTCCTCAGCCACCTGGGCTGCGTCCGGGCCAACATCTGCTTCGCAGCTGGTAATAAGATCCGCGCTCGCCAGATACTTCGCCGGTGATCCTTGAGCCCGCGCTTGTTTGTCCAGAACCAGTGCATCGTCACGACATTTCCGCCACTTATGCATGGCGGAAATTTCAACAAACCGCGCTTCGCGATATCCAATGCCTTCAGCTTGCGGCAGAGACATCGACTGACAAGCCGAAAGCCCGACAATGGCGACGGTGACAAACGCAGACAAGCGTGCTGCGCGCATAAAGTTGTTAGTAATGTTGAGCATGTTTCATACCTCTGCTTGAAATGTCTGCAGGGGGTATGGAGGAGGGAGAGGGGGAATTTATAACAAAAAAATTTTGAGGAAGCGCACCTATTTTTTTGACTACTGCGGCGGACTTACAACTGAAGTGATTATGAAAATCCGGAGAGTGTGCTTGACCTTCCCTCCAAAAACTGCGGGGTCCTACAACCCGCCATGGTAGCAACGGAATGTTGTCGCCAATAGATTTTGAACAACAACAGAAATTGAAGCCCCAAGGCGTCTAAAAAACTGGGGGCATCTCATAACTCACTTAGTCACGATTTCTGAATACCGATTTAACCACCGCTCATTTGACCACCGTAATCACGACACTCGCCTCGGATACGGATGCGTTGGGAATTGATCTGAAAATATGTGAAAGCTTTCTGTTCACCGTCTTCGGCAATGGAGCCAGCGACATTCCACGCAGACTACCTGGCAATACACCCGTTACATTTTTTGATGTTGCGAAACACTTAAGGAGCTCTTCTCCAACCGGGGGCTGAAAGGTCAGGCCAAACGGGAATGTTGTTTCACCCGGGATAATATTGACCCGCTTTCCTTCAAGCTTCGGTTCCGAATACATCGTCCAGAAATGTGGATTGGGGAATATCTGTATCGTACTTCCATCGGCCTGCCGATAGAAGCAATATACCCAAGCGTCGCGACTAAGGCGAATCGCAATGTTCAGCTTTTCGCCAATATGATAACTTGGATCATCACCCCGATCTGTGGTTAAGGTAAAACCGATCGGGCCGCGATTGTCATTCTCTCGCTGGGAGGCAAACTGATTTTCCGGATGAATACGCAGGCCTGAAACTGTATCGGTTCGAATACGCCCCATCCAGGAAAAAGTTTTTCCCCCACTGCCCGTCAGAGATATTCGCAATTCCAGTGAATCACCAAAATCCCAATACGTTCCCGATAACAAATATGTGCCAGATTTAGCCGAAGCACTGCTAAGAAGCTTTTTCGCGCCAACGCCCAAGCCACGAGTCGCAGACATTTCCTTCAGATTGATCCGGGCATCCTGCACGCGCAAGCTCCGTCCGGTCAGGACGTTTGCAAACGCAGACTGCAATCCCGCAGAGATTTTTTCCATAACGTACCGACCCAGATCTGGCTGCAACCCAGTCGTTTCAAACCGAATACCATCCAGACGCAATTCCTGCATGTCGTGGGCCTGACCGGCCAGATCCTTGACAGCGGCGGTGAGGGCCTGATTTAACGACAGGGACGCCCGGTCCGTATTACGTTCGTCGCGAGTAAAACGAATGTTTTCAGGGCTGGTGGCGGCAACGATCGTTCCGTCAACCCGGACAGCCTTATAGGAAACACTGACCTTACGGTTTTTCAAAATTAACTTGCCTTCGATCAAAACACTGATGTCCTGGGCGCTTTCCATCAATGCCGCAATCGGGTTCTTTCCGGTCGTCGTCAGGGCCCCCGTTTCCTCCATATCGGAAATAATGGCCCCCAGGGATTCTCGCGCGATAAATTCATATCGCCCTTTGGATTTGGCGATCAGCTTGGCGAGCACGGCCGCATTCAATTCGTCCGCAATGTCTTTGGAAACAGGGATGTCATTCTGCCGAAAGGGCCAAACGGCTATGCGGGGTTTAGGTTTCCTTGCCAGAGCGTAAACACGTTTAAGGTACGCCAAAGAAGCAACGAGTTGATCCCCACCCCCATTACTCGCTGCAGATTGAGATGCCGCAATGCCGCTGAGCAGGCTGTCCGCAATTCGCTCAACCACCTGATCCCGAGCATTCCCCATTTCTGCTCGCGCCTGGGCCGTACAGATGAGAATGCTGACGACAGCGACCACCAAAACCTTTACCGGATGACGCCACTGACGAGCGCACCTGTTTTCCTTTTCCATTTTATGCTTCCTCATTGGCCTTGGGCCACTGTATGGGAAAGAGTAACGATTGGTCCGGTTGATTGCGAGGGACGGTAAAGGGTAAGCCGATAACTGAATGGATCATTCATGGTTCGGGGCAAATCAATATCGAAGGCGCCTTGCCCCTCGAAATGAATATCCCGGCTCTCGCCGCGTTGGGCGACATAACGACCCGTCAGCACGTCCAACCGGCCAATAAACTGGCCGGCAGCCTTATCACCCACAAACGCAAAATTCAAACCGCACAGACCGTGAGAGGCCTTAATTTCCGAAATCCCGTTTTTGCTATCACCTATCAAAATCTCCTTCGCCGGTTTGCCGCTAAATTGAACATCCGCACACGTTCCGCCCGCAGGAGGACGTCGTTCATAAACTGAAATCAATGGCGTCCTGACTGCCACTTGTCGAGTGGATATGGCGTTGGTTTTTTGAACCGGCTTTGGGCGCAAAGGCCGCGCGCTTGCCCTGGGTACCGTTTTTACAGGCGTTTCCATTGGCGGTTGCGCGCTCGCAGATAAAGTGTTTATAAATTTTTGCCCCTGATCGGTATAACCGGCCCACGCTGAAACTGCCAGTAAGGCGACGACTGTGCCAACGGCGATAAGCAGCTTTTTAGCCTCTCGCTTTTTTTCAGGACAGGCCGGTGCTGATCGTTCGGCAGGGATAATCGCCGTTCCATCGATTGCAGAATTGAAGCCAATTCCCAACTTATGCAAGATTTCAAATACAGTGCTGACCCGTTCGACAGCGCCCCCCTCGGGCGTCACATCCCCGGCAGGTAAAAATATAGAAATCTTGCTTCCTTGCGCAGCACACTCAGCGAACAGATCCTTCGAGGCATGCAATTTCTCTTCTATATGGCCGACAGTTTCCACCTGAAAGTCCGTGTTGACACGACCTGTCAACCAGACAACCTGATCAACGTCATCCCCCGGATGTGCCAAACGTGAATCCCGAACCAGACCATGGGCAACAAACACAGCCAAACGCCAGCTTTGGCCACTTTTGATTTCACCCGAAACATCCATGCGAAAAGACGGGTGACTAAACGGTCCAAACGCACGTTCCACCGGTCGGCCCGGGCGCACAAAATTTTCGTAATCCTCGCTTATCGGCATCAGGGCGACGATATCGCGGCCCTTGCAAACTTCGGTCAGCGGTGCCGGTTCGTTGCTGATCCGCTCGATCCGCACCGGTCCGTTCGTTGTGCCAATATAGACTGCGACCTTGCTCACCTGAGCAAAACCTCCGTATTCGGGTCGCGTAACAGATTTAAAATATCTGAGTCTTCGTCCGTCAGGAATTGAATGATTCCGCGCCGAGCCCCGGGCAATGAAAATTGCCGGCAATTATTTTCCGCGTCACACAATCCCAAATAGCCCGCCCCCTGCGTTGCGTCCTGCAATTCGATAATGACATAGTAGAGCCCCTTCTCAGCCTGGGATTTTTCAAACCGGATCGAGCATCCCTCGCCAGAACGCGGCAACAAATCACCATCACTGGCCGCCATGGCAGTACCGAGGGAATACGTGGCTGCCGCATTCATCATCCGGCGATAGGCCACGCGCATGCCGGGGTGCGTCCGCAACATTGCCTCAAGCCTTGCATTCGGATAGGCTGCCATACCCGCTGCGTACGCATACAGCTTTCGTGCAGACACTGTCTCACTGCTTCCATGGGCACCTTTTTCCATCAATTCACGCGTTGCGGAAAAGGCGGAAAACGAGGCACGAAATTCATTTAACCGTTCATCATCGGGCACGGGAAAGTCGGTCACAAAACGTCTCCATACATTTTTTCAAATTGAGCTCTGAAAACGATCTTGTCGTTTTCAAATTGTTCATCAAAACCGGATTTCAGGCCAGATACCTTGCCAAGGTATCCATGCAACTGATTGGACATGGCGACCAGGGCATCACCGGCGCACCGAAAGGCTTCAAGCCGTTCCTCATCCAATGCCAGACGATGAAAGCCTTTTCTCTTCATGCCGTCAAAGGCTTCGCGGGCATTTTGCAACAGCCCCGCGACAACACCTTCATCAACATCGGAAACATCCATTTCTTCATCCCGCCCCGACAACAAGTGCAGAACCGCTTTTTGTAACCGCGTAATATGATCCAGCGAACCATGGTACTGTCCTTCTTTTTCCGCATACGGCACTGCGTCGTCACAAGTGATGCGTTTGCGGATAGAGTCTTTCCCACGTTTCACCTGCAAGTCAGTCGTAATGCCCGATTGCAGGGGGCCGAAGGCTTCCAGACGCAGGAACGCCAAGGGCAGGCGGCTGGCATCGGGCCCGTAATGCATCAGCATTTCAATCGGCTTGCGTTCACTGCTGGCCTTGAAAAACTTTATGTCTTTGAGCCCCGCTTCGTCAAAAGTCGCGAACGGCGACCGCCACTCGGAAAAATCATCAAACGACATCCGGGCATCATCACCAACGTCGACCTCGCCGGCCTCATAATCCAGCCCCATGGTTCGCGCACCTTCCGCCGACTTGCCGAGCGAGGCACGCTGTATGGTCCTTAATAATGTGACGAATGCATCAAACACGGTTTTATATCCTTTGAACTCCTTGCCGTGGCTATGGAGGAGCCAGAAGTCCAAAATAGCAGGATCATCGACGCGCCATTTCCCATCGACGGCATGTTCCGTCAAAAACGGTGCGATACGGTCAAATTTTTCCTCATGGCGCGCCCAATCCATATGGGTGTGTCGATACTTGCGAAATTTGCTGGCCAGCCGTCCCGTCGCCGCTTTAATAGACTTCATGGTGACCGGGCCGGACAGCATCTCATCGAAAATGTCATTCAGCTCATTAAAAAACGTAAAATCATCCATCCCGGCAAGAAATTCATAAAGGGCGACCAGCAATGGCATCCGCCCGAAGCGGACGGAAAATTCACCATCCGCGTACGTGATGGCAACACCCTTATCATCGGCCTCAAACCCGCCCCGCCGCCAGCCATTTTCAGCCAGCTTGCCATTGATTTGCTTTATGACAACGGCCGGGGAAACACGTTCAGCCCCCATAAAGAAAAGCATGCGCTCGTCACCCGTAAACCCACAGGCATCGGCAATGTTGACCAGATGGCAAAGCTCATAAAGCGGCGCATCCCGGTTGGGCCCGCCGCCGGAACCCACAATGATGTGGGCCAAGCGTTCCAGCACAGGCCCTTCGGCATAACGCCCGGACTCCGCAATGGCGCGAAACTGCTCGACGATTTCACTGTCCGCGTTGGCCCGAAAAAGAGGGTGGACGGAATTGTTCAAAAATGACCCTTTCAAATTCGCCGGGGGCTGCGCCCCCAGACCCCCAAGGGGTAAAGACGTTAAGGTTCAAGGGGTAAGCTTTAGGCACATATGCCTAAAGCGTCCGGGCAAGGCGGAACCCCGAATAGTAGTAACGGACCGGGGAGTTCCAGAAGCGACTGGCGGAGCGGAGGTACCCTGGAAGATAGTTCCAAGACCCGCCGCGAAGGACGCGATAGCAGGAATTTTGTCCTGTTCTGGCGCCGCCGTCCGATGGCGCACCGCCGTAGCTGTCAGCATAACAATCCTCAACCCATTCCCAAACGTTACCGTGCAG
>Ga0316204_10008345_pt1 | contig 14471 bp, 10 predicted proteins | sample 6monrhotite_MG_2_FD_205661 | JGI IMG/M metagenome (GOLD analysis project Ga0316204, IMG submission 205661) | Microbial mat bacterial communities from mineral coupon in-situ incubated in ocean water Damariscotta River, Maine, United States -... | ecosystem: Environmental > Aquatic > Marine >...
CATGGAGCATTGTAGCGAAGCGCAATGCGAAACCCGCAGGGCGAAGGCCAGGGAAGGCCTGAGTAATCCTTCCGGGCGCGCCAAATCAAAACCTGCAACCGCAGGTTTTTTTATTTCAGCGATCGGAAGGATGAGAAGCTCCGACAAATAATCATAAGCAGGTTCGCAGGATTTGCAGGAGCAAATCCGCATGGAGCATTGTAGCGAAGCGCAATGCGAAATTTGAGCTACTACACTCTAGGGAATTTTAATCCACTTGGCTCCCCGACCTGTTCCTATCGATTTGATATTACCTTCATCACGTAGCTGTCTTAACGCCTTCCGAATAGTTTCTCTACTGACACCGGGACATTCTTTTTCAATATCAGAAATAGTAAAGGTGGCTATTTTGTGTGTTACAGCATGTCTTATTTGATCGGTCTTGCTTCCTTTGCCTTTTCGAATGCTGCCAACCCGTTTTTCAAACTCTTCATAAGCTCTTACTAACGTGCCCCAAAAATAACGTAACCAAGGATGCACATTGTGTTTGCTTTCATGCCAATTTTTAGAGCTTTCTTCTAGAGTTTCGTAGTATGTCTCTTTAGACTCTTCAAATATTCGTTCAAGACTGATGTAGCGACCAACTTCGTATCCAAAATGGTAAAGTAACATTAAGGTAAGTAGTCGAACTGTTCTTCCATTTCCATCGGTGAATGGATGTATACACAAAAAATCAAGTATCAATAATGGAATTACTACTAGAGGTTCTTGCTGGTTCACATGAATAGCTGTTTTGTAATTTTCGACAAGATCCTTCATAGCTTGGGGTGTATTAACAGCTGAAACAGGTTTAAATCGAATACGTATTATTTCTCCATTCTTGCTTTTTTCGACAATATCGTTATCGACCATTTTCCAAGAGCCTCCTTCTTCATGAAGGTACCTGTAAAGCATTTGGTGACATTGCAAAATGACATTTTCTGTTAACGTCATATGCTTGGCAGACTGATGAATCAGTGCCAATGCGTCTCGGTATCCGGCAATCTCTTGTTCAGAGCGATTTTTAGGCTGAGTTTTGTTTTGAATAATTGCTGCAATTCGGTTGTGTGGTGCTGTGATACCTTCAATTCTATTCGAAGATTCGCTCGACTCAATCATTGAAACTTGTAGTAGGGTGTTTAACACTTCAGGGGTTTGCTGGGTAAATAGTGTTTGCTTGCCTTTGTATTCGCCGAGAATTTTTAATGTTGATAATGTCTCATCAGTAAAAGTGAGTTTTTGGAGGAAGATTGAATCCAATGAACCTATCATCTGTAAGTCCTCTAGCTAAGCTAAGATTAGGGTATCATATCATAAAAGGGGGTAAAAACAACTAAATAATACCCCCATAAATATTTTTATACCCCCTTTCTTGCCTATATCTCAGGGTGCAGAAAACCTGCAATCGCAGGTTTTTATTGCATCCAAATAATCATTGCGGAGCAATGATGAAACTTCGAGTGAAGTTTATGCACTTACTCCGTTTAAAATTACTCACAAGTTTCCTGGGTTATATATCAACTATAGGATGATTCTTATCAGGGATTATTTCGCATAAAAACCCCTCTAAAATCCTGCAAATTTAATATTTCCTTAATATTTTTTCGTTAATATATTGAGTCATAATTAATGACAAAGACTGCTTTGTAAAAGAGCCCGAATATGGAATTTCAGTCTAACTAACTGAGGTGCCATATGGGAGAAACATTAAAACAACGACATTATTCTATAGCTCTAAAAGCAGTAGAACATGCAAGAGCCGCTATACCTCATGGTGTAACAAGACTTGAAAACAATCATCTTCCTGCACCTGAAGATGCTGAGTTAGTAGCTCGTGTTGAAGCTTCTAAAGTAGAAATTCGTGCCCAGCGAGACGCTTATCTCGCTTCAACCTATTGGGTAGATCCAACCATTGCATTCTTTGAGTCACGTATTATATTTCACAGGCAATTTAAAGTGGGTGAATGTAAAGAGCTTTGTATCGTTGCATTGGATTTTATAGCAAGAAAGTTCCCCCAAGCTCACGCTGAGATTTTTCAAATTGCTGGAGAAGAGGGTGATCATGGCTTTATAGCGATCGGAAGAGCAGAGGATAGTGACCCTCAAAATCCTGCAACTTGGGGTGAAGATGCTTATATTCTTGATCCTTGGATGAATCGTGTTTTTCCTGCCAATGAGTATCAAGGGAATTTGGTAAATTATTTTTCTTATTTTAAAGAAGGTGATTCTCGTGAATACAATGGTATTGAGCCATTTGATCCTGATCGTCATACACTCGAGCCGGAAGCAAATATGACAACGCAACATCTGAGAGAAATGAATTCCACAGTGAATTTGAATCGGCAATATGAGCATTTTCGAACTAAAATTACTTCCTTGGAAACAGCGCTTCTTGCCTACAAGCGAATTTTAGATAGTTTAAAAGGTAAATTGAGTGGCGGTATTCTCATAGATTCTAAGAAAATCCACGTGATAGATTTGAAGATAACACAAATTAATTCTCTTTTAGAGGATGATTTATTTTCATTACCAGAAACGCATAATTACAGGGATTATCGTGATATGGGATCAAGACTTCACCCAGCGATAGCGCAATTAAGTGCTAGTATTTCACAGAGTTGTAAATTTAGTGAAGATGATATGCAGGTCATAAAGCAAGGCAGTGGCGGTCTTGTTGGTTTATTTGCACGTCGGTCCGATACAGCAAGGCAAGTAGGGTCTATAGAATTCGCATTAGAGACGTTAGATTTATCGCTTAAAGCAAGGCCAACGAGCGTGAGTGTAACTGCTGTTGTTGCACCCTAATACTAAAAAATCAGAAATATTGGAATTAAGATAAAATTTCCCAATAGGTCTTTGGCGATTCGTGGTCAAACATATTATGGGATAATTGTTTTTTAAATTCTTGCATCCGTGGTGTTTCATTGTGTTTATCAAAAGCTGCTTTGTTTTCCCATACGGTGTACAACATAAATTCTCCAGGATTATGTGTTGATTCATGAATATGGTAAATGATGCAGCCGGGCTCATCTTTTGATTCGTTCATAAGTGTGATTAGAAAATCACGCACATAATCTTCCATGCCTGGTTTTGTGACACCTGCGATCATGACGGTGAAGGGTTTATTGCCCATGGTTTTCTCCTTTTTTTGAAGTGTAGCATGTTGTTGTTTTAGTTTTCTGGATCCCGTATCAGGTACGGGATGACGTTGCTTTTTAGGCGCGCGTATTAGAAAGGTGAGGGGACTAAGGCTTTCAGAGTATCTAAAGCAGATTTGATCTTTGTATCGATATCAGCAGCAGGAATTGCAAAGCGTAGCTTGCTCGCGCCAAGCAATTGGAATTTATCTGGTTTACTTTGGATTAATTGAACGATCTTTGCAGGATCAACATTTGGTTTTTCTGTAAATTGAATGTTGCCGTGCTCTTTACCTATATCGATTTTCTTAACGCCCAGTGGCGTAGCTTTTAATTTTAAAGTTGCTTGTTTGAAGAGTGTTTGTGTTGATTCAGGTAGCAAACCAAAACGGTCAATCATTTCAGACTTCAAAGTTTGTACATCATCTTGCGTTTCACAACTCGATAAGCGCTTGTATAAGGTTAATCGGGTGTGTACATCCATCACATAAGTCTCTGGAATAAGGGCAGTGACATGCAAATCTATCTCAGTGCCTTGTTGTAAAGGTTGTTCGAGTGCTGGATCACGACCTTCTTTTAATGCGCTGACCGCTTCATCCAGCATTTCCATATAGAGCGAAAACCCAATTGCATGCATTTGACCGCTTTGTTCATCACCCAATAATTCACCGGCACCACGAATTTCCAAGTCATGAGTAGCGAGTGTAAAACCAGCGCCTAAATCTTCCATGCTGGTAATAGCTTCAAGGCGTTTTTTAGCATCGCGCGTCATGGCTTTTTTACCTGGTGTAAGTAAATAGGCGTAAGCTTGATGATGTGAACGGCCGACACGCCCACGTAATTGATGTAATTGCGCAAGGCCAAATTTATCCGCTCGATTAATAATAATAGTATTGGCGCTGGGAACATCGATACCTGATTCAATAATGGTTGAGCATACCAGTAAATTAAATTTTTGATGATAAAAATCCGACATCACGCGTTCAAGTTCACGCTCTCGCATTTGTCCATGCGCAATAGCAATACGGGATTCAGGAACGATAGCTTGTAACTTTTCAGCAGTAGCATTGATCGTTGCTACTTCATTATGTAAAAAATAAACTTGTCCTCCACGCATTGATTCTCGCAGTATGGATTCGCGAATAATTTGCGGATTATTTTCTTGGACAAAGGTTTTTATTGCGAGTCGTTTCTGTGGTGGGGTGGCGATAATCGATAAATCGCGTGTTCCTGCAAGCGACATATTGAGGGTGCGGGGAATGGGTGTTGCCGTTAGCGTTAAAATATCAACTTCAGCGCGCAGCGATTTAATTTGTTCTTTTTGACGTACGCCAAAACGATGTTCTTCATCAATGACTAAGAGACCGAGATTTTTATAGCGTATTTCTTTGTTAAGTAACTTATGTGTTCCAATAACAATATCAACATTGCCAGCGTCTAAGCTGCTTATTATTTCTGATTGTTCTTTAGGCGTTTGGAATCTCGATAACACAGCTATTTTGATCGGCCAGTCTGCAAAGCGATCTTTAAAATTTTGAAAATGCTGTGTGCTCAGCAAAGTGGTTGGAACCAATATGGCAACCTGTTTTCCAGCTTGAACAGCTAAAAATGCAGCTTGCATAGCAACTTCTGTTTTACCAAAACCAACATCTCCACAAATCAAACGATCCATGGGGCGTGGACCGGTCATATCACGAATAACGTCATTGATTGCACTGGTTTGATCATGTGTTTCTTCAAAAGGAAAAGCTTCGCGGAAGGCATGAAATTCTTTTTCTGGTTTTGCGTAGACAAAACCTTGAGCCGCTTCGCGTCGACCGTAAATATCGAGTAGTTCAGCAGCAACATCGCGTACACGTTTGGCAGCACGTTCTTTAATTTTTTCCCACTGTCGACTGCCGAGCTTTTGTAAAGGTGCATTTTCAGGATCGCTGCCTGTGTAGCGACTAATCAAATGCAAAGAGGCGACAGGTACATAAATTTTATCGTTGTTGGCATATTCAATATTGAGGTATTCACCTTCAATATCGCCTGTTTTTATAGTTTGTAAGCCCTGGTATCGACCTACACCATGGTCTATGTGAACGATGGGAGACCCTATATTAAGTTCAGTTAAGTTTCGAATAATCGCATTGGGATCTTGTTCACGCTTATCACGTAAACGTCGTTGCATGACTTGTTTACCGAATAACTGTGACTCGACAATTAAAATTACGTTGGGTGATTCCATCTCTAAACCGCGATCCAATGGCGCAACCGTGATGCCTACGGGTGTTTGTTCTGAAATAAAATCTTGCCAGCTGCTGTATTGTTTGGGTGTGATATGAATTTCTTGTAATAAGTCGAGTAATGTTTCTCGACGTCCTGTGGTTTCTGCACAAAACAAAATTCGCCCATCAAATTGATCGAGATAGTCTCTGAGTGGTTTTAGTGGTTCTTTTTCTCTATGATTTATAGAAAAATTGCGAGGATTTTTGCAGGAAAATTGCGTATTTTTTTGTTTATCATCAATCTGACTTTCAGTAATACAAAGTTGGATGAAAGGCTTAATCTGTGCAAATGTTTCATCTACAGGCAAAAACAATTCTCGAGGTGTGCATAAGGGACGGCTAATATCATAGCGTAATTGTTCGTAGCGTTCTGATACTTCATCCCAAAATTCTTGTGCTTTTTCAGTGATGGTTTTATCAAGTATTAGTATGCTCTCTTCAGGTAGATAGTCAAAGAGCGTCTCAGTTTTTTCATAGAAAAGCGGCAAGTAATACTCAACGCCAGCGATGGCATTGCCTTCACTCATTTGCTGATAGGTGGGTGAATCGAGAGGATTCCCTTCAAAGCGTGAGCGCCATGCTTTTCGAAAATGCGTAATACCATCTTCGTCAAGCGGATATTCGTGTGCTGGCAGCAAACGAATTTCGTGGATTTTATCAAGTGATCGTTGGGTATCTGGGTCAAAGCTACGTATGCTTTCTATTTCATCATCAAACAGTTCAATACGAAAAGGATTTTTACTGCCCATGGGATAAATGTCAATAATTGAACCACGGACTGCAAACTCACCATGCTCCATAACTTCAGTAACATTGCGATAGCCGCCTGAAGCCAGTTGATTTTTAATAGTCGTTAAATTGAGTTTTTCATTCACAGACAACAAAAAAGTATGTGACTCTAAATAGACCTTGGGTAGTACGCGGTGCATTAATGTAGGTAAGGCAGCAATAACAATGCCCTTTTTTAGTGTAGATATTTTGTAAAGGGTTGCTAAGCGATCGGAGATGATATCTTCATGTGGTGAAAAGTGATCGTAAGGCAAGGTTTCCCAGTCAGGAAATAAGAGAATCGGTAAATCAGTATCACCTACAAAAAAACCTAGCTCGCGATGGTAACGAGAGGCGGTGTGGATGTCAGGTGCGATAATGAGTAGCGGCGCATTGTGTTGCCCGACAAGCTTGCTAATCGCGAGACTTGCGCTAGCGCCGGGCAAACCACCCCATAGCAAGCGGTTGTCATTCTTGCCTATTGTGGGAGGATTTTGTGCGCTGTAGCTTTCCATAAAGGTCGCATATTCTATCTATTATTTATCAATGGTTCCACCACCAAGACAAATATCCTCAGCATAAAATACGATGTACTGGCCTGGTGTGATAGCGCGTTGTGCTTGTTCGAAGCTCACTTCAAACTTATCCGCATCAATTGCTGTAATAGTGCAAGCTTGGTCAGCTTGTCGATATCGTGTTTTTGCATGACATTTGAAAGGTATCATTGGTGATTCACCTGAAATCCAATGTGGTTGTTCGCCAGTTAAATGCGTTGTGTAAAGTAAGGGATGATCATGACCTTGGCCGACAATGAGTCTATTGTTTTCGATGTCTTTGTCCAGGACATACCATGCATCTTGATCTGCATTTTTTTGTCCGCCGATGTTCAAGCCTTTGCGTTGCCCCAGCGTATAAAACATTAAGCCATCGTGCTTACCCAATTTTTCGCCTTCAGGCGTTCTGATTTCACCAGGTTTAGCGAGTAAAAATTCGTTTAAGAAAGTTTTAAATTTTCTCTCACCAATAAAACACAGGCCGGTACTGTCTTTCTTATCAAAGTTGGGTAGCCTAGCTGTTTCAGCAATCTTTCGTACGTCACTTTTTTCTAATTCGCCTAAGGGAAATAAGCTGCGAGATAATTCTTTTTCTCCCAATGCATGCAGAAAATAGGTCTGGTCTTTATTCGTGTCTATTGCTTTGTGTAATTGAGGGTGTTCGCCATGCGTTACTTTAGCGTAATGGCCCGTTGCCAAGTAGTCTGCGCCTTGATTTAAAGCATACTCTAAGAATGCTTTAAATTTAATTTCACGATTACAGAGTACATCAGGATTAGGCGTTCGGCCGGCAGAAAACTCATCCAGGCAGTACTGAAAAACACGTTGCCAATATTCTTTTGCGAAGTTTACAGTTTCAAAAGGAATGCCAATATGGTCGGCAACAGCTTTGGCATCTTTTAAATCTTGTTCGGCGAGGCAGTGAGGATCGTCATTGTCGACTTCCCAATTTTGCATAAAAACCCCGAGTACATTGTGGCCTTGTTCTTTTAGCAACAATGCAGTCACGGCGGAATCAACACCACCAGATAAACCAACGACCACTTTTTTCATCTTGTCATACTTAATATCTTGATTATAATTCATTTGCTTCGAAGTCGTTTCTGAAGCCATTCTTCAAAGTTGATTATTTATACAAAGTAGTCGAACAAATAGCAAGGTAAAAACCCAATGCAATTTAAAATTACCCATCAGGATCAGGCTGCAAGGCGTGGACAGTTGACGTTTCCAAGAGGAACAATTGAGACACCGGCGTTTATGCCTGTTGGCACCTACGGCACTGTGAAGGCGATGACGCCGGAAGAGATAAAATCACTGGGTGCTGAGATTATTCTTGGTAACACCTTCCACTTAATGTTGCGACCGGGGACAGAAGTGATCCAAGCACACGGTGGTTTGCATGGCTTTATGCATTGGGATGGGCCAATTTTAACGGATTCTGGTGGCTTTCAGGTTTTTAGCTTGTCTGATCTGCGAAAGCTTTCTGAGGATGGCGTCACTTTTCGTTCTCCCATCGATGGTGAACTCATCCATTTAACACCAGAAAATTCTATCGAAATGCAGCGTGCATTAGATGCCGATATCGTGATGATTTTTGATGAATGCACCCCATACCCCGCAGAAAAAAAAACAGCACGCGAGTCTATGGAGCTGAGCCTGCGCTGGGCAAAACGCAGCCATACCGCTCATGCCGATTCTAAAGCAGCCTTATTTGGTATTGTTCAAGGTGGAATGTATCCAGACCTTCGATCCGAGTCTTTAAGGGGGTTGCTCGAGATTGGGTTTGATGGCTATGCCATTGGTGGTCTATCCGTGGGTGAACCTAAGCCGGAGATGCTAAAGGTTTTAGAGCATTTAACGCCTGAAATGCCCAAAGATAAGCCGCGATATCTTATGGGCGTTGGCAAGCCCGAAGATATTATAGCTGCGGTGAAGCGTGGTGTTGATATGTTTGACTGTGTCATGCCAACGAGGAATGCACGGAATGGCCATTTGTTCACTAGTACAGGTGTCGTGAAAATTCGCAACAGCCAATACCGACATGATATGGCTCCACTAGATTCTGATTGTGATTGTTACACTTGCCAACATTACACAAGAGCTTACTTGCATCATTTGTACCATGCTAAAGAGATCCTCAGTGCTCGACTCAATTCTTTTCATAATTTGCGCTACTATCAGAATCTCATGCAGCGATTGCGTCTCGCTATCGAACAGGGTAAATTAGACGACTTTTAAGCCGAGGGTATTTGCTATGTCATTGCTTGGAATTATTGGTATTACTTCAGCGTATGCTGCGCCTGCAACTACGGGTGCTCATCACGAAGGTGGTTTTTTGTCATTGTTGCCGATGTTGATTTTGATCGGATTGGTTTTTTATTTTTTGATGGTCCGTCCACAGCAAAAGCGCGCAAAACAACAGAAAGAGTTGATGAGTAAACTTGCCGTCGGTGATGAAATCGTAACGATTGGTGGTATCGTTGGGCGGCTTTCAAAATTGCGTGACGGTTTTATTGTCTTGACCATTTCAAATGGCGTTGAGATCACCATGCGTAAGACTGCGATTGAATCTGTGTTACCAAAAGGCACAATGGAAGGTAGCGACTAAAATACAATGAATCGATATCCTGCATGGAAGTATATTTTAATTGTCATCCTGATTGTTCTTGGACTGCTTTATGCTTTGCCGAATGTTTTTGGTGAAGATCCTGCAGTCCAAGTAACGACACAAAATGGCGTTGCACTTCCTACTAATATCTCACAAACAATAAAGTCTGCATTAGATAAGCAAAACCTGTCATTTCTCTCTATCAAAAAACAATCTCCACATAGTTTATTAGTTCGTTTTTCAGATTCAGAAACACAATTGAAAGCACAAGATGTTATCCAAGCCAGTATCGGTCCCAATTACGTTGTTGCCTTAAACTTAGCGCCCAAAACGCCAAAGTGGCTGTTAGCATTGGGTGCTGAACCGATGAAACTCGGTCTGGATTTGCGTGGTGGGATTCACTTTCTCCTTAAAGTTGATGTTGAAGCGATGTTGAAAGAACGCGCTTCGGGTGACGTACACACGATGGGCGCGCAATTGCGTGAAGCACGTATTCGTTATGCTGGAATCTCCGTGTCTAAAAAAACGGGCATCACCATTCGTTTTCGTAAATCGACTTCTCGAGATGATACGTTTTCATTATTGAAAAAGAACTTTCCAAATTATACTTACACGCAAGGTCAGCAGGGTGGACAATTTACCTTAAACGCTAAGATGCAACCTGAAGAGCTGGTCAAGCTCGAGCAGTATGCGGTAGAACAGAATCTCAATACGATGCGTAATCGTATTAATGCACTGGGAATTTCAGAACCTGTTATACAGCAGCAGGGCAAAGACCAAATCAGTGTGGACCTTCCTGGTGTGCAAGATACAGCGCGTGCAAAAGGTATTATTGGTAAAGTCGCTACCATACGTTTGCAACTTCAAGATACACAGCATGATGCACAAGAAGCCGCAAAGACAGGAGCTGTGCCTTTTGGTACGACACTCTATAAATATGAAGGACAACCTGTCTTGCTGAAAAATCAAGTGGTCTTGCGAGGGACTTCAATTACGAATGCATCGAGTATTACTGATGAAAATGGTCGTCCAGCCGTTTCCATTCGATTAAGTGGGTCTGAGGTATCCTATTTTAATAAAATTACTGCTGCCAATATCGGCAAGCCTTTGGCGGTTGTTTATATCGAAACTAAACCCTACAAAGCGATGGTTAAAGGCAAGGTCGTTACAAAAATGCGACAAACGGAAAAGGTGATTAACATTGCCACTATCCAATCAGCGCTAGGCAATAATTTCCAAATTACTGGTCTAGAATCGATGCTTTACGCAAAAAACCTTTCTTTGTTGCTACGTTCTGGGGCCTATACAGCACCCGTGACCTTTGTCCAAGAGCAGCGTGTTGGTCCCAGCTTGGGTAAGCAAAATATTAAAATGGGTGTCTTAGCCTGTGAAGTTGGTTCTCTTTTTGTGATTTTGTTTATGGCGTTTTATTACCGCTTGTTTGGACTAGTTGCGAATATGGCGCTGGTTTTAAACGTGGTTTTTGTCGTAGCAATTATGTCAATGCTCGGAGCAACAATGACTTTGCCAGGTATCGCGGCGATTGTTTTAACCGTGGGTATGGCGGTGGATGCTAACGTACTTATTAATGAACGAATACGAGAAGAATTGCGTAATGGTATGACGCCACAGGCAAGTATTAATGCCGGTTACGGGCGCGCTTTTTCAACCATTGTCGATGCGAATGTGACGACTTTAATCGTTGCGGTTGTCTTGTTTGCCTTGGGTACCGGTGCGGTACAAGGATTTGCAGTTACGCTAACGATTGGGCTCTTAACTTCGATGGTAACGTCTATTTTCTTCACGCGTGCTGTGATTAATTTGATTTATGGTGGCCGTACTGTAAAACGTCTTTCAATTGGTATTAAGATTCACTCTCCCCATGCGGGAGAGGGCAAGGGTGAGGGGTAGTAATGGAATTTTTTAAATCCAATACTAAAATCCGTTTTATGAAGCAACGCAGTATCGCGTTTGTCTTTTCGGCGATTATTTTTCTTGCTTCTATTGTCGCTCTAGCGATGAACGGTTTGTCTTTGGGTTTGGATTTTACGGGTGGTACACAAGTGACGGCCACTTTTACACATACGGTTAATGTAAATCAGCTTCGAAATAATCTTAAAGCAAATGGATTTAAACAAGCTGTTGTCCAGACTTATACAGTGCGCGAAGTTTCTGTCCGCGTAGCACCACATAAAGATCTCAAGCAAAAAGCATTACAAGAGAAGTTAAAAACTGCAATGCCGGGCGCAAAGATTGGCCAGTCTGAATATATCGGCCCGCAGGTTGGTAAGCAGCTGATGACCAATGGTGTGCTTGCTATTTTGGTCTCTTTGATCGGTACCATGATTTATATTGCGATTCGTTTTGATTATCGCTTTGCTTTGAGTGCTGCGATTGCTCTGATCCACGATCCACTACTGATTCTCGGTATTTTTTCCTTTTTTCATCTTGAATTTAATATGATTGTCTTAACGGCTCTTTTGACTGTAATTGGTTATTCGCTTAACGATACGATTGTTGTTTACGATCGTGTGCGTGAAAATTTCCGTAAAATTAGAAAAGGCACTCCCCTGGAGATCATGGATATTTCAATCAACCAAACGTTATCTCGAACAATCATGACTTCGGGTTTAACTTTGTTAGTTGTCATCGCATTATTTATCTATGGCGGTGCAACGATTCATGGTTTTTCCCTCGCTTTGATGATTGGTATTATCATCGGTACCTATTCTTCTATCTATGTTGCTGGATCGCTTGCGATTATCTTTGGCTTGGACCGCACGAGCCTTATGCCTGCTCCCAAACCTGAAGATGATGGACGTCCTTAATCTTAGACTTACTCTTCGTCATCTGACTGTGCTGACTCTTGGATCTGAGTTGATGATCGTCTTAGTAGTGATCGATAAGCTTTACAAGTCCGTGGTGTGAAGCACAAACAATGTCCTTTTTTAAATTTAATCCTACTCGTGTAAAACAAATTCGTGAATCAATACAGCAAGCCTTTTAAGCCAAATTTGCTATTCATTAAGATCCTTGTTAAAAGGTGCAACAGATAAGTCAAGTTTTCGAACGGACCCGAAAATGCATCTCAAAATGAGAAAAAAATGTCACTGCTTAAAAACAGCTTGCTCATGGATATTAGAAGTTTCTATTCAAGCATTCGGCGAAAGCATACAAAAGGTTTTACAAGACCTGTTTAGTTCCTATCAAATCCAAACAATACACAATACAAAAAATATAAGACTCCTCTTAATTAACTGCCTTTTTTCTTTTTTCGCCATAATTTTTTTTCCCCCGATTCATTTGGCTTACTATAGTTTACGAGCGTTAACTTCTTGCAGCCAATATGATGTGGCTAAAATAAGCCTATGCGCTAAAACTACATCTCATATAAAACAACATGCCGTGATTCCAAACAACCTAGGTGCAGCGACGCCCGATATACTATGTGCCAAGACGCCACACATACTACCTGCTGCGACTTGTTCACGGCATCCAAGCTTAAACATAATAAAATTAATTCAACGCTGGGTGAATCAAAGGCTGGCCCAAAGGACGCCCAATGTCTGGATTGGCTGGGGACTAATACACTTAACTTAACCTTCACTCCTGCGCCGCTGTCTGTTAGTGACTGTGGGTGTGAAACATACCATAGGCGATCAAAAATGAAACAGAAAACATATGGGATCTGCCTTGATCGCAGCAGACAGAACAAGTGGAATTCGCCTATTCTCTATTCATTTCTATTTATTTCCTGGTCCCGCTCAGTGGAGGCGGTGGCGGCTTACAGAGAATTTCGGTCCAACGGGCCAGAATTCACAGATCCCGCTCGAGCCTTTCCGAACGATGGGGAAGCCGAATGTGTCAAAGAAACTGATTGTGATCAGGAAGATTTAGATGGCAAAACACCTAGAGATGACCACTGGCGCGTCAAGTACACCGAAGGCCCAAAAGATCGAAAATGGATGCAAGAAAAAGACCGAAATTATCTGATACACCTGGCAGAAGAAGTATTAGCCTTGCTACCTCAAGATAGTGATATTTCTGACCCACTTGGTTTTATACAAGCAGCACGAGACCTTTGTCAGACTGTAGGTCCAAAAGTAGCAGAATATGATTTTGATACATATGACCAACTAGAGAAACGTCTACTTGAAGAAAAAGATCGTTTGCCAGCGATTATTGCAAAGACAAAAAAAACAGAAAAAGCTTCTGGTAAAGTTCTCCCTTTCGGTGCTGGTGCAGCGGCCACAGCCTTAGCGATCCCGCAAACAGGCTTGCAAGAGATTAGACATTCAGATCTAAATTATGGAGAAGAGTTAGGTGAGGGTGGTTTTGGTATTGTGTATCAAGGCAAATGGCAACATGCAACAGTAGCTATTAAGAAACTCAAACATCAAAAACTAACAGAAGATAGTGTTGCAGAATTACATGCAGAAGCGAGTTTAATGTCACAATTACATAATCCACATGTGGTTCAGTTTTTTGGTTTTTGTTTTGAGTCTCCACACTTTGCTATTGTTATGGAATATATGCCCGATGGTTCAATGTATGGTTTATTACATAGCGATCAGCCGCTGACATGGGATGCACGAACACAAATGGGCATTGATGTTGGCGCTGGCTTAGAATACTTACATCAACAAGATATTTTGCATCGTGATTTAAAGAGTATGAATGTGTTGTTATATCAACAAGGCGGTGCGTATCGCTGTAAGTTAACTGATTTTGGTTTATCCAAAGTAAAGAATGAAACCAAGCTCACAACAACACTGGGTGGTAAAGGGACTTTAGCTTGGATGGCGCCAGAATTATTTGGCCGACGAGCAGTGTATGCGAAAGCTTCTGATGTATACAGTTACGCTGTCGTGTTATGGGAATTAGCATCAAGAGCTACTCCTTTTTCAGATGCACATGATCCTGCGCTTATAGGCACATGGGTAAGAGAAGGCGAGCGCGAAGAAATTCCAACAGATACGCCAGTATCTATCACTGATGCGATTACCCAAGGTTGGGCACAAGATGCTACATTACGACTAACAGCGTCACAAATGGTTGACCTGCTAAGAGCAACGCAAACTCCTGCTGCACAACCTGTACAACAACAGCAATTTCA
>Ga0316204_10008346_pt1 | contig 14470 bp, 9 predicted proteins | sample 6monrhotite_MG_2_FD_205661 | JGI IMG/M metagenome (GOLD analysis project Ga0316204, IMG submission 205661) | Microbial mat bacterial communities from mineral coupon in-situ incubated in ocean water Damariscotta River, Maine, United States -... | ecosystem: Environmental > Aquatic > Marine >...
GCGGCGCGTTGCCCCGACGAGATTTGCGCGCCTTCAAAAGCAGGGCCGGTGGGTGACGAACAGGCGAGTACCTTTTGCCGGTTGCCCAATATGATTTCGGCGTTGGTGCCGACGTCCACGATCAGCACGAGGTCTTCGGATTTGTCGGGCGCCTCTGAAAGCGCCACCGCCGCGGCGTCCGCGCCCACGTGACCTGCGATGCAGGGCAGCAGATAGACACGAGAGGCGGGATGCAGGTTGAGGTCCAGTTCCGACGCGCGCAGCGAAATCGCTTCGGATGTGGCCAGCGCGAAAGGGGCTTGCCCCAACTCATAAGCGTCGATCCCCAGGAACAGGTGATGCATCACCGGGTTGCAGACGAATACCGCGTCAACGATCAGGTCGCGGTCGATTTCTGCCTCGGCGGCGATTTGAACGAAAAGCGCATTCATGCCTTCGCGTACTGCCGTGGTCATCTCCTCTGATCCTGTCGGGTTCATCATGCCATAGCTGACCCGGCTCATCAGGTCTTCACCAAAGCGGATTTGCGGGTTCATGATACCCGATGAGGCCACAACCTCGCCTGATTGCAGATCGCAGAGATGGGCGGCGATGGTGGTGGATCCCAGATCGACGGCAAGCCCGTAGAGTGTGCCTTCGTAGAATCCCGGCCAGATATGGATGATGCGCGGGCTGAATACCGCATCGCCAAGGTGAATGGCGACGGTGACTTTCCATGCGCCTTTGCGCAGCGCCGATTGCAGGGTTTTGAGAACGCCGAGGTCGGCCTCCAATTCAGGCAAGTCCCAGTCACGGCGCAGCGCGGCGACAAGCCGTTCCAGATCGCCTGATGGGTCATGCATGTCCGGTTCGGCTACCTCGACGTAGTAAAGCTTGGTTGAAGGGTCCATGGTGATATCGCGCGCCTCGGCCCGCTTGCGCACGACTTGCTTGTGAACCTGGCTTTCGGCGGGGACGTCGATGACAACATCACGCTGGATGGTGGCCTGACAACCAAGGCGCCGCCCCTTTTTCAGCCCGCGTTTGTCATCATAGCGCTGTTCGACGGCGTTCCATGCGGACAGGGCATCATCGGCGACGGTAACCCCATGCTTGGGAAATTCGCCATAGGATGGTGTGATCTGGCATTTCGAACAAATGCCGCGCCCACCGCATACGCTGTCCAGATCAACGCCCAATTGTCGCGCCGCGGTCAATACCGGCGTGCCTGCCAGAAAATTGCCGCGTTTGCCGGAAGGGGTGAAAATCACCAATGGATCGTTGGACATTATGTGCGCCTGTATTGCCTTGGCTTGAATGTATCTTTTGGCTTGCTGATGGAAAGGCCCGTATCCGTCATAATAACTATGAGCAGCGGCATGTTATTGCAGGACATCCGTTCCCATCAGCCAAACCGACAGAGGCACAGGCAAGGTCGCGATCAGGATGGTCAGAACGGCAAAGCGTGTTTGAAACAGGCGGCTCAACCCGCCAGCCATCATGATCCCGCCGCCGCCGCCTAGGGCAATATTGCCGGGCAGGTTGATGGCAAGCCCAAGCGTGACATAGCGATAATTGCAAAAGATAGGGGCCAGCCAGCCGGGCAGGCGCTCTTGCATCTGGTCGAGGCGCTGTTGGCTTGAGGTTTGTTCGATCCGCGCAAGCAGACCGGCAATGCGGACAAGCGCAAGGTCATCGCAGAACTGGATCAGCCGGGAAAAGGGCGCGTATTGTCCGATAGCAAAGGCCAGAAACATGCCCGCAGCCGTCGCGACATAGACGATCGGTGCCGCTGACGGCCCTTGCAGCACCAGAACGGCAATGCCGATCTCTACCCCCGGCACAAAGGGGATTGCCAACAGCAATGCGTAGCCGATCATTACCGTCACCAACAGCCCGACCATGGCCCGTGCCGCAGCGTCGCTTTCGTAAAGCGCGATCTTTGCAGAAAGCTGATCACCGCCAAGCTTTGCAATGTAGACAAGCACAAATACCACGCTCAGCTTGCGCGCAATGCGCCAAAACCGGGATCCAACTGTGTCGTGGTTACGCTGGTGACTGACCATGCGACCATCCTGAGTATATTTTGTGCCCCCCACAAGTCCGATCTGATGCCACTTAGCCCTTTCGGTTGAGGCCTATCCATGCGATAGCGACGTGCCAACGATACCACCCAAGGAGAGCGGTTGATGGAGATTCGCGAGGCACTCACCTTTGATGATGTTTTACTGGTCCCGGGGGCATCCACGGTGCTGCCCTCTACGGCGGACACGCGCACGCGGGTCACCAATTCCATCGCGATGAACATCCCGTTGTTGTCCAGTGCGATGGATACCGTCACCGAAGGCCGCATGGCGATCGCCATGGCCCAGTCGGGCGGTATCGGCGTGGTCCACAAGAACCTTGATATCGCAGCGCAAGCCAAAGAGATCCGCCGGGTAAAACGGTTTGTGTCCGGCACCGTCTATAACCCCGTCACCCTGCGCCCGGATCAGACTTTGGCGGATGCCAAGGCCCTGATGGAGCGGTATCGCATCACCGGTTTCCCCGTGGTTGGAGAGGCCGGCAAGGTGGTGGGGATCGTCACGAACCGCGATATGCGCTTTGCGCAGGACGATAACACCCCCGTCAGTGTCATGATGACCACCGAAAATCTGGCTATGCTGCAAGAGCCTGCCGATCTCGATGAGGCCCGTTCGCTGATGCAGGCCCGCCGGATCGAAAAGCTGCTGATTATCGACGGGCAGGGCAAGCTGACCGGTTTGCTGACGCTCAAAGACAGTGAACAAGCTGTGCTGAACCCGATGGCCTGCAAGGATGAACTGGGCCGATTGCGTGTTGCGGCCGCCTCTGGCGTGGGGGACGCGGGATTTGAGCGGGCGCAGGCCTTGGTGGACGCGGGCGTTGACATGATAGTCATCGATACTGCCCATGGCCATTCAGAAGGTGTGGCGCAGGCGGTCACGCGCGCCAAAAAGCTGTCAAACGAGGTGCAGATCGTGGCTGGCAACATCGCCACATCCGAGGCGGCAAAGGCGCTGATCGGCGCCGGCGCGGATGCCGTGAAAGTGGGGATTGGCCCCGGGTCCATCTGTACGACACGTATGGTGGCCGGTGTCGGTGTGCCACAGCTGACCGCGATCATGGATTGTGCGGCTGGCGCGGGCGATGTGCCGGTGATTGCAGATGGCGGCATCAAGTTTTCCGGCGATTTCGCCAAGGCGATTGCGGCCGGCGCCTCTTGCGCGATGGTCGGGTCGATGATTGCAGGGACCGATGAAAGCCCCGGCGAGGTGATCCTTTATCAGGGGCGGTCGTTCAAATCCTACCGCGGAATGGGCAGTCTGGGCGCGATGGCCAGCGGCTCTGCCGACCGGTATTTCCAGAAAGAGGCGGCCAGTGACAAACTGGTCCCTGAAGGGATCGAAGGGCAGGTGCCCTACAAAGGGTCCGCCCATGCCGTCGTACACCAGTTGGTGGGCGGTCTGCGTGCTGCGATGGGCTATACCGGCTGTGCCACCATCGACGAGATGCGCAAGAACTGCAAATTCGTGAAAATCACGGGTGCAGGCTTGAAGGAAAGCCACGTGCACGATGTGCAAATCACCCGCGAGAGCCCCAATTATCGCGTCGGTTAGGGCATGACCCCCGGTGCGCGCGTCGCCGCCGCGATTGCGGTGCTCGATCAGATCAGGGACGGGGCCGTTGCTGAGCAGGCGCTGACTGCCTGGGCTCGGGGCAGCCGTTTTGCTGGATCCAGGGATCGGGCAGCGGTGCGTGATCATGTGTTTGATGTGCTGCGCGCGCGCCGTTCTTTGGGCGATGGGTCGGGGCGCTCTCTGATGCACCGCCTTGCATTGCGCGAAGGCTGGGACTTGGGCGCATTGTTTTCTGGCACTGGCTATGACCCTGCACCGTTGACAGCAGCAGAGCATGAGGCGCTCAAGGTGCCAATGGAATTGTCAGATGCAGCACGTTGTGATCTGCCCGATTGGCTCTGGCAACTATGGCAACACAGTCTGGGCGATCTGGCCGAAGCGGCCGCACTTGCACAGCAAGGCCGGGCCGATGTCTTTTTGCGGGTAAACCGGCGCCGCGGGACAGTTGCGCAGGCTGCGGATGCCTTGGCCAAAGATGGAATCGCCGTTGATCTACATCCGAAGGTGCAGGGCTGTTTGCGGGTCGTCAATAACCCAAGGCGCGTCAAGACCAGTGATGCTTATCTGACCGGGCTGATAGAGTTGCAGGATGCCGCATCGCAAATGGCGGTGCTTGACACGCCGGTGCCATCGGGCGCGCGCATATTGGATTATTGTGCAGGTGGTGGTGGCAAGTCGCTGGCTTTTGCCGATTTGCATGAGGCGACGGTTTTCGCGCATGATATTGCGCCGCAACGGTTGCGCGACCTGCCCGCGCGGGCCGCACGGGCCGGGGTTAAGATTGACATTTTGCAAACCCGAGAGCTTGCCGACCAGCCGAAGTTTGACGTTGTTTTTTGCGACGCCCCTTGCAGCGGGAGTGGCACTTGGCGGCGGACACCTGACGCAAAATGGCGTTTGACGGCTGATGGCCTGGTGGCACTGATGCAATCACAGGCTGAAGTACTTGCAAATGCTGCGCCGCTTGTGGCGGCGGGTGGAACGCTGGTTTATGCGACCTGCTCGGTTCTGACGAACGAAAATGACGACATGGTAAAAACCTTTGTCGAACAATGCCCTGAATGGTCGAGTGTGCTTGTGTTACGGCGGCTGCCGGATGCGGATGGCGACGGGTTTTTCGCCTGTGGTTTAACCCGCAATTGAAACAACCTAGAATTGTTGTACGAAATTTGTTATGTCGCATTAAGGGTCGCTTAATCGGTTCGCGTTTATCGTCCTGTGGCGTAGCGAGGTGTGTTGAGTGCCCTTTGATCAATCGTTTGAAATGCACAAACCTGCAACAACTACGAGGTTGCTGCGGGGTTCGCACCTGGCGGCCGCTGGTTTTGTAAGCTTGGCGCTGGCATTGGTCATGTCCGCTGCGCCGCTGCGGTATATCTTTGCGGTTGGTGGCGGGGTACTGCTTGCCTTGGCGGGTTCTGTCCTTGCCCGACGATATCTTTCCGGCCGCAAGAGCAGGCAATTGCGGGCCACCGCGCGCCGCATGATCATGCATGATGTGGGCGTTGGTTTCGTGACCGATGGGGTCGGCTTGATCACCTTCGCCAACGCTGGTGCGCAGGAAAGATTTGGCCAAACCAAAGGCTCCGCGCTGGCGCAGGCTTTTGGTCTGATGCTCGCCAATCCAGGCAGCGTTTTGTCCCAGATTATCGCGCAGGCGCGCAAGACCGGGGCCCAGACCGAGGACATTGTGACCCGCGGGGGGCACTTTCGCCTGCGCCTGCTGATCATGAGCGATGACTGCCAGCTTTGGCGGTTGGACGACTACAGCACTGCCGGACAGTCGGGCTCCAATCAACGGCAGCAACTGGCCTTTCCGATGCTGAGCGTTACGCAAGGCGGGCGGGTGATCCAGATGAACGATGCTTTCCGTGCGCTCGCCGATACATCATTGCAATCGGTGGAGGCCTTGTTTGACGAATTGCCATTGCGGTCCGGGCATGTCCATGGGCTGCGCGGGGCGCAGGGCCGCATAGAAGTGATGGTGGCTATTATCGAGGGGGTAGCGGGCGCGCGCGACATTTATCTGCTGCCCGGTGCCGCCCCTGCGCCGATGCCACCGCAGATCGAGGCGGGTTGGGACGCGATCGAGGATCTGCCAGTACCGCTTTTGAAAATTGCAAAGGACGGTGTTCTCTTGGGGTCCAACCGTGAAGCGCGTCAGCTGTTGAATATCGGATCGACGTCGGGGCGGCATCTTGCGGATGTGCTCGATGGTCCGGGGCGGCCGATCAACGACTGGCTGGCCGAGGCTCTGGCGGGTCATGCTGGCCACGTGTCACAGTTTCTGCACGGGCGTGGCGAGAAACAGGATACATTTGTGCAGGTGACGTTGAATACCGCCGGTGGCCCGGACGACTTGCATCTGATTGCTGTCCTGAACGATGTGACCGAGCTGAAAACGCTTGAAGCGCAATTCGTGCAAAGCCAGAAAATGCAGGCGATCGGTCAATTGGCCGGCGGCGTCGCGCATGATTTCAACAATCTTCTGACCGCGATCTCGGGTCATTGTGAGCTTTTGCTTTGCAACCACGATGAACATGACCGCGACTATGGCGATTTGATTCAAATCCATCAGAATACCAACCGGGCGGCCAGCCTCGTGGGGCAGCTGCTTGCATTTTCACGCAAACAGAACCTGCAACCTGAAACCATTGATTTGCGTGATACGCTTTCTGATCTGACCCATCTGCTGAATCGATTGGTAGGGGAAAAGGTCTCGCTGACGCTGGATCACGATAGCCAGCTTGCATGCATCAAGGCGGATCGGCGACAGCTTGAGCAAGTGTTGATGAATCTGGTTGTCAACGCCAGGGACGCGATGCAGGGGGCCGGCGAAATTCGCGTCATCACCAAGAACGCGCATTTCAAAAAAGCGATGCGGCGCGACAGGGCTACGGTGCCTGCGGGGGACTATGTGCTGGTCAAGGTGATCGATGAAGGGGAAGGCATTGCCCCGGATAAGCTCGACAAGATTTTTGAGCCGTTCTTTACGACAAAGCGCACAGGCGAAGGGACGGGGTTGGGGCTGTCAACGGCATATGGCATCGTGAAACAGACCGGTGGCTACATCTTTGTTGACACACAGGTCGGTAAAGGGACGACATTTTCACTGCTCTTTCCCAGCCATGCAGCCGACGAGCATCTTGCGGCCCCCGCCGTCCCGTCGGTTACGCAGCCGATCAAGACAAGTGCCGAAGGGGTTGTCTTGCTGGTCGAGGATGAAGCCCCCGTGCGCGCGTTTGCCACGCGGGCGCTGCGCCTGCGCGGCTATACCGTGCTTGAGGCTGATTGCGCCGAGGCGGCACTGGAGATGCTGGCGAATGAGGAACTTCGCGTCGATATCTTTGTAACTGACGTCATCATGCCGGGTCAGGATGGGCCAACATGGGTGCGAAAGGCATTGATCCATCGCCCCGATACAAAAGTGGTGTTCATGTCCGGTTACCCCGAGGACGCCTTTGACGATGCGCAGCCTGAGTTGATGGGGGCCGGCTTCCTGCCCAAACCCTTTTCGCTCAAAGCGTTGACTGACATGGTGCAGGAACAGCTGCAAACGCGGCAGGACTTGCCGCAAAAGTAGTGGTCCGAGGCCAAAACTATTGGCCCAGGGCCGTCAGATGTGCGGCTGATCCGGTGAGTGCGGCATAGTCATCCTCGATCACATGCACTGCAAAATTGCTCATGAACCCAGCAAAGCGGCCTTTGTCGCGGAAGGCATCGCCAAAGCCGAATTGTGTCAGATGGGGTGCAAAAGCTCTTGCGACGCCTCCAGCCAGGTAGACCCCACCGAATGGAAGCTGGATCAACGTCAGGTTGCCACAGACAGTGCCTAGGATGCGGGTGAAGAGACGGGCGGCTTCCTCTGCACGTGCGTCGGTTCCATCGGCGCAAGCGGCCATAATCTCATGGGCGGCACTTTCGCGCGGGTCGTTCGCTTCCTGCCCCAAGAATGCGTAGGCGCGTTCAAGGCCACGACCTGACAAGACGTCCTCGACCGCAGGAAACCCATGCGCGGTTGAAACGAACTGGCATAACCGAAGCTCCCTTTCGTTGCGGATTGGCAAGTTGGCGTGCCCGCTTTCCGATGGTGTTACAATGCGCCCGTGCGGAAGGTCATAGACGGGGGCGGCATTGAAACCGGTGCCGACACCGACCACAAGTTTCGCGGCATTTGGTTTGACTTCCGGGCCGGGAAGGATGTTGCGGATATTGGCCGGGTCGATGTAGCCCAGCGCATGGCCCTGGGCCTGTAAGTCATTCAGAATAGCGACAGTTTCGGCCTTGGTCGCTCGCGCCAGCGTGTCCTTGTCGATCGCCCAATTCAAATTTGTCATCGTCGCCCGCCCATCGCGCACCGGTCCCGCGACTGCCACACAGGCGGCAATCGGATCAACCCCGGATTCGTCCGCGATGTAGCGGCGCAGCACCGATTCAAGTCCCGGAAAATCCGTGTTGCGATAGCGCCGGATCGTACCGTCAACGAGTTGACGCCCCTCGGCAAGCGCCACGCGCGTGTTGGTGCCGCCGATATCGGCAACCAGTGAGTAGGTGTCTTTGGGATGTCCCATGGCTTTCCTTAACGCGCGATGGCGGATTTGAGCGCGTGATAGGACGCTTTGGGCGTTCGCTTCAAGGTCTCAAAATCCACATGGACCATGCCGAACCGCTTTTCATACCCGAAAGCCCATTCATAATTGTCCAAAAGGGACCAATAGAAGAACCCCTGCACATTGACCCCCTGATCAATCGCCTGCTTTGTCGCCTTGATGTGATCGGACACGAACTGGATGCGCGCGGGGTCGTAGACCGCGCCGTTTTCGATGTGATCATCCCACGCCATTCCGTTCTCGGTCACATAAATCGGCATGTCGCCGACATAGTCTTTGGACAGGCGGATCAAGAAATCTTTCAGACCGTCCGGGTAGATTTCCCAGCCCATTTGCGTTTTGTCGCCGGGGCCATCTTCGGCGGTGACATGCGGCCAAACCGCAGCAGGATCACCAGCCACCTTATGGCGGGTGTAGTAGTTCACACCCAGAAAATCGATGGGCTGACTGATCTCGGCCATGTCATTTCCCCAGCCCTCGGGCATATGGGGGGCGAGTCCAGAAAGGGCCTCTGCGGGATAGCCGCCCTTGGTGATCGCTTCGATAAACCAGCGGTTCATGATAGCGTCCCATGTCGCGGCGGCTTTTAACGCCTCGGGCGAGCCGTCCTTGGGGTCTGTGTGGTCAAAGTTGAGGACAACCCCGCAGTTTTTCATACCATGGCTGCGCAGCCGCGTCATTGCGACCCCATGGGCAAGGTTGACGTGGTGCATGGCACGCGCGGTGGCGCGGATATCTTTCAGGCCGGGCGCGTGAAGGCCCAGAAAATGCGACAGATAAGAGACGCACCAAGGTTCGTTGATCGTGGCAATCGCCGCCACCCGGTCACCGATACGGTCGGTGATGACTTCGGTGAAATCGCCGAAATGATCGCAGGTGTCGCGGTTCATCCAGCCGCCCCGATCGGCCAGCGCGCTGGGTAGCTCCCAGTGATAAAGCGTCTGGAAGGGCTTGAGCCCGCGCTCCAGCATCGCATCGACCAGACGATCATAAAAATCGAGGCCTTCAGGGTTGGGGGTGCGCCCATCAGGCATAACCCGCGCCCATGAGGTCGAGAAACGATAGGCGTCCAGCCCCGCGTCTTTGAGCAAATCAAGGTCATCTGCAAAGCGGTGATAATGGTCGCAGGCCACCGCACCATTTTCAGCACGCACGACGTTCCCGGGGCCGGCGGCAAAGCTGTCCCAATGGGTCCGGCCTGCGCCACCGAATTGATGACCTTCGATCTGATAAGCAGCGGTGGCTGCCCCAAAGAGGAACTCCGGGGGAAAATCTGAGCGCTTGAAATCCATCTCAGTTCTCTTTCGGGGCTGGGCCGGTCGATGTCCCGACCATCAGTTCCGCCTCCAGCAATTGGGTTTGCGGCGGCAGAGAAGGTTCTGCAATGGTTGCCAGGAGCATCTGCGCAAGCGCGCGTCCGGCGTCGCGCACGGATGATCGGGTTGCGGTAAATATCGGAACGTCGCCACCATTTTGCAGGTAAGAGAGCGCGTCATCATGCGTGATGATCGAGACATCCTTGCCCATCACAAGCCCTCTTTCTTCGATGGCTCGCCGCACGCCCAGCGCACTGATCAAAGATGAACACAAGATGGCCGTCGGCGCATGTTGAAGCGAAAGCATGTCGCGCGCGCTGTGATAGCCAAAAACCTCGGTCATTTCGCCCGATCGCATCAGAGCGGGATCAAGCAGGGCATCGTGTGCACGGAGTGATGCGCTATATCCATCCCGCCGCCGATGGGCGAAATCCATCAGTTCAAGCCCATTTATCAGCGCGATCCTTTGGTGCCCGAGGTCGAAAAGAAAATCGGTGGCGCGTTCAAAGGCGCGGCGATTGTTCACATCAAGCCAAGTATAGGGATTGCCATGTCCTGATGCACGCCCGTGTACGGCAAAGGGCAGCCCCAGATCTTCCAGCAATTTGATGCGTGGATCATTCATCCGTGGGCCATGCACGATAACCCCGTCAACGGCCCGCCGCGATCTGAGCCCTTCATAGATGCGCCTTTCTTCTGCGTCATCCACGATGGACAGGATCATTTCATAGCCATGACGTGAATAGGTTTCGCCCGCACCAGCGATAAAATCCCCAAATATAGGGTTCACCATTTCGTGCTTGCTGGACAGCGGAATCACATGCCCAATCGCCAGCGCCTGCCCGGTGGCGAGCCCCTTGGCGCGCGTTGAGGGGCTATAATTAAAGGTTTTCGCCGCTTCTTCGACACGGCGTCTGGTGGCAGGGCTCACCTCCGGGTAGCCGTTCAGAGCCCGGCTGACCGTGGTTTGGCTGAGCCCAAGATTGTGTGAAAGTTGTTTTAAATTCATCGGGTCGATCGTGGGTCCAAAGCGCTATCAAATCAATTTCCTGCGGTGCCGCGGGCGGGTTTTTCAGCCTTCGGCGCTATTTGACTAGCATGGTTTTATAGAATTCCAAGCGATTTTTTAGCGCTAACACTCGCGTATTGACAGAGACATAAACTTGCCAGACTGTAAGGTTATCCAAAGCGCTTTGGGGTGATTCCTGCGGCGCATTCGGGACTGAGCGCACGAAAGTGTAAATCAAGCTACGCGCCTTTCACGGCGCGATTGGGAGGAAAATCAATGAAAACGAAACTGTATGCCGGCGTGGCAGCGGTTGCTCTGACCGCGAGTGCGGCAAGTGCGGCTGGCCATTTTCCGTTTGCGCCCGGTGAGGGCGATTTCAGCTGGGACAGCTACAATGACTGGGCCGCGAGCGCGCCAGACCTGTCAGGTCAGGACGTCACGATTTTTGGTCCTTGGCTTGCTCCGGAAGATGACATTTTCCGCTCCATGATCACTTATTTTACCGACGCTACCGGCGCCAATGTGACCTACACCGGCTCCGATGGCTTTGAGCAGCAGATCGTGATCGACTCCGAAGCTGGATCAGCACCAAACATCGCGGTATTCCCACAGCCTGGTCTGGCGGCGACAATGGCGGCACAAGGCCTTCTGTCACCACTGGGTGACGAGATGGGATCCTGGGTTGCGGATAACTATGCGGCTGGACAATCCTGGGTTGATCTTGGCACATATGCCGACGCGGGCGGCAACGATCAGTTCTATGGCTTCTTCTATAACGTGAACGTCAAATCGCTGGTCTGGTATGTGCCGGAAAACTTTGAAGATGCCGGCTATGATGTGCCGGGATCCATGGAGGAGTTGATTGCACTGTCCGAGCAGATAATTGCAGACGGCGATACACCATGGTGCATCGGTTTGGGCTCGGGTGCGGCGACAGGTTGGCCTGCGACGGACTGGGTTGAAGACATCATGCTGCGCACGCAGACACCCGAAGTTTATGATGGCTGGGTGAGCAATGAGATCCCGTTCAATGATCCACGGATCATCGAAGCGGTCGATACATTCGGCATTTTCGCCAAGAATGACGCCATGGTTGCCGGTGGTGCCGCGGCTGTTGGTTCAACCGACTTCCGTGACAGCCCGACCGGGCTCTTCTCTTCGCCGCCACAGTGTTACCTGCACCGTCAGGCGTCCTTTGCGCCTGCGTTCTTCCCTGAAGGCACAGAACTGGGCGAAGATGCGGACTTCTTCTACTTCCCATCCTACGCTGGAAAAGACCTCGGCAATCCTGTCTTGGGTGGTGGTACGTTGATGGCGGTCACCGACGCTTCAGATGCGACATCGGCGTTCATGGAGTTCCTTCAGCAGCCCCTCGCCCACGAGGTGATGATGGCCCAGACTGGGTTCCTGACACCGCACTCCGGCGTCAACCTTGCGACCTATGGTGATGACACCTTGCGTGGTCAGGGCGAGATTCTGCAAAACGCCACAACCTTCCGCTTTGACGCATCTGACCTGATGCCGGGTGCGGTTGGGGCCGGTTCATTCTGGACAGGTATGGTTGACTATGTTGGCGGTGCATCCGCTGAAGAAGTCACCGGTGCCATCCAGGATAGCTGGGACGCGCTGAAGTAAGCCGGCTCAACGGCCTAACACGTTTCGAAAACTGGTGCGGGCGGTTGTCTGCCCGCGCCAACAAGCGGCAAATAGCGCCGCAAGAGATGCATCGCGAAGGGGAGGGCGCTATGAATCCGGCAATTCAGGGATTGATCACGATCATAATCGGGGTGGGCGGCTGTGTCGGCTACTTCTACGGGGCGAACCTGCTGCTAGATAAGGTTCTGCTCAAACCCACCGGGCCGAATGCAGGGCGCAATATCAACCGCGCCAATATGATCCGGCCATGGCTGTTCTTGATGCCCGCCTTGCTGGCGCTGGGTCTTTATCTTGCATATCCTGTCTTTGCGACACTGCGCCTGAGTTTTCTGGAGCGCTTGCCAGGCAACGAATATGCTTTTGTCGGCCTTGATAACTACACCAAGATGTTCGCTGAGCCCAAGTTCATTGAAGCCCTGCGCAACAATGTGCTCTGGCTGGTTGTTGTGCCTGCCGCCGCAACCGGATTTGGGCTGTTGGCCGCACAGCTGACCGACCGGCTCAGCTGGGGCAATATTGCCAAATCGATTGTGTTCATGCCGATGGCGATCTCCTTTGTGGGCGCTGCCGTGATTTTCAAGCTGATCTATGAGGCCCGTCCGGAGGATGTGGCGCAGATCGGTATTCTCAATCACCTCTATCTGCTGTTCGGGGGGGCGGAGCCGCAGCAATGGTTGCAGATCCCCTTCTGGAACAATTTTTTCCTGATGGCGGTCTTGGTCTGGATCCAGACCGGCTTTGCCATGGTCATCCTCTCGGCCGCGCTGCGCGGTATTCCCGAAGAGACGGTCGAGGCGGCGATCATTGATGGCGCCAATCCGTTTCAGATATTCTTCAAGATCAAGATCCCGCAGATCATGTCCACGATCGTGGTGGTCTGGACAACGATCACGATTGCCACGCTCAAGGTCTTTGACATCGTGTTTGCGATGACAAACGGCCAGTGGGAAACGCAGGTGCTGGCCAATTATATGTACGATAAATTGTTCCGCGCAAACGACTGGGGGATGGGTTCGGCCTCGGCCATGATCATCATGCTGATGGTGACGCCGATCCTGGTCTGGAACGTCTATAACGCCCGTAAGGAGATGCAGTGATGGATGCGATGGCAGGACGAAAGCCCGCAGTTGTCTGGGCGCTGAATATCTCGGTCGTGCTTTTGGTGGCGCTGTGGCTGTTTCCGACGCTGGGTCTGTTTATCTCGTCTTTTCGGACGGGGGATCAGATCACAGCTTCCGGTTGGTGGTCGGCGCTGTTTCCCGCAGAGCAGACTTTGCAAATCCGGGTCGCCGACCCTGACGACAATCGGATTGATCTGGGCAATGGTCGCTTCATGGTCGAAGGTAACATCTTTGCGGGCGAAGATTTCGAAGGCGAGTTGCTGGCGTGGGGTAACTCAAGCCGCCGCTTGGGTGAGTTTGAACCGGGTGGCACAGCCGATCTTGGCGATGGTGAAACCCTGACGGTCGCGCTGGATGGCTCCTACGTCTGGGAAGGCGATGATGACCAGATCAGCGGCCGGGCGCAGCGGGTGTTTCTGGATGTGGTGGCGCCGCCGGATTTCACGTTGAAGAATTACAGCTTTGTCCTGTTTGACGAGGAAAATTCCCAAGGGATGGCGAAAGCGTTCTTTAATACGCTGACAGTAGTGATCCCGGCGACGATCATTCCCATTTTGATTGCGGCCTTCGCGGCCTATGCGCTGGCCTGGATGGATTTTCCGGGGCGGGCGATCCTGATTGCGGTGATCGTAGGGCTGTTGGTCGTGCCGCTGCAATTGGCGTTGATCCCGCTGTTGTCGCTGCACAATGCGATCGGGATCGGGAAAGGGTATCTGGGGGTCTGGCTGGCCCATACCGGCTTTGGCCTGCCTTTGGCGATCTATCTGCTGCGCAACTATATGGTCGGCTTGCCCCGCGATATCATCGAAAACGCAAAGGTGGACGGGGCGACGGATTTCCAGATCTTCACCAAGATCATTCTACCGCTCAGCTTTCCGGCACTGGCCTCTTTCGCAATCTTCCAGTTCCTGTGGACATGGAATGATCTGCTGGTCGCGCTGGTGTTCCTGATCGATGCATCAGGCCAGACCACCGTGATGACCAAACAGATCGTGGAACTTCTGGGGACACGCGGCGGGGATTGGGAAATTCTTGCAACCTCGGCTTTCGTATCGATTGCGGTGCCTCTCGCGGTGTTCTTTGCGATGCAAAAATATCTGGTGCGCGGGCTGTTGGCCGG
>Ga0316204_10008349_pt1 | contig 14464 bp, 14 predicted proteins | sample 6monrhotite_MG_2_FD_205661 | JGI IMG/M metagenome (GOLD analysis project Ga0316204, IMG submission 205661) | Microbial mat bacterial communities from mineral coupon in-situ incubated in ocean water Damariscotta River, Maine, United States -... | ecosystem: Environmental > Aquatic > Marine >...
GAAATGGTTTTGGTCGTTGTCGTTCATGATGGTATTCCTCTATTTTGGACACCTTCGAAATTGAAGGTGAAATAGAAGTATTGACGACAATGACCTTCTCCGCGTCAGCGGCTTCGTTCAACAACAAAGAAATTCGCCAAACATCAACGGATGACCAAATTGAACCAATCAGTATTTGAACAACTCAGCTATGACCAACTACTCATTGAAGAAATCGAGCAAACGTGCCTGTTGGCGATCAAAGAAGATTTAGGTGGCAATCACAATGTAGACATCACCGCTGAGCTTATTTCTGCGGATTGCCGCGCGACAGCCAATCTAATCACAAGAGAAAATGGGATTCTTTGTGGTACACGATGGATGGAAAAAGTTTTTGAGATTTTGGGAGATGGTGTTGATTTGAAGTGGAACATCAAAGATGGTGAGCCGATGCAAGCAAATCAAGTCATTTGCGAACTAAATGGCAATGCCAGGCAACTATTAACTGGTGAGCGCAGTGCACTCAATTTTTTACAGTCGCTGTCGGGCACCGCCACCATAACTAGACAGTACGTCGAAAAAATGAATTCCGATTCATGCAAACTGTTAGATACCCGAAAAACCATCCCTGGAATGCGTTTCAGTCAAAAGTATGCCGTTTTGTGTGGTGGTGGAAGTAATCACCGGTTAGGGCTTTTCGACGCATTTTTAATCAAAGAGAACCATATTATAGCGTGCGGCGGAATAAGCCAGACTCTTAAATTGGCTCATGAAAATCACCCCGACAAGCTAATTGAAATTGAAGTTGAGTCAATTGATGAATTAAATCAGGCGGTTGAAGGTAAGGCGCAGGTTATTATGTTAGACAATTTTAGCCTTGAAGATCTGCGGACAGCACGTGCTATCGTCGATAAGAACAACAATAATCCAAAATTAGAGGCTTCCGGTAATGTTAACCTTGATACTGTCACTGATATTGCCGCAACTGGCGTTGATTATATTTCGGTGGGGGCGCTGACCAAGGATATTAAGGCTGTTGATTTGTCTTTGAGGATTGAGTTGGGGTAGACTGATTCAAACTAGAAAATTCGTAAGTAATAAAATTCAACGCGAAAGTGAACGCTGTACATTCGCTAGAATTACTTATTTTCTTTTAGCCAGCTAAAAAAATAAGGATCTTCGAAGCTTACTGCCCCTCTACCAAAAGTAACTAATATGTTGTCATCTCGCATTTTGGCGGTTTTCATCAATTAGCACTAATTAGTAACGAATATTACTAATTAGTAATTAGCACAACATATAATAATAAGAACTAAAACTAAAAACATTTGCTTGCAAAAATTCCATATGAACTAACAAATTAGTACCAAGCTTCTGCCATTTCTTCTTAGAGCCTGATAATCAGTGACCGCTTAGACTTAAATAACGCATTGAAAACCATTTTCCAATATTCTAGGCTTGTGCACTTATTCCTCTAGACCTTTATCCATGGCTTTTACTGTCCAATATTTCAATCAATTACCCTTGGGATTTAGCACCGCGATCAAACATCACTGTGTTCGGTTTACAATTGCCAATTCGATCAGACGCTGAAACTGGATTAACGAAGCAATATATTGATGCTGTTCCATGGGGGGGGAGATAAGGCAAGTTCTATGCGCAAAAACTAGTAATAGTTGTTACCTTAAATAGCTGTTGATTTATTTTTCGCCGCCACGAATTCAAGCATATCTTCATTTTTCACCCGATGATAAATTTCCTCCACTGACAAAGTCAAATTGATCGAATCTAAGATTATTTTATCGCCCAAGAAATAATGAGTGGACAACCAACCATCCGTTTTTCGAACAACTTCAATATTGACGAAATCCTGCTCAATCAGCATATATTCTTGTAAACTTGGGATATTGACATAAGAAAGACGCTTGGTCGTTTCATCAATGCGACGAGTTGATTTTGACAAAACTTCGACAATGATGACTGGAGAATCGGTATAGTAAGGTTGTGACTCATCAAACTCACAATCCACAATCACATCAGGGTAAAAATAATTTGAGCCTATTTTCACTTTCATATCAGAACCAAAAGGCTCGCAGCTCGAGTTTTTAAGGTGAACACTAAGCTCTCTGTAGATGTTACCTGATATCCGTTCATGATTTGCGCTCGCTCCCGCCATCGCATAAGCATAACCATCGATTAACTCATGCTTTGTCTCGCTAGATTTTTCACCTTCCAGGTATTCTTTTTCGGTCAACTGAGATTGTTTTTTTGCAAATGCCATCGATTTTTCCTAAAAAATTGGTCACCACTAAGATGATAAAGGATTTGCTCTCACGAGTCATTGCAAACCGAGAGTTCACACCCATATTGCCACTATAATTCTAGACTAGGCTAAAACTATTACCGTTATCAACTGAAATGTTGTGATGAGTACGGTATGTAACATAAAATGTATCTTTACAACGTATATTATCACTTTTATTGGTATGAATGTCTGAGTAATTTGGACGCCTCTGGTAATGTTAGCCTTTCAATGATTGCCGATATTCCGACAACGGGAATTGATTATATTTCGGTGGGGGCGCTGACCAAGGATATTAAGGCTGTTGATTTGTCTTTGAGGATTGAGTTGGGGTAGACTGATTCAAACTAGAAAATTCGTAAGTAACAAAATAATGCCCCCCATCAACCGCAGTGACCAAATAAACGAACAAGCCTACCTCAAAGATGAATTAGCCGCCGAAACAAAACATGAGTTTGTTGATGGTCAAGTCCAAGCCATGGTCAGTGCTAGTAAAAACCATGGAAGGATCTCAGGTAACATCCGCAGACAGTTTAGTGCCCACCTTAAAACATCAAGCTGTGAACCATTTGGCTCTGACATTAAAATCCGTACCCCAACAGGCAACTATCGATACCCAGATTGTATGGTGGTTTGTGATGACCAAGCAGAAAATGATGAATATTATACCGAATCGCCCACCATCTTAGTTGAGGTCATTTCTCGCTCAACTCGTAAGATCGACGAGCAAATCAAACGACTCGAATACATTAATATCCCAACTCTAAAAGAATATGTTTTAATTGAACAAGATTTTGTTGATGTGACTGTCTATCGGCAAAGCGATAACTGGCGACCCACTCACTATTTTCTAGGTGATGATGTGTTGTTTGAATCGATAGAACTGGCGCTTTCAGTGGAAGAAATATATCACCGCGTTAAAAATCAAGATATGCAAGAGTTTCTTGAAACCAATAAACCTAATCCAGAATAAATTCTCCAGATAATCTTGTTTTTGTTATTAATTTTGTACTAAAATCTCTATAAAGAGCAAGCTACCCTGTTCAGATCAGGCATAAACCATGACATTGTGGCATATACGATTAAAAGCATTTGTAATTCATCTAATTTTAAGCGTCGTTATAATTACCTTATTCTTACTCGTCGTTTCTCAAATTTGGTTCCCCGGACCATTATTTGAACTTGAGAATGTCTGGCAAGGGTTACAAATCTTAATCCCTGTAGATGCAGTATTGGGGCCACTGCTTACACTGATTCTTTTTGTACCAGGAAAAAAAGGACTCAAATTAGATTTGACAGTAATCGCCATATTTCAAATCGGCGCTTTAGTCTATGGCGGTCTGCTTATTTATAAACAACGCCCCGTTGCGTATGCGTTTGTTGTGGATCGGTTTGAAGTAGTATTGGCTTCTGAGGATTATTTTGCGGATATACCTATGGAAAGATTTATCAACGAAGGTGATAACTTCCCCTTGATAACGTATGTCAAGCCACCACAATCAGACAAAGAAAGATCTCATTTTTTGATTAATGGTATTAATATCAAAAAAATTGCGGACAGACACTATCCTATTCGTCCAAATATGAATGACATAATTAAACATTCCCTTGATATCAAGACCTTGGAAAATTCGAACGAAAAAACCAAAGACATTCTCTCGAAATTTAAGGAAAAGAAACAATCATCAAAAGCAGATCTGATATTTTTACCATTACAAGCGAGTACCTACAAAAGCATAATAGTGGCGATCGATTCTGGAACAGGCGAAATTAAGCAATATATCCCTATTGATCCGTGGAACAAGCAGAGTTAACAATTATTTATCCTACAGTTATCAAAGCATAATGTCCTCAACAATTCCCTTAGCCATCTCAGAGTCAATACCCATTTCTAAGAATTCGTCTTGCACGGTCTTTAATACACGTGAAATGCCATACACTCCAAGCTGTTTTTCGGAAATATAGTTTTTAAGAGATGTTTTCAATTTAAATATTATTTGTTGAAGTTTCTTGTGAGATTTTTTGTCACTAGATTTCAATAATTTATTCGCTGTCAATTTTCCGAATTGTGATTCGATCATCATCAGTACATCTTGTTCAATTTGTTTTCGGTTAAATATGTCTTTTATTATTTTCACGCCGCTTTTTCCACTCTTTCTAACAGTCCACCACCAATCAGCTGATTGACTATCGCAGTAAAATCTTGTTTATTCGCACCGCACTTTTGGTTCCAATACTCAATATTTTTAGGATTATTTATATAACGTCCCATTTCATCAATCACTTGAACTATCCAATAATATTGATCGTCAATCGACAACCTTCTTACTTGCTTACCTTTACAGCTAAGTATAAGACAGGTGCTACCGTCATCTTCTGTCAGAGGATTAAGTATTTCACAATATTTTGGTATGTTAATAATATCATCATTCGAGCACCAGATATTATTTTGATTTTCTGGAGAGCTTTTGTATAACTCATCAAGCGTCGACCATTCCGAATCCTTTACTAATGGTAACGGATTTCTTTTAACTTTTGAAATTCTCGCCAAGCCATTTTGGGGCTCTTTTAAGTATTGAGAAAAAATAGCAATTGCCATCAATTCGATCAGCCTCCATGCTGAATCATACATATCATGACGCCTAATTTGTACACTACTAAATAACTCTTCGCAAAAACTAGCATTTATAACTAACTCAGATCGCTCATGCAAATATTTTAATCTAAACTCAGGATAAACGTTCACACAAATTTTCCATGCAAACTCATTGATTGAAGAAATATCATCGGTTGCAAAAAATGGTACCTTCTTTTTTTCCTTTGGGTAGTTTGCCGTTGTTTGATGTAAAGCTCTCCTCACGATTTGTTTATCCCAAAACAATTCCGAGTGATACGCTTCAGGGATCGAGGCAAGTAACTCAACGAGTCTATGATCTAAAAACGGGACTCTTGATTCGATACCGTGGAATGAGCTAGTTCGATCTTCATGCCAAAGATTAAAATATTGCATCTGATAAATTAACAACTTCATTTTTTCATGATAGTCACTGATAGTATGTTGATCTTTTGCCGACAAAATACTCTGCAATCGAGCAGGAACCTTTTTACTTCTTTGTTGGTAAAAACGCACCGATGGTGAAACATCATTCTTTATATAGCTCATCCAATCCGAGTTATGCCCTCCCAAAAAATTAGAGTAGCCTCCGGCAAACTCATCCGCTCCCTGCCCCAATAACATCACTTTAAGATCTGGAACATAATATTTAGCTGCACGGTGTAATTCACTTTTAAACAACCATTCGGGATCAAATCGAGGAGATTCAATCATGTAGAGCATCTCTTCTAAATTGATCAACTTGAATTTTTCTGCAATGGCATCAGTATCAAAAAGTACTGGATAAAATGGAATGTTATATTGTTTTGTCAGTTTCCGAGCTTGCTCAACATCACCCGCTCTATATGTTGTTCTTTCAACTACAGTAAAACAATGGAGTTGTGAATTCTTTTTCGCTGCCATAGCTGTTATTAATGAAGAATCGATACCTCCGCTTAAAAAAACGCCTACCGGTACTTCACTCATCAAACGTTTATCGACAGAATCCTTAAGTAAGTCAAGATACTCATCGCAGAATTGTTCTGGTGGCTTTGTAGAACTTAGAGAAGATAATATCGCATCATCAATACTCCAGTATTTGGTCTTTTTCAAGCCGGCACCCTCAGTAAATAATGCATAACTACCTGCCTCTAAGTAATGGACATCTTTTACATAAGTAGACACATCTGACTTTTGTTGCAAGTTGAGTATTTCTAGATCATCCCATTCAATTTCTCTTGGGCAATCCGGATGCATAAGTAAAGCCTTCAATTCTGATGCAAAAATAAGCTTGTTATCTGCCAGTGTATAATACAAAGGCTTAATCCCAAGTCTGTCTCGCGCGAACACCAAGGTATTCATTCTCTTATCCCAAATAACGATAGCGAACATACCATTTAGCTGGTTGAAAGCTTCAACGCCCATTTCTTCATATAAATGCAGAACAATCTCGGAATCGGATTGAGTGCGAAAATGGTGCTTTTCTTCTAGTTGTCCTCTTAATTCAAGATGATTATATACCTCACCGTTCACAGCTATGAGGATGTCATTGTCTTCGTTCCAGATTGGTTGATGACCATCACTTACATCGATAATCGACAATCGACGAAAACCCAAAGACAAAAATTCGTCCGCGAAGAAAGTCGCCTCATCTGGTCCCCTATGAGCTAGTGACCCAGCCATATTTTGCAACACATCGTCACTACAGGCATCCCCGTGAAAACTAATAGCACCAACTATTCCACACATTTAAAGATCTCCAATCATTTTACTTTTCCAACGTTCACACTAGATTGATAATGGAACCTTTAATAAGCCCAGCCCATGTTTTTCAGCATATCAGCGGCACTTTCGATATAACCCAACTCAATATTTAAGTTTGAACATAGTTCCTTGTGGGTCATTCCATCAATACCAGAGCTAATAAGTAACTCAATCAGACTAATTAGCCACAAACGATCATCAGGAAGATCCACATACCCTCTTATGTTACCTTCTTGCATCGCATACAGCCTAAAAGATCCGTTTTCCAACTCTCCAACCTGCTCTAAAAAGAGCATTTTGGGTTGAATGATGAGTCTAGAGCTATCAATATTTTTACTAAAATGGGAAATCAACACATGAACTGGCAAACTAGGCTCAGGAAGTAGAACCGTTTCATCAAACATCAAACCGCCTTTCGCAATCATTTCCTGAAAATCATAAATTGGCTCTCTCGGTCTGATATCAAATGGCTCAGGTCCAAATAGTGGTCTAGCATCGCCAATATTTGGCGTATAACATTTGGTAGCGAAAGGATCGACCTCTTCTATGCATAACACAGCTTCATCATTTAAAAACGAACCTATATTTTGATAAAAATCTTTGTGTATCTTCCATTCAGGATCATTTGGACGAAGATCTCCAGCTAGATAACTATACGAAGGATGTAAGGGATTAAGGCAGTAATAGTTAGGAGGGTTACTTACAACTAAATCAAATCGTTCATCTTGTGGAATCGACTTCAAATTGTCACTGTGATATACCGTTACACAGTCTTCTAGGTCGTTTCTTTCTATTGTGCGCTTGACTAACGAAACTGCGTCAGGATTAATGTCGGCAAGTACTAATCGCTTACATATATTTTCGGCAAGCATAGCGAAACCAATAAATCCCGGTCCACTACACCATTCATAACAGCAATCAAATGGTAATCGATCGGCATACTTTTGCTTAATTAAATCTACAAATAATTTAGCCATTGAACGACCATCACCATCTAGGTGGACGAAATATTCAACGTAAATGTTCTTATATTCCCAAATCTTGACGTCGGCATCCATAATAAAGCTAGTCCTAGTTACGCCTATTAAAAGACATAGTCTGGTTTTAAATCATAAAATGTCAAGATGATTTTGAATTTCGATTAGTTTCATGAGGTCATTTTAATCGCAACTTGTGACAAAACAAGCAATTACATGACGCAAATTGTCAGTTTATTCCCTGTTTTTGAATGAAATTAATCTGGCTTTCAACGAATACATTAAACTATTTTAAATAGCTAGGTAGATAACCAATTGTATTTAATAAGCTTTTTTATATGATAATCAATATAGGTATAGTTTTTGCTTTCCCTATAAATGTAAAGATTTTTTCTTGATGTTTCAAAGAAATAGTCTACTTTATAATAAGGATGTTATTTAATACTGAGGAAGATTATTTCCTTGAAACATCTAACTTAACTAATAGAGGGTTTACCAATGAATAGAGTACAATCAGGTTTTACATTAATTGAATTGATGATCGTTGTAGCGATCATTGGTATTTTGGCTGCGATTGCGTTGCCTGCTTATCAGGATTATATGATTAGAGCTCGTGTTACTGAAGGTCTGGCATTAGGATCTGGTCTAAAAGCAACCGTCGGAGAGAATATTGCGGCGAATGGCGGAACCATTGGCGGAACAACTATGTGTTTAGGCGCGAACGCTACCGCAGCCGGAAATGTCGCAACCCTGACTTGCGCTTCAGCTACCGGTATTATTAATTTTACAATGAATGCCAGTGGTGGTTCAGCAGCAGTTTCATTGACCCCGGCTTCTGGAGGTGCAGGTCAACCAACTACTTGGACTTGTGCAACTACTACTGATGCAGCATACGTACCAGCAGAATGTCGTTAATCTTTTTAATTAAATCCCGCTTTGAGCGGGATTTTTTATATCTGTCAATTGATATTTGAGGAGCAAATCTTTTCGAATTCCATCTATTTTTTGTAACTTCACATAATAATTTTTCGCCTCAACTGTGTCTAATACTTTGATTTTTTTTAACAGCTCCGCTATTTCTCTGTAAGTGTTTTCTCTATTTGGATGACCCTCTAATATTTGAACGTAGAAATAAAGTTTTTTCTTATTATCCCTAAACGTTTTAACCACTGTCAGCCAATTTAAACTTAAAGGCTTACTTCCTTGCCCGTTAAGTATGTCTTCATGTAGTGAACTGGCGCCATCAAAATCTTTTCGTAAAGTTAAGCGGCTATATTCTTTATAGAACTTATATATTTCTTCTGTTTCAGAAACGGATACAAGCCAATTAGCGATAAAACCTGAAATGAACACAGATAAAAGGAAAAATACAACAGAAAAATACTTTTTGAAATCATAAACCATTATTATCTCCTATAGCTTCCAAAGACAAGAGCATCAGATCCGTGACTTCAATCGGTTTAATTTCATTGTCTAAAATGAGATTGTCCGAATACTCATCGCTTTTCACCAATATTCGTTTATCTCCAAATAAAGATGCGCCTTCTATAGTTCCTCCCTTTGAAAACCGGGGGTTCTTTCGATATAAAGTTACACCTGAGATAAGGTTATTCTTGAGCAATATGTTGTTTACTGATGCGCGAGATAAATCTTTCACCGCAATTCCAATTTTACAACCTTTAAGGACACTATTTGTAAGTTTTGTTCGAGAATTTTCTCCAATAGATACACATTTGTCGCCCGTATTTCTCACATACAACTCATTCATACTCACATCAGAATGCATCAAATCAATTGCGTCGTTACCAATATTAACAAAATGCAGATTATCAACCCTCACATCCACTATATCCATATCCAAGGCATCAAACGCAGTATTGTAAAATTTACAATTTCTGATTTCTCCATTACTATAAGCCACGTGTAACGCGTCATCGCCAATTTCGTTTTCGCCTATATTGCAATCCTCAATTGTAAATTTTTCTACGTTATGAATATTGAGTTGTCCAGGGTAATCAACTAGCCTTTGCGACGTAATTGAGCCTCCCTTAATATCGACAAACTTAAACACACTATCCGTCGCAAATGTTCCTTGTACAACAATACTTCCCCAAGGATTTTCACTACTCAAACGACGAAATAGGATTGGTTTTTGCTCCGTACCAATGGCTTTAATATTTCCGTAAAATATCAACGACACATCAGGTGCTAAATGTATTTCGGTACCAGGCAAAATAACAACATTAGTATTTTTTTCAAAAATTTTATCTTTACTAATTTCTAGCTTTCCCTTTAATACTATAGTTTCTTGCTTCCTTTCCGCTGCTTTCAGCAACACCCACGGATGTATCGAATCAGTTTCTGAAGACTTCATTATTTTTTTAACTTTTTTGGGAGAAATTTTGGTGCCTGTAATAGCATTTCGAAAACTAAATCTGGTCAAAAAATCGAATTCATTTTCACTAGATACCTTAATTCGATACTTATAGTTTAAAAATGAAGGTATTAGATGCTCATTACCGAAAATTGTAACAGATAACGACTTCATCCGTTCAGAATTTTTATTTTCGACTAGCCTTCTTCCAGGATAAAGTAGATCAGCCGTTCGAGATCTCGATTCGCCTCCTATGCTTTTTTCATCAACCCTGAATAATTGTGTTGTTTTAACTTTAGTTAATTCCGAATTATTGTCTATTGATTCAAAATATACAGGACTATTGCCGCTAACTGAAATTGTTAATTCGTATGTCAATTCTGTTAACTTGGTTTGTACAAAATTTACTACACTATTTTCAAGTGATTTCTTCACCTCTTCATGTCGTCTCGTGTATATTAGTTTTAGATCCTCTACAGAGTTATCAAACTCATTCATACTGTATGGTAGCGTTTTATCGAATAAAAAATTTTCATAGCCCGCGAATGGATGTTGACGGTACGGATCCATAGCGAGTTCATCTCTAAGAGAATTAGAATAATTTTCGATCATTTTTACTATTTTTTCTGGTTTATAACTTTCCCATAACTCATAAACCTTCTTATCCTTCTCAAATTCAAAAATTGGATTTAAACTCACATTTTTCATCAAAGGAGTCATCGGAATTGGTACATTGACCGCCCAAAATCTAAGATCCCATTGGATCGGTTCAAAGCGACCTTTATAAGGATCAAAGTACATTTTTTGATTATGATAAAGGTCATGATGAAAACTTCCCGTAATCGTATCCATGGCCCAATAACTATAGTATTTTTCTTTGTCGAAATACTGTTCAAAATCACTATAGAAATCGATGGGGGTTCTATTGTTAATAATATCTATGAACAGCCTTATGTCTCGACTATCGCCCTCTAGTTTAGCATTTCGGGAAGCGTCTTTTTGCCACAACCTTTCATCCTTCCAAAACTTTGAAACTCCACTGCTATCAGGAAAAGTACGCTCATTCATTCCCTGCTCGTTAAAAGGATTATCACTGTACAGAGTATCACCAGAATATATGCTACCCGGCATCACTCCTTGCTTACGTAAAAACGACTCATCTATCTGACTTAAAAAAAAATGCAGCCCATTATATTTATTATTTATAAATACACGAGCGGGAAAATAATCAGGTGTGAGTAAATCATGTTCTCGTGACAAGTCATAACTAATCATATCTATAACTGTTTCAATTCTTGAAGGATTTACTAAGTTAAATTCTCTTTCCTCTTTATAGGTAGTATATTGTGGTAGTCGCACACGTACTGATTTTTTATCGTATAGCCAATGTAGAGGTAGTCCTCCTCTGTATCTAAAATCAACATCGCTTCGAAATTCATTGTCGATCAACATATGGGCAGAAACGTATTGAGTTTTACCACTGGAAGGCAGATCTGAGTTTAAAGACAAGACTTCAGACTCATTTATATAAAATCTAAAGGAAGGTAATTTCGAGTTGTCTGAAAGTTCGACCACGTCATACTTATTGTACTCCCTTTCCAAATATTCTCTAGTGAATAAATGGAGATTATCCAGGCTCACCGCTAAGTCGGCTTGCATACTTTTTTTATATGCGAGCAAGTTAGATGCCCCTTGATAAATAACGCTACTCACTATTGTTAACAGTAAGATAGATACGATAACTAAAAAAAAATTCGTATTAGTGTTTTTCATTTTTCTTTACTATTTTGCTTGAGTGTTGAATACCTAATAATGGGAGCTTTATAATAACGATTAAATACGAGATACAAAAAAAGCCCTCCTATAAGTGTCAATACGACAATTTGACCAATTGAGAAATACACAGGATTATTTTGAAAAAAAGTGCGTATAGGAAAGGACTTGTTGGCAAGTTCATTTAACTCTTTATACCCAAAATTTCTTAGCTGCAATGCACTTGGAAACTTCTCTTCGAATTCTCCACTTATATCACAAAATACTCTACTTAGGTATTTACGCTCATTAAAGTTTAGCGTTTCCAAATTTTTTTTATTAAACTCTAGTTTAAAAATAACAATGGTTTTTAACATGCCGTAGTTTACAATATTAATTTGTTCTAATGTGGTAGACGCAGTTATCTCTCCATAATGAAGATAGAGCAGACTTAATTCGGAATGTCTTGTTTCTAGCTTTACAGATATTGAATCAACCTGAGTGGATAAATAATTGTTTAGTCTGGAGATGAAATCAGGTCTTTCTTTTCTTTTGATCTTCCCGACCAATTCATGCTTTTCGAATTTATTTATTTTTCTTTTATATTTTTTAGTACCGTATAATTGCGTACTATCTTTTGAAACTAGAGTTACTGTATCTCCATCCGCACGATATTCCGGCTCATCCAAATATACCGTATTAATAAGTTCTACATTTTGAGCAAGTAAATCTCGACTCGGATTGTCGTAGTATTTAGATATTTTATTGCGCTCACCAATCAATCCTGAAAACGCCATATTTTTTGAAAAATAACGTTCAGGTATAAGTCCAAAAAAAGAAGAAACAGCAGGTAGATCATACAAATCTATAAAATAATATTTATTTTCGTCAATTACGCAATTAGAAGTAAGTGTTTCATTATCTTCGGTAGCAGCGGCACTACAAACCAGCATTGCTGAAGTAATAGCGCCAAGAAAGACTCTCCTTTTTAAGCGCATAGTACTAACTCATACCGCAGATAAATCTTGGTCATAAGCTACCAAAGTTAACCTAACTACTCCCTCTATAGATTTTATTTTATTCACAAATTCAGTGTTACCTTTTAACATACCAACTTCAAAAGTTAGCTCGGAATATTCATCTGTTACGACTTTAGATTTTAGAGCATGCATGCTCGTACTCGCATCTATTTGCTTAAAAACAACTGACTCGTCGCAAGAACCATTAATCTGTATCACCATCAGAAAAACATTTGTACTGTCTGCTTTCATCCTTGTCAACAGAACAAGAAAAACAGCTATTAGAATTGAGCCAACTATCGAAATGTTGAAATACCCAACACCATTCGCAATTCCAGTAGCAATAGCCCAAAATAAGAATATCAAATCCATTGAATCTTTTATAGGCGTACGAAACCTTACAATAGAAAGTGCTCCAACCATACCCAGTGACAATATTAGATTCCCACTAATAGTCATAATAACTAGAGAAGTAACAGCGCTAGCTAACACAAGCGAAATATTAAAACTCTGTTGGTACAATACGCCTTGATATGTACGCTTGTACACAAAATAAATAAACATCCCGACAAAAAACGACATCGTTACATTAATCAATATATTGATTGTTGTAATCCTATCTGTGGCACCCATTGACATAGCTATAAAACTCTTCTGTAAAACGTCTGCAAAAGTAACTTGATCCACGACTAATTGTCCTCCCATTTATTTACTTTGTTAAATCTTCTGGCTAACGTATACTTGCTGATCGCTGCTCGTTCTCCGGCAACGCTAGATAATAATTTTTTAATATACATTGGTACAAATTGCTCAAACTTAACTTCCATGATTTGTTTACCTTCCATTATTACAGGCATCATATTACTAACGTCTGAAAAAAGTTCAGTGTGATTAATATTCGAATGTAGATTCATATCAAATGTTATTCTAATATTTGATATGGGTAGAACAAAAGCTAACCTCTGATATTCTACTATAACCTTAGGTCTATAAAGTTTTGTTACAAATTTCGCGTACACTCGGTTCGCAACTCCATTATTTAATTTCAATAATACTGAAAAATTCCCATTTTGCATTTCTTTTGCAATAGCTCTGTCGATGATAACAGAATCCTTGTGAACAAATTGATCGTGTTTCTTTTTTATTTCTAATTTGGCGCTTCCAGCCATTGGATCACCATAAGTTCGTAATCGAATCTTACTTCTTGTTAACAAACCTGACTGTTTTTGGTATAAGCATTCGTCGTCAATTGAATCAAAATATAAACTGCGAACCTTATATCCATCCAATCCATCGCAATTTACATCCAAATCCATAACGTTTGCCAATCTTTCAATTAATCCAGCTACATGTACATTGCTGAGATAATACTTTAACTCATACCGATTAAACCGCATTTGTCGCCTAACCCATTCTATTTAGTACTTTCATCTTTAAAATCTTATATTTATACGTGATATTCTAATGTCTATCTCTATTAAATCAAGTGTTGGCTAACTTATATTATAGGTTAGCCTTCATATTTCTGCATAATATAAAGTTGACTGGTGTAGTCCGGAAAGAGATATATAAAGAAAAATCGTAACTATTCAGCGTAATTTCAATAAAAAAACATAAAGTATTACTTGACACGATTTTATCGTTATTTTGCCAAAAATAAGTCAGTCTACAATAACTCATTAATTGTTGGTTTAAAAGAGCCAT
>Ga0316204_10008350_pt1 | contig 14464 bp, 13 predicted proteins | sample 6monrhotite_MG_2_FD_205661 | JGI IMG/M metagenome (GOLD analysis project Ga0316204, IMG submission 205661) | Microbial mat bacterial communities from mineral coupon in-situ incubated in ocean water Damariscotta River, Maine, United States -... | ecosystem: Environmental > Aquatic > Marine >...
CAATGTTAAACGGTGGTGCAACCCACGCAAGTGTAATTGCAGCGGGTGATCGTGGAACCTATCTGGGCGAAAGCAACAGTGGCCCGGCACCCACCGGCGGCACAGTGTCAGTTAAGGATCTATATGCTGATAACACCGTGTTGCAGGCGACACTGGGCGAGATGATGGCAGTGGCGCGTGGTGAAGTAACCGATGCATTTGTCTTGGATGCACGTTCACCCGGTGAATGGGCTGGAAATCTTCTCTCAACAGGTGGCACTAATGCAACCTGTGTTGACGTTGACGATATTGATGGCGATTTAGACACTGCAGAGACTGTAGGCTGTAAAACAGCCATGAATGGTACTGTCAAAGGTGCGAAAAATCTTAACTACATTACTATGCTGGTGTCAGATGATGCAACGGAAGATCTTAATGATTCTGCTAGTGTAACTTCTGCAGATGCCTCTTACCGTTATCTGGACAAGGCAACGCTGTCAACAATGGTGTCTGATCTGGGTTATACCGCGGGTAAAACGGTTTATACCTACTGTCGTACCACCTACCGTGCGATGATCACCGGCACAGCCAGTGGTTTAATTCTGGGTTACCCAACACGTTTCTATGACGGTGCGATGATCGAGTGGCTGCAAATGGCAAGTTATGCAAATCATGAAGGCGGATTAAATTTGCCCGCAACCTCTCCATGGCAAACAGCAGCACTGACCGATAATCTGACATACAATAGCTCAGCGTATGTTGACGTTCCAGTCATTACCAATGCTTATGCCGGCAGTTCAGACAAGGTTGTGGAAGCTGATCGCACCTATAAGAGTGGTTCTGCTTTAACCAGCAGTTCTACTGGTGGTTCAGGCGGGGCTTCAATCCCGGCTAACCCATGTGGTGGTTAAACCTGTGGTCATGCCGCTGATTATTTTTTAATAGTTAGTGGTAAGTTGATTGACTCCTGCAAGGCAGCTCGTTTACGGGCTGCCTTTTTTATGCACAGGACGTGCGGTATTTCGCGAGAGGCATGGATGCCGGTAGCGATTATCTGCAATAATTGATTTCAGCCAAGATTAATATTTACAGGTCGTTGTATATTTTTTGGGTTTTATTTTTGTTTTTTTAAATTGTTTTAACTAATTGTGATTATCGGTTTAGGGTTTTAATAGTGAAATTAAAAATAAACAGCCTGCCTGCCTGGCTGATAGTGGTTACGATGGTAATTGTTCTGGCCGTGTTCATCGGCAAGGCATTCAAACTGGATAATCCATTTGCAGAAACAGCGTCGGTGGATGAGTTTTTACAGAATCACTGGACTTATCCCATACCTGCGCAGGGTAAACCCCCCGCATCTTTTTCTGCTCTCGAAGCATCACTTGATCCAGCGTCCTGTGGCGAGTGCCATGCAGATCAGTTTGCGCAGTGGCGCAGCAGTTTGCACAGTCATACCATGGGCCCCGGTATTGGCTGGCAATTGCAATTAGTTGATATGAAAACGGCACAGTCCTGTTTACGTTGTCATGCACCGATGACAGAACAGCTGGCACTGTTTTCACAGCAGCGGGGCTGGTCGAACAGCCGCAGTACACCACCGGATTATATTCCTGAAAATCTGCACCAGCAGGGCCTGGTATGTGCTGCCTGTCATGTGCGTGCCCATGTGCGGCATGGTCCGCTGGCAAGCAAGCCGAATGCAGAGCGCAATGTGCATGGTGGTTTTGAAGAGCATGAAGCGTATTCCGATAGTCGTTTCTGTGCTAACTGTCATCAGTTTAAAGCAGACGGGCCGCGTATTAATGGCAAACTCAGGGAGAATACCTATGAAGAGTGGCTGGCCACGGATTTTGCACAACAGGGTCAACACTGCCAGTCCTGCCATATGCCACAACGCCAGCATGTCTGGCGCGGTATCCATGATAAAGAAATGACGCGTTCCGCATTAGGCGTCGAACTGGCGGCACAGCCGGATGCCGAAGGGGTTTATCAGTTAGAGGCGAAGATCACTAACAGTGGTGCCGGGCATCATTTTCCTACCTATATGGTGCCGGAAATTGTCTTGTATCTTGAAGTGCTCGATGCAGAAGGCAGGGTGCGTGAGCTGGCGCAGCATACTATTGCCTGGCGTGTGAATCTGGCGCTGACGGAGGAAATTTTCGACCAACGCCTGGCCGCGGGGGAGTCAGTGTCTCTGCATGGCAAATTGCAAAATATCGCGAACTACACTCAGCTTCGATTGCGTATTCATGTGGCCCCACGTCAACACTACGTGCGCACCTTTGAGGATTACCTGCCGCATAACCGCGATAAACTGCAACCAGAGACCTTGTCATTGCTGTTGCAGTCGATTCGTGAGTCTAAAGCGGTTGAATATGAGTTTATAGCTGCCGAGCTTGCGATTGGTCGCGTTGCAAATTGAAGTGATATGCAATGAGCATCAGGTGATGCAATGGTGTGAAATCACTATAATTACCTAACTTATTGAAATTGTTATATATATCAGGTTGGCACAAGAAGTGCTTTGTATACTTCATGTACTACCTGAGGATGAGTTATGCGTATTTTAATCATTGTGGGGTTGTTGCTAGCAAATACATCATTGCAGGCTGCTGACAGTGATAAAGGCGGCTCACCCAAATTAAAGTTCAAAAATGGGCCTGTTTGCATGTGTGCCAGAGGGTTGAGTGAGAAGGACATTATGCAGAGTGACAGGACACAACAGGTATCAGGTAAAAAGGGCTCTGCTCAACATTCACAACAATTAGAGGTTTCTCAAAAGAGAGATTCGGAGGAAAAATGAAACAGAAAAGTAATAAACTCGGCAAATGGAAAAAATCCTTGCTTAAGGTTGGTTTGCCATTATTGCTGGTGCCGGTTATGGCAGTGGTGTGGGCAAGTTATGCTGGTTATCTCACCGTGAATGGTGCACCGCTGGCTGATGATGGCAGCTGGAGCAGTGAAGTGCTTGAGGGTGTGCATGAAAAAGTCGTGAACTATTCGCCAATTCCGGTTGCTAATGCCTGTGGTCTGGGTGCCTCTTCCTGTTTCAAATGTCATAGCGGCAAACGTGCCGATAAACCGTCTGATGTTAGCTGGCACCAGCAACATACATCTGTTAACCATTCCTGCGTTGGTTGCCATAAGGGTAATGAGCGTTTGATGTTGAAGAGCATGGCTCACAAGGATCTTATTGCAGACCCTCGTGTGAAGTCAGAAGAAACCTGTGCGACCTGCCATACCGATGGCGATGCTCAGACGCTGCTTGATAAATATAAATAAAGCCAATAGGGGAGATCATAAATGAAAGATAATCGTTATATTAAAAAACGCCCGTTATTCGCGGCCCTTGCACTTGCGCTGAGTGGCGTTGGTGTGCAGCAGGTAGCCATTGCCGGCCCGAGTTTTCAGGTGAGTGATGAAGGTTATATGGAGCTTAACTATGCCGTACAGATGTGGAATCAGAGTCGTGACTACACATCGGCAACGGATAACGGAGACGTTAATGATACATTTCTACGTCGTAACCGGATAACCATTCTTGGACAGTACAATGACTACATTGGGTTCTATGCGCAGCTAGAGGCAGGCAATGACAGCAAAGGTGGATCAGATGACAATTCAGTTTTTTATCGCGATGCCTATCTGACCATTGACCCAAGCGACAGTTACCGTTTTATTCTGGGTCGGTTTAAAAACACCTTCAGCCGTGAAAATCTCGAAGCCTGTCTTGAACCTTTAACTCTGGATCGCGGTGTGCTTGCCTACTCACCTTATGGCGGTACCCGTGATACTGGTGTGGCCATGTGGGGCAATCTTGCGGATGCAAAATTTCAATACCGTGTGGCGATTACCGATGGCCGTGAAGGTGATAACGTAGTTGAATCTTCACCGCGTATCACAGGTCGAGTGCATGTGAGTTTGCTCGATCCTGAATACTCCTATGGTTACCGCGGAACTTACCTTGGAACACAGAAAGTATTCACCATTGGTGCGGCATTCGATTCACAGGCAGACATCGCTTATGGCGATTACGGCAACCGTGCAGACGCTAAAGACTATGAAGCAACCACGGTTGATGTGTATTTTGAATACCCATATTCGTTCGGTACGGTAACTGCTTCGGCTGCGGTGTTTGACTACAGCGTGGATGGCTACCCCACTGATCCAGATCCGACTATGACGCCCTGGGTAGAGCGTGAAGGTAGTTATGCAAAACTGGGTTACATGTTCCCGGAGCCGATTGGTATGGGTAGATTGCAAATCTATGCGAAGATGACTGAAATTGAATACGGTGCAGGCACAGGCCTGTCGGATCATGACATCAACAATATTGGTGCTAACTACTATATCAATGGTCAGCAATTGAAAGTAACGCTTGATATAACCTCAAACGAGTTTGCAGAACAAAGTACTACTAATGCAGCATTGCAGGACTTTGATCAGGCCACACTTGGGTTGCAGATGATCTTCTAACAAGCATGGTGTCTGGTTGAATTATGCCTGTCCGTGTGGGCATGATTCGCCATACCACTGGCGCTCAGGGAAGTGGTATTCGTAGTATAATTTATCCATCTCTGTCCGTTGACTGGTTCTCAATACATAATGCCTCGTTTTTTCGATTTATTACTAAAGACTCTCATATTAATGGCTGTGGTAGCCCCTTTGGCCACAGCCATCTTTTTTTTACGGCAAGACAACTTTTCCTGGTCATTTGTGCACGCGGCGCTGATTGTGATGGAGCTGTTATTACTATTGTCGATGGCCTTTCTGCTGATGCATCGCAAAACCATGAGACGTTTACATGAAGCAGTTCTGGATGCTCATGAAGGCACTTTAACCAATCTGGTTGAAGCAAGTTGTGGCGGTTCGCTGTCGCGCAGGCTGGTGCACGATTACAACACCATGATGCAGAATTTAAGAGCCATGTTCAGTATGGTGGAGAAATGCCAGCAACGCGTGGTCACCGAGCGCAATAAAATGGACGTACTGCTGGGTAGTATGCCCGGTGCACTGCTCGCTGTGGATAATGATCTTGTCGTGGTGAATACTAATCCACAGGCGGCAGAACTGTTTAAATGTGAAGCGCACTCACTGTTGGGTAAAATGCTATTTGATGTGTTTGACCTGGAACCAAATGACAAGGATGCATTGCGTGATGCTTTTTTATATAAACGTGCGGTGGAAAACTATGTGATTCATACCGAGATTGCCGGACTTGAACGTTTTATTTCCATCAATATCGCCTTTTACTCAAAGGATGCGGTGGAAGTTGATGCGGTGATCACCCTGCAGGATATTACCGATTATCAAAGCCTGCTAGATTCAGTGTATAACCGTGAAAAGCTGGTAGCCATGGGGCAACTGGCGGCGGGCATCGCCCATGAGCTGAATACACCACTGGGAAATATACTTGGTTATTCGCAGTTGTTTGCCAGCAATGATATGGACGATGAAAAAAAACTCAAGTACTCAAATATTATTGCTGATGAAGCAAAACGTTGTTCACGTATTATTAATGATTTGCTGAGTTACGCACGCAGGGATAATTGTTCTGATGAAGCCTGTGATATTAACACCCTGATCAGGGACATGGTCGATTCGTTCTTAACCTGCATGTTAAAAAGGCAGTCCACCCGCATTGAACTGGAGCTGGCAGATGATCTGCCCGCAGTCGAAATACCTAGCGGTGAACTGGACATTGCTTTATCTAACTTACTGCTAAATGCATCCCATGCGCTCGAGGATCGGCAAGACGGTCTGATTCGTGTTATTACACGGGTTATAGGTGCACGGGGTGTTGAATTAATTGTTGAAGATAACGGCTGCGGAATTGCACCTGAAGATCGACGTCGAATATTTGAACCATTTTATACATCAAAAGAAACTGGCGAAGGGACGGGGTTAGGGCTATCAATCAGTCATGCCATGTTGAGTCGTCGCGGAGCGTCATTGGAGCTGGATCATACCTACAAAAATGGTGCGCGTTTTGTTGTGAAGTTACGCGGAGTTAAAAATTGAAAAGCAGCACAGAAGTAATAGAAACTGATCAGCCATTGATTATTATTGCAGAAGATGATGATCGTATGCGTGAGCTGATTGCTGCGGTTATTGATAAACTGGATGCGCGGGTGGTTGCCGCAGACAGTCCACAGCACGCACTAGACCTGATTGAGGCCAATACCAATGTGGCAGTCGTGGTAACCGATTTGAAAATGCCGTTTGTAGACGGTCACGATATTCTCAATTTTGCGCGTCGAGCCCATCCGCGCACCCAGGTTGTGATGGTAACCGGGCACGGCACAGTGGAGTCAGCGGTACAGGCACTGAAAGCCGGCGCCTTCGATTATATTCGCAAACCGTTTGATAATGATGAGTTATACCATACGGTTGAGCGCGCTCTGTCTTATTACCAGCTAAGCATGGAGAATGAAAAACTGCGTTCACAGAATAATAATGAACTGCAGGAAAAATACCGATTGTTATACGGCCAGTCACTGGCCATGAGTAAGGTGGAGAAACTCATTGAAGCGGCGGCGGCCTACGACTGCAATGTGTTGATTTCCGGCGAAAGTGGCTGTGGTAAGGAGCTGGTGGCACAAAAAATATATTCACTGAGTGAGCGCAGTGAACAATCTTTTGTAGCAGTGAACTGCGCAGCAATACCGGAAAACATTATTGAAAGTGAATTATTCGGTTATGTAAAAGGCGCGTTTACCGGTGCCGATCGAAATAAAACGGGGTTGCTGGAACAGGCCAATGGCGGCACTCTGTTTCTTGATGAAGTTAATAATGCATCCCTGTCCTTACAGGCGAAACTGCTGCGTGTATTACAGGATGGTAGTTATTATCGTATTGGTGATAGCGAAGCACAAAGCGTTAATATGCGGGTGATTACCGCGAGTAACCGTAGCCTGCCTGAGATGATTAAATCCGGGGAGTTCCGACAGGATTTTTATTATCGACTCAAGGTTGTAGATATTGGTCTGCCATCACTGCGTGAACGTCGTCAGGACATTCCGTTGCTGGCCAACTTTTTTCTTAATCGTCATATCACCCGTCTGGGTAAAAATCTCAATGGCATGTCGACCAAGGTGCTGGCGGCTTTAATGCGGCACGACTGGCCAGGTAATGTGCGTGAGCTGGAAAATGTCGTGTTAAGCATGACCATTATGGCGATGGGCAATCGTATTAATGAAGAAGATTTGCCCGCTGAACTGGCAGATGAAGAAGGTAGTCAGTTGCGTTCACTGGATTTTGTGGCGCCGCAAAGTCTGGAAGAAATTGAAGCCTACTTTATCCGCAAAACTTTACGTGAACAGCAGGGTGATCGCACCTTGTCAGCAGAAATTCTCGGCATAGATAAATCAACCCTGTGGCGAAAAATGAAACGTTATAACATTGAGGACTAATAATGCGACGCAGAACACTCTCAGCAATTTTCATACTCGCCCTGCCTGTTGCCAGCATAGCGGCAGATGTGGACAGTCTGCAGCAGATGATACAGAGCCTCGAGCAACGGTTAGAACGACTAGAATCACATACCGGTATCGTATCGGCAAAAGATGAGTCAAATCGTACTGAAGTGCTACAGAAGAGTACAGGTGAAATAAAAGACAACCGTTCCGCGCGGGTTAAAACTCGCTACTGGTTGTCGCAGCAATCAGAATTTGATCCTGCTGAGCCGCCACTACGTGAGGGACGTATGAGCTTAAATATGCCAATTTTACTTAAGCCACAAAACTACGGTTACAGCAGCAGCGCTATGTTTGATAAACATAATGACCCGTCACTTTATCCGCTGGCAGCGCTGATTATTAACACTGAATTGAAGTTGCCACAGACGGCCGACTATCTACTGGTAGTTAAATCCACGCCACCACGGGAAGTAGGTGGAGCGGGTAATGTGCAGGTCTCAATTGAACTGCGAATTGGCGGCGAGCTGGTTTATCAGATGCCTTATTCGAAAAGTCTGGCAAGCCGCCAGCATCGCTTACATTTGCAGGGTGGTGTTCAGTCAATGGAGCTGCGCATATTTGCACGTTCTCCTGGTTTTGGTCCAAGCCAGACAGGCACCAGGGTTTATCTGGGACTGCAGGCAGAGGGCGAAATAAGCCCATTACCCATCAGTGCCTATCTGTACGAATAAGAAAGTGATGTTAGAATATATATGCTCAAGCCAAGAGAAGAATAGTAGTGGGACTGCAGTAGCCTTACCAATTGATAGGTGAATTTATAAATAGTTATATAAAAACAAACGATACAATCGACTCAGTCAAAATTAATTAATAAGCTTCATCGCTCTGCTCATGCTGGATGAGTGCATTATCAGCACAGTCATTCGAGCTGCATTTATTAAGAACAGATCTTTTGAATATAAATATTTATTGTCAAATATGAAGTTTTTATGTGATCAAAAAATTCTAAAAAATAGAAGTAATCTATTTCCGTTACCTACGCTTTCGTTTGCATGTGTTTGAATAAGCTTAATCTAAGATTTTTCCATTCCGCTATAAAAACTGAAAGATTCCATCTATCTGAAAATAACTCTCTATAGATAAAAGTGAACAAGGATAATTTTAATTGAAATGAAAAAAATATTCCGAATCATGCCACAATATTAAAATATTCTCTTCACGAAAATGTTCTTCAGAAGTTAGTGTCGGTTTCTATTTTAATGACTCGATTCTACTTGGAGGTGAATGCCATCTTATCCACTTCTATTGGCTATTTAAAAAATATGGGAATGATGTTTTTTCATGCGTTGCTGAATTTATAAAACTTTCTAGGCGGTATTTGGGGTATACATATAAAATTTGGTCATTGTTCTTGGCGTAATTGTTTTACGTATGGTTTTTCTCTAGGGCTGGTTCTCATAGACGTATCCAGGAATGGATTTTCTGCCGTTTTTCTACTTCCATATATGAGTTTTTGTGGTGCGTGTAATGTTCATCGGTATTTATGCATTAGTCGCATGTGAGATATCTTTAATTCCAGCTTTAAAATCCTATGAATAACTATGGTCTTTGCTGAGATTGCGTATTTACTATGATTTATTGAGTCTGATTATTTTGGGTAGCATGAGATAAGAGTTTACTTATTTATTAATCATAGCGCCAAACATACCATTTTCAGATTTTTCAGCTAGAATTATTAAAAAAGTTAGTGGGCAGCTAATGCGGTTATAATTTTTTGCTTGAATGATAACCTCAGGCAAGTATCAGGTAGTCAGAGTATATCTGCTCGAAGATAAATTAGACGCTCATAATAATAAAAATCGAACAATCAGGGTAAATAAATGATGGGTACTCATTATTTACATTATAAATGTTCATACTTATATCATCTTTTTGAGTTTTCTCAGGTAGCAGGCTATTAATGCGGCACACTATATTTTTATCAATATCTTTAGCTATATTTTGGTTACTTAATTCGGGACACAATACTCCCCTTATGCTGTCACTTGGTGCTGCCTCTATCGCATTGGTGCTATACATAGCACACCGTATGGATGTAGTTGATCATGAAGCCCAGCCTTTGCATATCACCTCAAAACTTCCCGGTTATTATGTCTGGCTTACTAAAGCGATTATTCGCGACAATTTACTGGTTGTAAAACATATTTGGCTCGGTAATAAGTCAATTTCTCCTACTTTAAAAACTATTAAAGTCAGCCAGAAAACAGATATTGGAAAAGTGATTTACGCAAATTCTATTACGCTGACACCGGGTACGGTGACTGTGAAATTAGAGGGGGATCAATTTATGGTTCATGCCTTGTTAAAAAAATCGATTGAAGATCTTGAAGCCGGTGAAATGAATCGCCGAGTGACTAGACTGGAAGACTAATGTTGATAGCTGCAACCATAGCAATCCTTGTTGTCATGATTATGGCGATGATTCGAGCATTCATTGGGCCTACACTTTACGACCGTATACTTGCCGTTAATATGTTTGGCACTAAAACTGTTCTACTTATTTCATTATTAGGCTTTCTAATGGGGCGTCCCGAATTTCTGGATATAGCTATTGTGTACGCGCTGATTAATTTTATCAGTGTGATCGGAGTGTTGCATTATTCTGATTCTTCCATATTTAAGCGTAGCGATCAGCAGAAAAAATAATGAGAAAAAATTCATAATGGATACATTGATGGACATAAGCAGTTCGGTGTTTTTACTGATAGGCAGCTTTTTGTATATATCGGGTGGAGTGGGTATTTTGCGCTTCCCTGATTTTTATACCCGAATGCACGCGGTAGGCGTGACTGAGACTTTGGCCACTGCGATGATTCTAATCGGGCTTATGTTGTTGAACCCTGAAGGTTTGGTGTTAATTAAACTCATAATAATCTTGATAATGACCTTATTCATTAGCCCAACGGCAAGCCACGCATTGGCTAGTTCTGCCATGCAGAATAACCTTATACCAAAGCTTGATAAAAATGAAGTTAATGAAAAGGAGACGTCATCGAATTCTTAATCGATATCGTTTTATTGGCTTTTTTGGTAGCCACTGCCATTGCCATTGTCAGGATGAAAGACCTTCTTTCGGTCATTATGCTGCTCGGTATATATAGTTTGTTATCTGCTTGTTTTTTTGTTGCTATGGATGCTGTGGATGTGGCTTTTACGGAAGCAGCTGTGGGGGCGGGGATTTCTACTTTGCTTATGCTGGTAGCTATTACCATGACAGGGCGTGAAGAAAATCCCTCGCGTCATAAACCGGCATTAGCTTTAATTGTAGTTACTATCACAGGTAGTTTGTTGATCTACGGCACATTGGATATGCCATATTTTGGCTTAGCTCAAGACCCTGTTCATCTTCATGTTGCACCACGATATGTTAATGATTCTATGCAGGAAATCGGCGTGCCGAATATCGTAACGTCGGTGCTGGCAAGTTATAGAGCATTTGATACATTTGGCGAGGTGGTGGTTATCTTTACTGCAGGTATGGGAGTGTTGGCTCTTTTATCAGTAGTCCGTCGCCCCAAAGATATAGTCATAGATAGTTCAAAAATAGATTCGTTCAATAAGTGTATGCATGAAGAACATTTAATTTTGCGCATTGTCGCTAAAATGCTGATCCCTTTTATTTTGTTATTTGCGCTTTATGTACAGTTTCATGGTGACTATGGCCCAGGCGGTGGTTTTCAGGCAGGCGTAATTTTTGCCGCTGCTATTATTCTGTATACCATGTTGTTTGGCATGAATACCGCGCGTCGAGTTATTAATCAGTCTGCTACTCAGCTATTTGCTGCTATCGGTGTTTTGCTATACGGAAGTGTAGGCGTGATTTCTTTGTTAGAAGGTAAAAACTTTCTTGATTACAGAGTTTTATCGACGGACCCTTTGGCAGGACAGCACCTGGGCATATTGTTAATAGAGTTGGGTGTAGGCATCACCGTTACAGCGGTGATGGTCATTATTTTTTTCAACTTTGCAGGCCGTGGAAACGATCAGCAGAATAAAGAGAATAGTGACTCATGATAATGGGACTCTATAATTACTGGGTTGTAGTGGTGCTGATGATGATCGGATTTTACATCGTTATCGCCCATGGGAATCTCATTAAAAAAATTGTTGGCCTGTCTATTTTTCAGACCTCAGTTTTTATCTTTTATATCAGTATGGCGAAGGTCGACGGTGGTACAGCGCCCATTTTAGCTGAAGGTATAAAGCAATACTCTAACCCCTTACCTCATGTTTTAATTCTTACCGCGATTGTCGTAGGCATTGCCACCACCGCACTGGGGCTCGCGCTGGCGGTGCGCATTAAAGAAGCCTATGGAACTATCGAAGAAGAAGAGATACAAGAAAAGGATAACCTGGATTGTTAACGCATTTGCCGATATTGCAGGTTATTGTGCCGCTTATGGCTGCCCCTTTATGCCTGTTTTTAACACGACCACGTTTGGTATGGTTGTTCGCTCTAATAGTGAGTGGTTTAGCCTTTCTCATTAGCAGTCTTCTGCTGCAGCAAGTGATGGAATCGGGAACGATTCTTTATACACTGGGTGGCTGGGATGCCCCTTGGGGTATTGAGTATCGTATCGATTATCTCAATTCTCTTCTGTTACTAATTATTACCGCAATCAGTACCGTTGTGCTGTTTGCGGCTCATACCAGCATACAACAGGAAATCCCTGAAGACCGGCATACACTTTTTTATATTTTATACCTGTTATCTCTTGCTGGAATGCTCGGCATAGTTGCCACAGCTGACGCTTTTAATGTGTTTGTTTTCCTCGAGATCTCCTCTCTATCTGCCTATGCTTTAATTGCGCTGGGTAAAGATAGGCGTGCGCTCTGGGCTTCTTATCAATATCTGATTATGGGCACTATTGGCGCCACTTTTATTTTGATCGGTATCGGTTTGATGTACCAGATGACTGGCACGCTGAATATGTATGATCTCTCTCAGCGCCTGCCGGAGGTGGAGAATACCCGAACTGTATTTACCGCCTTTACTTTTGTGATCGTCGGTGTCTGTTTAAAACTGGCCTTGTTTCCACTTCATCTTTGGCTACCTAATGCCTATGCCTATGCTCCCTCGATAGTTGCTGCTTTTTTTGCTGCGACGGCAACAAAAGTTGCCGTCTATTTACTTATTCGTTTCACCTTTTCAATATTTGGTCTTAGCTTTTCTTTTACGGCATTACCTTTGCAAATGCTGTTCCTGATGCTGGGATTGGTGGGGATATTTGTCGCTTCATTTGCGGCTATTTACCAAACAAATGTAAAACACCTATTTGCCTACTCAAGCATCGCGCAGATTGGTTACATGATAGTTGGTTTCAGTGTGAGTAGCGTCACCGGTTTAATGGCGACCTTATTGCATTTGTTCAATCATGCGTTGATGAAAAGTGCGTTGTTTTTAGCCTTGGCTGCAGTGGTGTATCGCATTGGTAGTGTTCAACTAAATCAGTTTCATGGTTTAGGTCGTCAGATGCCTTATACCATGGCAGCAATTGTCATAGGCGGTTTAAGTTTAATCGGTGTGCCATTAACGGTTGGTTTTGTCAGTAAGTGGTATCTGATTATGGCGACCCTGGAAAATGGCTGGTGGCCAGTAACTGTGCTTATTTTGTTAGGCTCGCTATTAGCGATTGTTTACGTGTGGCGCATTGTCGAAGCGGCTTATTTCAAACCACCGCTATCCGGTAGAGAAAGCATTAAAGAAGCGCCGCTGTCCCTTTTGGTTCCAGTCTGGACAATGGTTGTAGCCAATATTTATTTCGGTATAGACACTCGCCTTAGTGTGCAGGTAGCTCAGGCTGCTTCTCAAAGTCTGTTCGGGGTGACTCCATGAGTATTTCTATGGAGACCATGCTTCAGCTCAGTATCATAATGCCCATGCTTGCAGTGGCGGGCATTGTGGCGACGGGAAGTAAGCCTAACTTGCGTGAGGGTGTGACGATAAGTACCAGCTTAGTGCTGCTCTATTTTGTGATTCAACTTTATCAGGGCGTTATGCAAGGCGAAAGCATCAACGTGCAATGGTGGGAGATTTTACCGGGCTTGCAGTTGAGTTTTAATATTGAGCCACTGGGAATGATTTTCGCTTTGATTGCCAGTTTCCTTTGGCTTATTACAACGGTTTACGCCATTGGTTATATGCGTAGCCATGAGGAAGAGAATCAAACACGATTCTATTCCTGTTTTGCCATCGCCATTGGCAGTGTGATGGGCATTGCCTTTGCAGAGAACCTGTTCACCCTGTTTATCTTTTACGAAGTATTGACTTTGTCTACCTACCCACTCGTTACCCATGCGGGAACCAAAGAAGCCAAGCAGGGTGGGAGAATTTATCTTGGAATATTACTCAGTACGTCTATAGTTTTTTTCCTGTTAGCCATTGTCAGTACCTGGTTTGTCGCTGGCACTCTGGACTTCAAACCCGGTGGTGTTTTTGACTCCAATGTTAATTTGACGGTTGCGGGAGTCATACTGGTGTTGTTTATTTTTGGTATTGGTAAAGCGGCCATTATGCCTTTCCACCGTTGGTTACCCGCAGCTATGGTTGCACCAACACCTGTGAGTGCCTTGTTGCATGCGGTCGCTGTGGTCAAAGCGGGTGTGTTCACTGTATTAAAAGTCTGTGTGCTTATCTTTGGTATTGATTTGCTGGACATATTGCCAACCACGCAATTCTTGCTTTATCTGGCCGGTGCCTCGGTTTTGTTAGCTTCACTGGTAGCCATGCGACAGGACAATTTAAAAGCAAGGCTTGCTTACTCGACAGTGAGTCAGTTGGGCTATGTCACCATTGGTGCATTGCTGGCCACTTCATCCGGTATTATTGGTAGCTCGATGCATATTGGGATGCACGCTTTTGGGAAAATTACTTTGTTTTTCTGTGCGGGTGCCATTCTGGTTGCCGCACATAAATCTAAGGTAAGTGAAATGCGCGGTATTGGCTCGCAGATGCCGATCACCATGGCGGCATTTTTTATTGCCAGCCTGAGTATTATCGGTGTACC
>Ga0316204_10008351_pt1 | contig 14462 bp, 16 predicted proteins | sample 6monrhotite_MG_2_FD_205661 | JGI IMG/M metagenome (GOLD analysis project Ga0316204, IMG submission 205661) | Microbial mat bacterial communities from mineral coupon in-situ incubated in ocean water Damariscotta River, Maine, United States -... | ecosystem: Environmental > Aquatic > Marine >...
TCTGTAAATCCTTCAAACCTTTTGCGGGCCCTGTGATCGAGCGGCATTTTTGTGCCGAGGAACCCTATGTGTTCGTACCCTGCCTTAGCGATCGCCTGTGCCATCATGCGCCCGGCGCGGCGGTGCGATATCCCAACCATCGCGTCAATGGGCGTGCCGTCGACATCCATAATTTCGACAACAGGAATATCGACGCCCCGCAACATTGCGCGTGCAGCATCCGTATGTTCCAGTCCGGCGATGATCACGCCAGAGGGCCGCCAAGACAGCATTTCGTACAGAACGGATTCTTCTTTTTCCGGCAGGTAATTTGTTAGCCCGACAACCGGCTGCAGTGGTGTGTTGTCCAGCACCTCTGAAATTCCTGTCATCACATCCGGAAAAACCATGTTCGACATAGAAGGAATTATGACAGCAACGAGATTAACGCGTTGAGAGGCCAGTGCCCCAGCAATCTTGTTTGGGACATAACCAAGCGTCTTTGCCGCTGCGAGCACCTTCTTACGCGTCGCGGCAGACACATCCCCCCGGTTCCGCAATACCCTTGAAACCGTCATTTCGCTGACCCCTGAAGCCTCTGAAACATCACGCAGGGTCAGGGGGCGTTTTGCTTGATCTTGGGAGCCGCGAGTCATTTGTAACTATCCTGTGTTTTCTAATACTTCCTTGTTAGCGATAAACTAATGCTTGTCCAAGTCATCTGTGACGTGTATGTTAGCGCTAGCAATTCATCCGGCAAGTAAGGTGAGCTCCCTTCAGCATGCTTTGCCCGGACGAAAGGGAAGACGGTGGGCCAAACTTGTCTTCCCTTTTTCATTTCATAACAAGTGTAAGAACATGGTTGAATTGTTACATTTTTCCCGCGACAAAGGCGCTATTGGCCCATGTTTGGCCCCGTAGCTCAGCAGGATAGAGCGACCGCCTCCTAAGCGGTAGGCCAGTGGTTCGAATCCACTCGGGGTCACCATTACATTGTTAATATTCTTTTAGGAAAAGACGGACTTAGCCCGAGATATCCCTGCTGACGTGCAGTCGGAATGCCAGATTATCGTCGCGCTTATCCGGTGTCACTGATGGAACTGACCACTCAAGTATCTTGCTTGCATCAGTGATAACTGTTTCAAACCAGTTCAGAGCTTCGGCTGTGGTGCAGTTTTTGCGGCAATAGTTGTTTATCCATGGTGCGATATTGTAGGCGATGACTTCGTCTTTTTCATAGGCGTGAGCCAGAAAAATCGCTTTCACAAAGGTGTGGACGGCGTACTCTTTTGGTTCGCCACACAAGGTAAGACAATCTACCTCAATCGCAGTTTCGACCAGTTTTACCTGATCTGAAAATTCCACCTCACCGGGTTTGAGGTGATCTGACTTCGGGTTCGAAATACCCGTTACATACTGTGCCGTTGCGTCCGGTCGATTGCCAACCATTATATTCCTCATCCTCTGAGTCGTTTCATATGCACAACCATCACGTGATTGTTCGCGTTAACACAATAGGATGAGTTAAGATTTTGGTAAAGGTTTTACGTGATGTTGCGGAGTTCCCACAGCAAGATTTATGTTATAGGTCAAATATTTGCGTTCGATGGGTGTTCCTTTTTCTCATTTAGTGAATCCAAATATTTTCTCAAATTTTCCCGTTATGGCTGAATATGGGCTGTTGATAACATCTCTTCAAATTGGAAGGTAAATATATCATGGTTATCCGGTGTTTGCTTGGAGTAGCTTGTTTTTGCAGTAAACGCCCTCGTTGAAACTACAAAAAGGAAGTTCGATGCCCACTAGCGAGAGAGCAGAGAAAGCCTCTGAGATAGCAACAGCGGCAGGTGCGTTGGCGCTACGATACTTTCGACAACTCGAAAGTCTGACTGTCGAAGAAAAAGGGCATCAGGATTTTGTCAGCCAGGCAGACCGCGATGTCGAAACTTTTGTGCGCGATGAGCTAAGCAAAATGTTTCCCGAAGACTCTATCGTCGGCGAAGAACACGCCCCGACAATTGGAAGTTCTGGTTTCACCTGGGTTATAGATCCGATCGATGGCACAGCCAACTTTGTGAACGGCATTCCCATATGGACGGTCGTTCTGGCAGGTGTTCGCAGTGGCCAGACAGAACTAGGGGTTATCTATGATCCCTGCTATGACGAAACATATTCTGCAGTCGCGGGTCAGGGCGCTTTACTTAACGGTCGAAAGTTGCAAATGGCGACCGACAAAAGGCTTTCTGACGGGTCAATAGGCGTTGGGTATTCCAACCGAACCAGTCCTGATGTGACCTGCAAACTCATCAGGTCACTGCTTGATGAAGGCAGCGTTTTTCAGCGGAACGCATCAGGTGCGTTATCGCTGGCCTATGTCGCGGTAGGCCGCTTGCTGGGATATTCCGAGGAACATATGAATGCCTGGGACTGTTTGGCTGGCCAGTTACTGATTTCTGAGGCAGGCGGGTGCGTCGAAGAGCAGAATGCCGATCATATGATCGCCACAGGTGGTCGCGTAATTGTTGGCGGAAAAGGAGTCTTCAAGCATCTGGTGCGTATTTCTGAAGCCGCATTTGACGGATAAGGGCCCCGGCTTGGGCTTAAACCATCTTAATCACGTCTTTTTCGATCGCCAGCATGTAGCCACGTCGCGCAATGTTTTTGACTAGCAGATCGCTTACCATTTGATTTCCCAATGTATCACGAAGGCGTTTGATCCGGGTGGCACCTGCTGCTTCATCACAGTCAAACGCTGATTTTCCCGTGATCACCGATTCAATCTCGGCGCCTGACAAAACCTCGTCATCCATCCGCGCCTCTGCCAGCACAGACAGGGTCTCAAGCGCGGCTTCGGTCAGTTTGAACTCCATATTGTTCAGATAAACCGTGTTTTCCTCGCGGCTGATCAACAGGGAAGAAACCTGAATACCAGCACGCTCGATTTCTGACATACGACGGTTAAGCGTGAGTATGGTGACCAGAAACACCAATGCCGCGATAAGCAACGAGGTGGCGAAAACCAACAAAACGAAAATGATCGTCCGGTAAGACGCAAGCGTATCGGAAAAGGCGGTACCAGACTGCGCCAGTATCTCCAGCAGCTTGATCTCAGCCGTGGACGTCAGGTCATCATTCTCAATAAAGATCTGCTCAACGCGGCTGTCAAAGGCATTTGCGTCAGGCAGGTTGAGAAACAGCAGAACCGCAGCAACCAACAAAATCGTAACAATCGCCACAAGCCCGATCACGACTGTACGGTTGCCGTGTAATCTGCCAGCAGCTAATTTTGTTTGCGTTTCAATCACGGATATTCCCTTTTGCCCTTCCGGCACCGCAGCTCAGATTTCCCGGAAACTGCGCCCCCAACCTTAAGACATGTAATACTTTGTTTTCGCCAATCCAATTATCAATAACGAAGATAGAATGGCCCTGCACTGGCTCTACGTTCTGCCAGCCCACTTTCGTCAAAGACCGAAACAACATTCAGCAACTTCCAGCCGTCAGCCCGTAACCGCGCTTCGATCTGTCCCCGCGCGGCGGCCACGGTGCAGGCACTATCCGGCAATTCAATCACCCCATAGTGCAGACGAAGCGGATTGTCCTGCTTGGCCTTGTAGTCGGCGTAGCAGGCTGCGCTGGCGGGCGAGGCGCTGAGAAGCGCAAGGATCAGGAAAAGTTTTTTCATCATGAGGGCGAGAATGGCGAACGCGGCGCTGATATTCAATAACAACTACGCTGCCACTGGGTAACGCGGTGCAGGTTATCCGATAACATGGGGGTGTCATTGTCTATCAGGCGCCTCCTGCTGCAAATTTGGTTCATTGAAATTGGCACGCCCGACGACGCTGGGTGCAAAAAAAGGATGGACCAATGACCAAGAGTTTTATTGCTGCAATACTCGCTGCTTCGCTCGCCATAACAGGTGTAACCGCAACCCAGGCCAAAGCTGACGGCTCTGACATTGCCAAAGTCCTGCTTGGCCTCGCAATCGTTGGCGGTATTGCGGCCGCTGTTGATAACAACAATGACCGCCGGGCGGCACAGCACGCGCCGGCAACACGCGACAGATATGGTGATCGGTACTACAACGACGGAGGGATCCATCAGCGCAACTACCGGCCACAGAATCGCCGTCGCGCAGTCTTGCCAGCGCAATGTCTGCGCACCTTTCAAACCTATAACGGCCCACGTGACGCTTTCGGCGCACGTTGTCTGAACCGCAATGCCGGAAACATTCGGCTGCCGAACCGTTGTGCACGTCAGTTGAATACCCCGCGTGGTACCCGCCATGTTTACTCGGCACGCTGTCTCGACCGCCAGGGGTATCGCGTTTCTACCCGCCGGCACGGCCTTGGGCGCGGTCGCGATCATGAATGATCTTTAAGGTCGAGCAGAGGCGCAATGTGTCCCTAGCCCAGTTGCGCCGACAAGGCGGAGGTCCCCAGCCTCCGCCTTTTTTTCTTGCAGAGGACCGGCTTAAAGGGTTGATGTTTGCCTATGGCAAAATCCATTCCTGACTACACCTTTGAAGAAGCGGCCCTGCTATGTGGCGCAACCCGCATCGCGGGCGTCGACGAAGTCGGGCGCGGCCCACTTGCCGGACCTGTGACCGCTGCTGCAGTTGTTCTTGATGCCAACAATGTTCCCGGCGGGCTGAACGACTCTAAAGTTCTTACAGCGAAACGCCGTGAAACGCTTTATGAGGAACTTCTTAAAGTAGCGGATGTCAGCGTATCCCATGCAAGTGTGGAAGAGATTGACGAGATTAATATTCTTCGTGCTACACATCTGGCAATGGAGCGGGCCATTGCCGGATTGCAGACACCACCTGACCATTTGTTGATTGATGGCAATATGCTTCCGCGCGGTGTGACCATTTCTGCCGAAACAATTGTCAAAGGCGATGCGCGATCCGTGTCGATTTCAGCGGCTTCAATTGTGGCAAAAATTGTGCGTGATCGGCTGATGTGGGATTTAGCGCAACAGTTTCCCGGATATGGATGGGAAACAAACGCCGGATATCCGAGTCCGGCACACAAAGAAGCCCTCCGAAATCTGGGTGTGACCCCACACCATAGACGTTCTTTTAAACCAGTGCACAATATCTTGTATCAAGACAAAACAGTAAGTAACTGATTCAAAAAAGAATTTGACGCCGAATCATCAATGAATCATCTTTGTCCTAAATAAACGAAGCGCAAATGACGCTCGGGCAAAGAGGCGGAAATGACGGTTAAAACAAATACAAAAGGGGCAAGCAAGCTCCCTCTGAATCAAATTCTTGATGGTGATTGCATAGAGATCATGAACTCTCTGCCCGAAGGATCTATTGATCTGATCTTTGCTGATCCACCTTACAATTTACAGCTCAAAGGTGACCTGCATCGCCCGGATAATTCCAAGGTAGATGCTGTGGATGATGAATGGGACCAGTTTTCCTCATTTGCTGTCTATGACAAGTTTACCAATGGCTGGCTAAAGGCTGCACGCCGATTGCTGAAGCCTCATGGTGCGATCTGGGTCATCGGCTCATATCACAACATCTTTCGGGTCGGGGCCGCGATGCAAAACGCTGGTTACTGGATTTTGAATGATGTGGTCTGGCGCAAGTCAAACCCAATGCCCAACTTTCGTGGCAAGCGGTTCACAAACGCGCATGAGACAATGATCTGGGCCTCAAAAGAAGAGGCCAGCAAATACACCTTCAACTACGAAGCGCTGAAATCGCTGAACGAAGGCGTGCAGATGCGCAGTGACTGGGTCTTGCCGATTTGCACCGGGCATGAGCGCCTTAAGAATGAAGAGGGTGAGAAAGCCCATCCAACGCAAAAACCCGAAAGCCTGCTCCACCGTGTTCTGGTTGGGTCAACCAACCCCGGTGATGTGGTGCTGGACCCGTTTTTTGGAACTGGTACAACCGGGGCAGTGGCCAAGAAACTGGGCCGTGAATTCATCGGGATCGAGCGCGAAGAGGCCTACCGCAAGGTTGCGGAAAAACGTCTTTCCAAAGTGCGCAAGTTTGATCGTGAATCGCTTCAGGTCAGCACGTCTAAACGCGCCGAACCACGTGTTCCGTTTGGCCAACTTGTCGAGCGCGGCATGCTTACACCAGGGGATGAGCTTTACAGCATGAACAACCGCCACAAGGCCAAGGTACGCGCCGATGGCACGCTGATTGGTGACGATGTTAAGGGCTCTATCCATCAGGTAGGCGCCGCACTTGAGGGTGCCCCAAGCTGTAACGGCTGGACCTACTGGTGCTTTAAACGTGACGGGCAGCGTGTTCCGATTGACCTGCTGCGCCAACAAATCCGCGCTGAAATGGCGGATCGGCCAAACTGAAACTAACCAAGAAATTACCGCCGGTGCCTGTGGCCTGACACAGTGCATTAACTTGCCTCGCCGTTTGTTCGGCGGGGCTTTTTTTGGGTAGTTGTTTTGTTGTTTTAATTGAGTGGAAATCTTTCGTGTTAGTTATGCTCCTTTCGTTCACGCAAAGTTTATCGCTACAACAGTTTTCGGACTACAAATGAGAAGGTGTTCTACCGCACAAAAGCCACGCTGGTTATCTGTGTCTCTAGACCGGAGATGAGCTGTTCAAATCTCGTAATTTACAAAAAGGGATGACCCAAGATGAAAAAGCGGATCGTAGTTACGGGTGCCACAAGCGGGTTGGGGGAAGCTATCGTCTATGCGTTAGCGAAGGCCGGATATCTGCCGATACCGACTGGACGTAGCGACGAAAAGGTGGCGCGTTTGTCGGAAGAGTTGGGAGCGCCGGGTTACAGGTTGGATGTCTCCGATGCAGATTCCATCAAAACAGTGTGCTCCAGAATTGTTCAAGAACAGGGCCCGATTGATGGGCTGATTAACAATGCGGGAATCTGGCTGGAAGGAGATTTTGAAGCCTATACGGCAACCGAGATCCAGTCAGTAATTAATACAAATATGACAGGCACCATTCTTATGACCCATGCCCTGTTGCCTGATATGTTGGCACGAGGAAAGGGAACAGTAATCAACACAGTATCAACAGGCGCGTTGTATTGTCGGAAAATGATCAGCGTTTATTCAGCTAGTAAATGGGCGATACGAGGGTTTACCGGATGTCTGGAGGTTGAATGCGCACCCAAAGGTGTACGGGTGATGGGGTTCTACCCCGGGAAGATATCCTCGAAAATGTATGACTCCGCTGGGGTGGACCGTGATCTTGATATGGCGATGACACCCGAACAAGGGGCTGGAATGGTATTGAACATGATAGAGGATGAGGGCATGATTTGGTCACATGTCAGCGGGCGCTCAATAAAAGACTATGTTTAGAGCTATGTTTTTTGGCGTTTGAACACCTCTGGGTAGTCAAGAACAATCCCATCTCGATCAACATCCAGTTCTGCCGAAAATCCGCTTTGCATTCCTTCGTATAGGAATTTTTGAGCGCCGAGTCTTGTATATCTTTGATCTACGGCCTGTAGTTTGAGGGTCGGCAGTTGCACATAGGTAACCTTGACTTTCTTGGTCTGATTGATCTGCAAAATAAGCCTACGGATAGGAAGCGTATTGGTAAACGGGGTAGCGGCGATGTCTACGTCGATGCAACCCGCAAGGCTTTCTATTTCCTGTCCATCTGGTGATGTCCACTTGCCTTTTGCGTCAGAAAACAGGTGGATCGACTGGCCGCCTGTGATTTCCGCAGTCACTTCACGTGTACACCATCCGGAATCTAATCGTAGTGAATATTGCAAATCAAATTCATTGCCGCCATGCTCACCAGTGATAACGCTTTGGACCAAATATCCAGAGCTGTCTTGTTTGAGAGTAAGGTGTTCGAACCCGTTATCGTTCCAATCTTTCCAGCAGACTACTCGGTGTAGACTCTGATTCATCTGATCTCCTTTTGCGTTGCCAGGTTTGCTTTCAAATATGAGATCATCAAGTGAACACATTTTCAAATTCAAAAGAATTTGTATGTGTAGAAGATGGTAACCTTTTTTCGCTGGTCCGACACACCGCCCCAAACGTTGTTACGCTTGGCACCTCTCGACAACCACGAAATGACGCGCTAGCATCTTTGGCACCGTGTTCAGAGGTCGGGCTAAGACATTGAAAATAATCAGGCGAATATCCTGCGTGCTTTCGCTGCTGGTGATAACAATTCTCGCCGGTTGCGCAACAACGTCTCCGGGTGGTCCGCCACCGCCGAACCAGCAAGAGATTCTGGAACTTGCGCAGGTCATTCGTGCGCTTGGCGATGATGTTGACCCCGAAGAGGCAGATCGTGCGGCCCACATCGCTTACGAATATCCGCTTCAGCTGGCACAAGAATACCAGGTCACTGACTCGGCACTCATACATAACATGAAGGTCAATAATGGCACGCGTCCGCGCGGGCTCTGCTGGCATTGGGCGCAGGATATGGAGACCCGGCTAAAGCAAGAAAACTTTCAAACGCTCGACTTGCATCGGGCCATCGCGAATTCCAACATGCTGCTTCGGATTGATCACAGCACTGTAATCGTCAGCAGCCGTGGGGATACGATGTATGAGGGGCTGGTGCTTGACCCCTGGCGGTACAGCGGCGAGCTTCACTGGACGCCCCCGCGTGAAGATTCGAGCTACGCCTGGCGCCCGCGCGAGGAAGTGCTGGCTGAAAAGCGCGAGCGCTTGGTGGCGCGCAACAGGTCTACAAATTCAATTAGCGTTTCTACCGGGCAAGCGGGTAACTGAGCTTTCGGTACTACGCCTAACACTCCAGCAGTTTCAAATTTCCGCAGATTCAGATGAGCAGGCTGCGCTTTAGCGAGATGTCAGAACGACATACCGCTCTTAGGCCTGCTCTGATTTCATTTCGGCGATCCGCTCAAGCGCCTCTTTGCGCGTGTTGCGGATATTGGGGCGGCTGTCCTGACCTTCGCTACGCATGCGGATCAGTTCTTCAGTCCCTGAACCAGGCGCAAATCGTACTGTGCCCAAAGAACCATCTGCGTTAAGATTCTTGCCGCGTTGGGCGTAGCTGACCCAAGCTTCCGGGTAGATGTTTGTGCTTTCGTAGTTGACGAGGAAATACCATTTTTGGCCAGTTTCTTTGATCGCTTCTTCCAGAAAGTCATAGAACGCGTTCACGTCACCGGAATGCGCAAAAGTGAGGTTCGAAAAATCCGCTTCCATAATCTGATCATCAAACAAAAACCGAACACGTTCAGCAATCTGATCCAGCGTGAGTGACAGATCATAAACGATCTTACGGCGACGTTTCGATGGCATCTCTGCAATCCGGGCGAGCGCGGCGTCACGATTGGAAAAGAGGTTCGGGTCAAAGCGTTCTGTTTTTGCGTCGCGCTCAATCTGACGTTTGGTTTCGTCGCTTGCGTCAAACCGCACGGATCCTTGCGAATGGGCGAGGTTCAATGCCTTGCCGCGCTTTGCATAAACAAGCCACGCGCTGGGGTCGATCCGCATACCGGACAGGTTGACCAGGAAGAACCATTTGTCCTCTCCGGTTTCTGCGATCCGCGCTTCGAGCCGATCATAGAAATGGTTTACATCCGAAGATGTCACAAACGCATAATTTGAAAAATCCGCTTCCATGATTTCGAGGTCATCAAGGAACTGTATACGGTCGTCTATGGAAATTATTGCTTGGGTCATAAAAATCATCTCGCTACTGGGTCAGTGACGCTAAACACTGATGTGCCCGGCCACATGCCGCATACACTACCGAATGCGATGTATACAAATGTATACTGATTGTTTGCGAGCAAATGTCGCAGCCATCTTTGGCCTTAAAGAAAAGGACTTCTAAAAGATATTGCGGGTGTGCCGCTTAGTCAAATGTAGCGGCCAATCACCGCCTAAAGGTGAAAGAGCCCATAGCTGAAGGTGCTAAATCTGTGGATTGGAATGACGTGGCGCCCCATAAGTTGCTACCGCGGCATTGGATTGCTCGCGGTTTTGTAGGCCGACCAATCCGTGATCTCCGGATAATACATCGAACGCCACCTTCGCACGCGCGGGTTCATCATGCGCCGCCAGAGCGGTGGTACCATCGCGACTGCCGTCATTACCGGATAACCATAGGGCAACTGTGGCGCCTCTGCCTCAGAATAGTTTTGCAGCAACGGAAAACGCCGGTTCGGTTTGTAGTGGTGGTCTGAATGGCGCTGCAGGTTTATCAGCAACCAGTTTGTTGTTTTATGCGCTGCGTTCCAGCTGTGGCGCGGTTTGACATGTTCATACTTTCCGTCGCCCAGATGTTTGCGGGTTAGACCATAGTGCTCAACGTAATTCGTCAGCTCTAAGAACCAGACAGCGACGGATGCCTGATAGATGAACAGTGCCAGCCCGCCCCAGCCCCCGATCAGATAGGCCAGAGCCAACATTGCCACCTGCAATGTCCCGTAGCGAAAAAATGGGTTTGATCTGTCAAAGGCACCTTTGCCCTTACGCGCCAGCATCGCCTTTTCTGCATTCCATGCAGAGCGCAGACATTGGCGCAGCACACGCGGGAAAAACTTGTGAAACCCTTCGTTGTAGCGCGCTGTTACCGGGTCTCGCGGTGTCGCAACATAGCTGTGATGCACCAGCAGATGCTCGCTGCGAAAATGACTGTAGAGAACCATCGCAAGCAAAAGATCCCCCAACCAGCGTTCCAGATTGTTTTTCTGGTGCATCAGTTCGTGGCTGTAGGTTATGCCGATACCGCCTGACAGCATCCCAACACCGTAAAAAAGAACAATCTTTTCCCAGAGTGCCAGATGATCGGTGTGCGTCACCCACCAGATTGTCCCAAAAACCACGCAAAGCTGAATAGGAAACCAGAGCAACGTAATCAGCCGATACCAAAACAAATCGGTTTCTTCGGTTTCAACGTCGGGATTTTCCAGATTGAGACCGGTGAGTTTGTCGAGAATACTGAACAGGCACAAACCATAGAACGGCTGAAGGATAAGCGCCCAACCGCCATAAACTGCACCCAGATAAGTGAGCGGAACCATCCCAAGCGAAAGCCAGAACGGCAACGCATTTTGCAGCTTAGCAACCTGTGCAGCAGGGATCATCGCAGGCGTCCTTTTGATTTTGATGAAATCATAACGCGTCTTCGCGGGGATACTCAATCTTCCTGCAAATAACCTTGCGTCAGATCAAAGGCCTTTCGCATAACTGTCGGCAGGTCGGACGGTCGAAACTTATCAAGCGGCAGGAAATTTCCTGAAATTGGTCTGCAATCCTGTGAAACATCGGCATAGCGCAGAGCAAGCCGAAGATGGAAATGTGTGAAGGTGTGACGCACTTCCGCTGGTACGGTTTGCCAGTTCGCGGCAATTGGGGGGGCTTCGGTTGCAACATCTCCCCAATCCGAGCCGGGCCAACCAAGCATTCCGCCGAGCAAGCCTTTATCCGGGCGGCGTTCCAGCAGCCACGCGCCATCATGCCGTTTCGCAAGGAATGCAACACCATACCGTATGGGTTTCGGGGTTTTAGGTGTTTTCTTTGGCAGCTCTGCCTGAATACCTTTGGCCCGCGCAAGACAGGCTGTTGACCATGGGCAAATACCGCAAGCGGGTGATTTCGGGGTGCAGATTGTGGCCCCAAGGTCCATAACTGCCTGTGCGTAGTCACCGGGCCTAGTTTCGGGTGTCAAAGCCTGTGCGAGCTTTGTGAGTTCTGGCTTCGCAGCGGGCAGGGGCGTCTCAATCGCATGTAACCGCGCCATCACCCTTTCAACGTTGCCGTCAACAACTGTCTCCGGCAGGTCAAACGCGATAGAGGCAATCGCGGCCGCCGTATAGGGGCCAATTCCCGGCAAAGTCAGCAGTGCATCATAAGTATCCGGAAACGTTCCGCCATGCTGTTCCACGACTGTACGCGCGCATTTCAACAGGTTGCGCGCCCGGGCGTAGTAACCTAGTCCAGCCCATTCCCCCATAACATCCCCGTCCTCTGCGGCGGCCAATGAGCGGACATTCGGCCAACGCGTTGTGAAACGGTGAAAGTAGTCGCGCACTGCTGCCACAGTTGTTTGTTGCAGCATGACTTCGGATAACCAGATGCGATAGGGGTCGGGGACCTGTCCGGCTTTACGGTCTGCTGGGGCAACACGCCAGAGCATCTCACGGGCAAACCTGTCATACCAGTCTAATATTTCCTGCCTAAGCTGACTATCACGCAAGTTTTATATCTCCTGTGGCGCTATTGCGCTGGCAGTTGCGCCGCATGAGTCTAAGATAGCGCGCAATTACGGGATGAACAGATGGCACGTACATCAGCGCAATACCCAAAACATCCGCGCAGAGGCAAAGGCTTTGCGCAGACCTCAAGCCTGTTGCAAACCCGTATACGCAAAGCCAGTGAAACTCGCGGGTTCGCGGTAACCCGGCTGTTGACGCATTGGGAAGAAATTATCGGTGCCGAAATCGCCGCGACTGCGCATCCGGTTAAGGTCGGATATGGGCGTGACGGCTTTGGCGCGACGCTGACCATCCTGACAAACGGGGCCAATGCGCCAATCGTTGAAATGCAGAAAGAGCGTATTCGTGAAAAGGTAAACGCCTGTTACGGATACTCTGCCATTTCGCGAATCCGGATCACGCAAACAGCGCCTACCGGATTTGCAGAAGGTCAGATATCTTTTAAACCCGCACCCAAAAATACCACTCCAGAACCTGACCCGGCAGTACGAAACGCAGCCCAAGAGGTTGCAAAACCCGTTCAGGATGATGATTTACGTTCTGCCCTTGCAGCACTGGGTGAAAAAATTTTATCTCGTAACAAACTTTAGAAGAGGTCCCCCTCATGCAACGCAGACTTTTCCTCGGAGGCACAGCACTCGCGCTGATCGCAGGTGGCGCCTATTTCTATAACAATCAATCCCAGACAACTGGCCCGAGCCTTGGCAGTGTCAGTGCGCAGGAAGCCAGCAACATCGATACATCTGGTATCGTCGAGATGGCGATGGGTGATGAAAATGCACCAATCACGATGATCGAATATGCGTCCTTCACCTGCCCTCATTGTGCAAACTTCCACAAGAACACTTTTCCACAGCTAAAAGCGGATTACATCGACACGGGTAAAGTAAGGTTCATCTACCGCGAAGTTTACTTTGACCGTTTTGGCCTTTGGGCCGGGATGCTGGCGCGTTGTGGTGGTGAAATGCGGTATTTTGGCATTTCCGACATGCTTTATCACCGGCAGCGCGAGTGGCTTGAAGGTGGTGAGCCGGAAACCATCGTCAACAACCTGCGTACCATTGGCCGTGCCGCTGGCATGTCAGATGATCAGATGAACGCATGTCTGAATGACGGCGACACCGCTCAGGCGATGGTGGCTCTTTACCAAAAGAACGCGGCAGCGGATGACATTAATTCCACCCCTTCCTTTGTCATCGACGGCACCAAATACAACAATATGGGCTATGATGAGTTCCGCGCCATTCTGGACGAGAAGCTGGCTGGCTGATGACAGCTCCTCTGGCGGGCCTGAAGGTCGTTGAACTGGCGCGTATTCTTGCGGGCCCTTGGGCTGGCCAAACGCTCGCGGATCTCGGGGCTGACGTTATCAAGGTTGAAAGTCCCTCGGGTGACGATACCCGCCAGTGGGGACCGCCGTTCTTAGAACGTGATGATGATCGTTCTGCGAGCTACTTTCACAGTTGCAACCGTGGCAAGCGGTCCATTGCCGTTGATTTCCGCACCACTGAAGGGCAGAAAACCGTGCGGGCGTTGGTCGCTGACGCAGATATCCTGATCGAAAATTTCAAATTCGGCGGTCTTGAAAAATACGGTCTCGACTACAAAAGCCTGAGCGAACTGAACCCAAGGCTCATTTACTGTTCGATCACCGGGTTCGGTCAGACCGGCCCCTACGCGCATCGCGCAGGATACGACTACATCATTCAGGGCATGTCTGGCCTTATGTCGATCACAGGCGCACCTGATGGTCAGCCGCAAAAGGTTGGGGTCGCGGTAACGGATATCTTCACCGGCGTATATGCGACCACAGCAATTCTTGCTGCTGTGCATCAACGCAGTATCACCGGCAAGGGCCAGCAAATCGACATGGCGTTGCTGGATGTTGCCGTATCCGTCACCGCCAATCAGGCAATGAACTATCTGACCACGGGCAAAGCACCCGAGCGGATAGGGAATATGCATCAGAACCTCGTACCCTATCAGGTATTTGATTGTGCGGATGGCTATATCATCATCGCAACGGGGAACGACGCACAGTACCAGCGGCTTTGCGTTTTGCTTGGTCTGCCCGATTTGGCGGAAGCACCAGAGTTTCTGACCAATGCGGATCGGATCAAAAACCGGGATAAGCTGACCGAACTGTTAACAGCGGTGACAGTCACCTTCAGTAAGACCGACTTGCTGGCCGCTTGTGAGAGTAAGGGCGTTCCTGCAGGACCGATTAATGATCTGGAAGAGGTGTTTGCTGACCCGCAAGTGAAAGCGCGCGAAATGCAGCAAACGCTTGATGGG
>Ga0316204_10008352_pt1 | contig 14459 bp, 13 predicted proteins | sample 6monrhotite_MG_2_FD_205661 | JGI IMG/M metagenome (GOLD analysis project Ga0316204, IMG submission 205661) | Microbial mat bacterial communities from mineral coupon in-situ incubated in ocean water Damariscotta River, Maine, United States -... | ecosystem: Environmental > Aquatic > Marine >...
CGCAGGGTCAGGTCACCGGCGAGGAAGTCCTCCCGGAAGGCGCTCAGGTCGGTGGTGTCCTCCAGCGCCGTCTCGCGCTGCATGAGCGCCTCGAAGACCTGCTCCACCGCGCACTCGGGCAGGCGGCTGTCGCTGGCGATGGAGACGGAGAGGTCGCTCAGGTCGTAGCCGGGAACCCCGTAGTAGGCCGGCGCCACCCCGGTCATGTCCCGCCAGAGCTGCTCGCGCTCCGGGTGGTAGGTGCTGGTGTCGAGGGGGGAGTAGTAGACGTAGTAGTAGAAGCCCCAGAGGTAGCTGGCGAGCGGGTCGAGGGTGCTGTGACAGGCGGCGCAGCCGGGGTTGTTCTGGAGGGCGTCGTTGACCGCGTCGTTGTCGAGCAGGTTGACGTTGCGGTCGAACTCGATGGGGCGGGTCAGGTAGTCGTTGCAGAGCAGGATGCGGCTCACGGCGTTGGCCCGCGCCCGGTTGGCGTTGGAGCCGTTGGACATGTACCGCCACCACAGCGAGTTGGTGCTGAGCACCCCCGCCGCGGGCCGCCCGTCGGTGTACGCCGCGGGCCGCCAGCCGTCCTCGGCGCCGCCGACGCTGCCGGCCTCGCCGGTGAACTCCAGGGGCCAGATGCTGGCGAGCAGGTTGTCCGCGACGGTGTAGTCCGCGGTGACGACCTCGTGGTACGGCCGGTCCTCGTCGGCGATGTACTGCAGGAGCCGCAGGGGCTCCTCGCCGACCGAGCGGGTGTAGGCCGCGTCGTCGTAGAGCCCGAAGGACAGGGCGCTCACCGAGTGGGTGTCCACCCGGGTCAGGTAGATGGGCGCGAAGTGGCTCATCACCTGCTCGCCGAAGCGGGCGTCCGTCAGGAAGGCTTCCAGGAAGCCGTCGACCGCCGCCGGGTCGGCCTCCACGGCCTCGATCTCAGCGAGGGTGGGGCGCACCCCGCGCAGATCCAGGCTCATGCGGGTGAGCAGCAGCACCGGATCCAGCGGGGTGATGCTCTCGTCAGCAGCGGTGCCGTCTGTGCCGTCTGTGCCGCCGTCTGTGCCGTCTGTGCCGTCTGTGCCGTCTGTGCCGTCGGGCCCACCGGTTCCGTCGGTCCCATCGGAGGTGTGCGTCACGCCGTCGGTCGGGGCGTCGGCGTCGGCGTCGTCAGCGCCAGGGGCGCAGGCGAGCGCCGCGAGCAGCGGTGCCAGGAGAGGGCTCACCATGAGGGGCCTCCGGAGTCCCAGGGGCGCTCCACCCAGGTCTGCAGGGGGGTGATGTCGGGGCAGACGTCGCCGAGGTGGTCGCCGCGCTGGTAGACCTGTCCGCAGCCGTCGCAGTCCAGCGGGAAGACCGACGCGCCCCAGTAGGGCGAGCCCTGGAACTCCACGTCGTACCAGCTGCCGTTGTCGTCCCGCACCGAGATGGTGCCGGCGGGCTCGATCTCGCAGTCCGATCCCGCGGCGGCGTCGAAGAGGAGGAAGCTGTCGAGGTAGGCCGACTCGACGATGCCGTCCAGGCCCGAGAAGCTGCCGTCGAAGGAGAAGCTCCTGGAGGCGCTGTCGATGGTGTAGGCGGAGCTGACGTCCAGGCCCACGGACAGCTCGGCGTCGAGCCAGGTGCCCTCGCCGCCGGGGCCGTCCCAGCGGAAGTCGCCGTAGAGGTAGCCGTAGGTGTAGCGGGTGTTGACCGCGGTGTAGACGTAGTCCTGGTAGTAGCTGTAGCCGCTGGCCTCCATGGTGTTGCCGTCGGCGTCGACGAGCCGGGCGTCGCCCTGGAAGTAGGCCACGTCATCGTAGGCGTAGGCGCCGCTGAAGTACGGCGCGTAGTTGTAGCCGTAGAAGTAGCCGTAGAAGGTGGTTCCGGTGGTGGCGGTGCAGTAGTCGTACCAGTAGTCGACGCCGTCCTCGGCCATGGTGTAGGTGTAGGCCGGGCAGGTGCCGTCGCCGAGGGACTGGAGGCTGTCGAAGGTGTCGTGGAAGAGCGCCGGATCCAGCCAGGTCAGGGCGCTGAAGACCTCGAACAGGCCCTCCTCGATCTCCCCGAGGGAGAGCAGATCGTCGCCGTCGGGCTGCTCGTCCTCCTCGTAGATGTACTCGCTGGGGTCAGGCTCTTCGGCCTCACCGGTGTCCACGGGATCCGGGTCGTCCCCCGAGGTGCCGTCCGAAGTGCCGTCAGTGCCGTCAGTGCCGTCAGTGCCGTCGGTGCCGTCGTCAGGGAGTGTGGAGTCGCTCAGATCGGGGCGGTCGGCCGGGCCGATCGTCTCCTTGTCGACTTCGCCTCCGCAGGCGGCGAGCAGCGTGAGCAGGAACATGCGTCGTCCCGGGTGCGTGGGGGAGACGAATATATCGCGAAGCGGCGGGATCTCGGTCGACTTTCAGGTGCCAGATGTCGCGCAGGTGAGCCACCACTCCAGCTTGGTGCGGTCATCCGCCGAGACGCCGCCCTGCGGCGGCATGGTGGCGTCGTCGCCGGTCGAGCGGACGAGCACGCGGTCGACCAGCGCCCAGCAGTCCTCGACGGTGTCGAAGATGACCTCCGCCGGGGCGCCATAGCGGTTGGGGGCCGTGGAGGCGTGGCAGCCCTGGCAGTTCTCGGTCATGAACCCCTGGCCGAAGTTGTTGTAGGTGACCGTGGGCACGTCGGCGCAGGGATCGGCGGTGTCATCACCGCTTCCAGAGTCATCGGTGCCGCCGGTGCCGTCGGTGTCGTCGCTGCCATCGTCGCTGCCATCGTCGGTGCTGTCGGTGCCGTCGTCAGCACCGGTGCCGTCGTCGGTGCTGTCCGTCGTCGCGCTGTCCGCGCCTGTGTCATCGACCTTTCCGTCGCAGGCGAACAGGACCAGCAGGGGGATGCTCAGCAGTGACACGACGCCTCCTTTGCCGGGGCAAGGTATCACCAGTATCGGGCCTTCAGCGTCTCGCAGGTCGCGTCGGCCTCGACGGCGTCCAGGGTGAAGGGGCTCAGGGCTGCGTCCGGCACGGCGCTGGGGGTGCTGGCGAACAGCGGGTTGGAGGCGCCGACGGCCCGCTGCTCCAGCCGCGCCAGCTCGGCCCGTCCGGTCACCCGCGGCCCCTCGGCGTCCGCGCTCAGCCGCCCGACCAGCCGCGTCTGCACGTCCTGCACCACGTACAGCTCGATGTCCCCGAAGAGGGGCACATGGAGCTGGATGGTCACCGCGGGCTCGCTGTCGCTGTCGCTGTCCCGGAGCGCCGGGTCGTCCTTGTCCTCCGGCATCACGTCCGCCTGCGTGGGATCCCAGCCGGCGCGGTGGATGCCCAGGTCGGCCATATAGGCCCAGCCCTCGGCGTCCCGGGTCAGCGTCACCGGAAACTCCCGGGTGGGGATGGTCTTGTTGAAGCTCGGCGGCAGGCTGGGCCGGCCCACGCGGGCGTCGGTCTCCATGCGGATGGCGCAGAGCTCCTGGCGCTGCCAGAGGGCGCCGTCGCGGTCCTCGACCGTGGCCAGCAGGAGCTGGTGGGTCACGCTCTCCACCTCGCCGAGCACCACCACGTCAGCGCGGGTGAGCACGGCCATCTGCAGGGCGTAGGTGCCCGGCTCCAGCGGCGGCGCGTCGTCAGCGGCGGCTCCGGGGGCCGCTGAGAGCGCGGCCAGAGCCACGAGGAGGCGTGGAGCGCCTGACATGATGAATGAAACCGGTGGGTAGAGGGTCATGCGTAACCTGGGCCGCTCAGATTCCTCAAGAAGGCTGAAGTTGAGCGGGTATAGTCCGAAGTGCCGGGTGTAAGGAGGGACTCATCGCGCTCACCAGAAAGATCGTTCTGCTCAGCGGGGCGGGGGTTTTTGCCCTGGCGATCGTTGAGCCGTACGATGGTGCGCCTCTGAGAGACACCGCGGAGCACGATTTCGCGTACGAGCGGATCGAAATAGTCTCCGAAGGCACCCCCACGGCGGAGCCCCCGTCGGGCCTGTTCGGCCTGAACACCGCGCCCGCCACCGTCAGCCCGCTGGCTATCCCCGGCAACGCCGGCGCCGGCCGCAGCGACGCGGGGCTGCCCCTCGGCGTGCCCTGGAGCCCGGCGCCGACGACCTCCCCGGATCGCGGCGCCGACGGCCTCGGCGTGGTGCTCATCGGCGGCGACGGCCCCATCCTCTTCGGCGCGGGCGCGGCCAGCGAGCTGCCCCGAGGGGAGGTCGGCTTCCTCGCCACGGACGGGACGCTGGAGATCCCCAACTGGGAGGTCGTCTTCGTGCCCGAGGGCGGCGAGGAGGAGACGGTCGGCGGTGACTTCAGCGCTGATGTCGAGCTGGAGATCCCCCAGGGAACCCGCGACTTCGATCTGAGCGGTGAGCTGGAGCTGGAGCTGCCGGGCGATCCAGGCGAGCGCATCGGCGAGCCCGATCTGCCCTCGGTCAACACCGTGAGCGCCCACTGCGACGCCTGCGACGACGACCGCTGGCAGCGCGCGGCCCGGACGACCCTGCCGGTCTGTGAGGCGGTGGGCTGGCGGACGGTAGAGGTTCAGGGGAACCTGATGCCCGGCGGCAGCGAGCGGCTGGTGGATGCACAGCTCCGGAAGGCCCAGGCGGTCTACGGCCAGTGCTGTGTCGAGGTCGACATGGTCGACATGAACGTCTGGAGCGACGATCAGTCGGCCGAGCTGCTGGGCAACAACCTCTACCTGGACGAGGAGAACATCCTCCAGGATCAGTTCGGCTTCTTCCGGCTGAGCCAGGAGCAGTTCGACGTGCTGGAGCTTGGGTCCATCGCGGGCTCGGGCGATCCGGTGCCGGTCTGGTGGGCCCGCAGGACCCGCGACTCAGAGGTCGGCTACATCATGCGCTCGCACAACATGGCCGAGCGCGCGGTCATCCTGTCCAATGGGCTGGCGGCCAACTACGAGGCCAACAACATCGTGCTGGCGCACGAGCTGGGGCACGTCCTGCTGGAGGGCCAGCTCGAGGGCGATCACCACGACTACATGCACCCCCGCAACCTGATGGCCTCCGGGCGCATCAACACCGGCGGCGGCGAGCTGACCTCCTCCCAGTGCGGCTGGATTCGCTCGAGCCCCTACCTGCGCTGACCCTCGGCCGCGCTCAGGATGGCTGCGCTCTCTTCGTTCAGCGCGTCAGCGAGTGCCTGCAGTCGCGCGAGCGCCTCGGGCGCCTCGGCGGCGAGGTCGTGGGTCTCGCCCGGATCCGCGTTCAGGTCGAAGAGCAGGTCGCCCTCCCGCTCCCGGATGAGCTTCCACCCCGCCTCATCGATGACGGCGCTGCGCTCGTTGTACTGGCTGTAGATGGACGCCACCGGAGGGGAGTCACCATCCGTGATCACCCCCGAGAGATCCCGCCCCTGCCAGCGGTCATCCGGGGCCCAGTCGAGGAGCCCGGCGAGGGTCGGCAGCAGGTCCGCGGTCTGAACCCGCCCGCTCACCCGCCGGGCGTCCGCGCCTGGCCATTGGATCGCGAGCGGCACGTGCAGGTTCTCCTGCCAGAGGTCGTCGTGCACCCAGCCGCCGTGCTCCAGGAACTGCTCGCCGTGATCCCCGGCGATGATGATCGCGCTGTCCGCCGGCAGCGCCGCGAGCAGGCGCCCGAGCTGGTCGTCCCAGTAGGCGATCTCCCCGTCGTACAGCGCCTCCAGGCGGGCCAGATCCGCCTCGGAGGGCACGGCGTCGCCGCGCTGGTAGTCCCAGATGGTCTGCTCGTCGCCGCGGATCGTCGAGCCGCCCTCGTCGAAGCGCTCCAGCCAGGGCTCCGGGGCCTCGTACTCGACGTGCGGATCGAGGTAGTGCACGAAGAGAAAGCGCGGGGCGGGCTCGCAGGCGTGCTCGTCGAGCCAGTCCAGCGCGGCGTCGGTGAGCTCCTCGGCGCTGTGTCCCGAGCGGTGGTCGCCCTGGATGTACTCGAAGTGATCGAAGCCCTGGGCGTAGCCGGCGGCGGCGCTGTAGACCGATGACTTCGTGAGGGCGCCGGTGAGGTAGCCCGCGTCCCCGAAGCGCTCGGCCATCAGCGCGAAGTCCTCCAGGACGGTCCCCCGCAGCCCGCCGGTCGCCGACGGGTAGGAGCCGGTGAACATGGCGCTCACCGCGGGGGCGGTCCAGCCGCCCTGGCTGATGGCCGCCTCGAACAGCGTCGCGCCCTCGGACCAGGCCGAGAAGACCGGCGCGGTGTCCCGGGGGTAGCCGTAGGGGGGGAGGTGATCGGCGCGCAGCGTGTCGACCACGACGAAGACGACGTCCGGCGACGGCTGGGCGGGGCGCAGGCAGGCGCTGTCAGCCGAGGGGGCCTCCTTCACGGCGCAGCCCGCGGCCAGCAGCAGGAGGATCAACCGCCGACCTCTTGCTCCTGATGGGAGATGAAGACGGCGTCGGAGCGCAGCTTCGTGCAGCAGAGCAGCCGGAACCCGGCGTCGACGTCCTCCTCCTCGAGCACATACTGCTCACCCATCTCGACCTCGCCCTCCAGCAGCTTGCCGCAGCAGACGAGGCAGCCGCCGCTGCGACAGGAGCTGGGTATCTCCAGCCCGGAGCGGTCGGCTCCGTCGCAGACGAACTCACCGTCACGCATGGTGAAGACCAGCTCGGGATCGCCGTCGGGGGAGAGCACCCGCACGGTGTAGCGCTCGATCTCCGCGTCCGGCACCTCATCGGCGACCGGCGCGGGCTCGCTCGTCGGCGCCTTCGCTTCGGCAGGCGGCGCCTTCGCTTCGGCAGGCGGCGCCTTCACTTCGGCTCGCGGCGCCTTCGCTTCGGCAGGCGGCGGCTCGGTGATCGGTGGAGCCGCCTCGGCGCTCGGCGTCTCCGCCGTGGGCTTCGGGGCGGTGAGCTCGGCGCGCAGGAGATGATTGCGCCGCCCCGCGGGCTCCGGTGGCGGCTGCGCCGCGGGCTTGGGCGCGGAGCGCGCGTCAGGGGGCGCCGCGTTGCGGCCCAGGCGTCTCTTCAGTCGGTCTCGGATTCCCATATCGGACCGACTGTACCCGATCTCCCCCCGGGGATCCGTTAAGCTCCCCACCTTATGACCGTGTGGACGATCGGGGTGTTGCTGCTCGGCTGTGACGCCGAGTGGAGCAAGCGCGTCGCTGACACCGCGGAGGATCCGGTTCAGGATCAGGACGGCGACGGCTACATCGCCGAGGAAGATGTCGCGGACGGCGACGCCGGGTTGGCGGACTGCGACGACCTGAACCCGTCCGTGAACCCCGACGGCACCGAGAGCTGCAACGGCCGCGACGATGACTGCGACGGCCTCATCGACGAGGAAGACAGCGACGTCGTGCTGCTGGTCTGGGCCCGCGACGCGGACAGCGACGGCTACGGCGATCCGGCGGTGCTCTCCGAGTCCTGTGAGCAGCCGGCCGGGTCCGTCCTGGCGGCCGGCGGGGCGGACTGCGACGACGCGGATCCCGAGATCAACCCCGGCGCCCGGGAGCGCTGCGACGAGCTCGGCGCGCTCGTCGATGAGGACTGTGACGGTCTCGTCGACGGGGAAGACCCGGATCTGGATCCCGCGAGCCGCCCGCGCTGGCTGCTGGACGAGGACGGGGACGGCTTCGGCAGCCCGGCGGCCCCGGTCCTCTCCTGCGAAGGCATCGAGGGCTACCTGCTGGAGTCGGACCCGACGGACTGCGACGACGCGGATCCCGAGAGCGGGCCCTGCTTCGACCCCGGGCGCCTCGGCTTCGCGCTCACCGGCCTGGGCGCGGGCAGCGGCGCCGGCGGCGCGGTCGATGGCGCGGGGGATGTCGACGGCGACGGGCTGGCGGATCTGATCATCGGCGCGCCCGGCGATGCCGGCGGTGCGTGGCTTGTGCTGGGGCCGGTGAGCGAAGGCGGCAGGCTCTCCACCCTGGGGATCGCCCTCACGGGGGACGGGGATCAGGCCGGCGCGGCCGTCGCCGGGGTGGGCGATCTGGACGGTGACGGCCTGGACGATGTCGTCGTGGGGGCCTGGCGTGCCCTGGACGGCGCCGGCGCGATCGCGGTGCTGCGCTGGCCGGTCGAGGCGTCCGCGCTGAGCGACGCCGCCGATCGACGGGAGGGGGTGAACGCCGGGGACTTCCTGGGGGCCTCCATCGACGGCGCCGGAGACGTCGACGGCGACGGGCTGGCGGATCTGATCGTCGGGATCCCGGGCGCGGACGAGGCGTGGCTGATGCACGGGCCGGTCGTCGGGGTGAGCGGCCCCGAGGGCGCGCGCCTGAGCGGGGCGCGCTGGGCCGGGGCCGCGGTCGCCGGGGTGGGCGATCTGAACGGCGACGGCCTGGATGACGTGGCGGTCGGCGCGCTGGGCGCGGTCGCGGTGCTGGCGGGGCCGGTCGTCGATACGGACTGGAGCGACGCGGACGCGCTCTGGGTCGGCGAGGAGGACGCCGGGCGCGCGCTGGCCAGCGGGGACATCGACGGCGACGGTCGGTCGGAGCTGCTGGTGGGGCAGGGGACAGTCGCCGACGGCTTCCCCGGGCGCGTCTATGTGCTCTACGACGCGCTCGCGGGCGGCGCGCTCGCGGACGCGGACGCCATCGAGGGCGCGGACCGGGACGAGGCGTGGCGCCTTGAGGGCGTCGGGGATCTCGACGGAGACGGCTTCGGTGAGCTGATCGTGGGCGCGCCAGGGCGCGGCGGCGGCGGGGCCGTGCACATCATCTACGGGCCGGTGGAGGGCGTGCTCGCGCTGGGCGACGCGTGGCCCGTGTTCTCGGGGACGGCGGAGCGCGACGCGCTGGGCGCCTCGGTGTCGGGCGGACTGGACGCGGACGGCGACGGGCTGCTCGACGTGCTGCTGGGCGCGCCCGGCGTGTCGGAGGGCGGCGAGGGCGCGGGCGCGGTCTATTTGATCCCGGGGTCAACACTGGCGACGCTCCCCCCACTCTGAGGGTACTCCTGCTCTCGTGTGAGGAACCCATGACCGCGCTGCTGCTCGCCGCTCTGCTCGCCCCCGCCCAGGCCGAAGAGGCCGTCACCCCTGCTCCGGTAGCTTCCGACGACAGCCTCGTGCTGCCGCTGAGCCGCTGCGTGATCTACCGGGCGCCGATCGCGACCCAGGAGGTCGGCGTGGTCACGCAGCTGTACAACCGCGAGCTCGAGCGCCTCGCCGGACCGCCGGCGCTGGCCGATAAGCTGAGCCAGCTCCCGGGCGTCCGCCTCGACGCCGACGGCGCGGTGGCCATTCGGGACATGCGGCCCGATGAGACCGCGGTGATCCTGGACGGCGTCTGGTTGAGCGGCGCCACGCTGAGCAGCGCCAGGGCCACCGGGGTCGGCGTCACCCCGATCGAGCACCGCCCGTTCGGGCGCTGAGCGCCGCTGTCAGCAGCCGCTGATGGCGAAGCTCGCGACCTGCTCCACCAGCTCACCCGCCGCGGCCCCGCGAGAGGTCCAGAGGGTGTAGTCGGAGACGTTGTAGTGGAAGGTGGCGTCCAGCAGGAGGTCCAGCTTGCCGTCGCCGTCCAGATCACCCGCCCAGATGAGCTCGGGGCGGCTGTCGTCCAGGGCGTCGAAGTTCACCAGCGCCTGGCTGGAGGGCGCCTCGGAGGAGGGGCCGAGGCCCAGCGGGGGGTGTCGGTAGAGGCGCAGCTCGTAGCTGTGGACCTGGGGGCGTCCATAGAGGTGCTCGGAGGGCTCGGCGGTGCCGAAGGCGGCCAGCGCGTACCAGCCGTTGGGGCCGTCAGCGAGGGAGCGGCTGTCGCCCACTTCGAGGGCGTCGGGGCTGGACACGGCGGTGGAGACGGGGCCCTCGACCATGCCGGGGACGCCGCGGATGAGCACCAGGGGCTCGGCGTCGCTGTTGGCCGTGACCAGGAGCCCGGTGGACTCGCCGGGGAGGTCGGCGATGGGGTCGAAGACGGGGCGCACGGTCACGCGGGTCTCCAGCAGCTCGAAGCCGTCGTCGTCCGCGTAGAGGCCGAACCAGTCGTACTCGTCAGCGTCGGCGTCCACCTCGTCGCCGTGGAAGAGGCCGGGGCGGATGAGCTCCGGGGCGGCCTGGGCGGGGGCGCTGATGGCGGCGGTCAGGGCGAGGAGGGTAATGGCGTTCATGAGAGACCTCGTTGGTTCGGAGTTGTCTCGGTGTCACCAAGAGGTAATGCAGGGTCCATGCCAGCTTTTGGACCTGTTTTGGACCTGGTCAGGTGCTTTTTTCTTCTTTAAATAGATTTGAATGACAGAATATATATTTGATGTCTCGCGGCGGTCGCGGCATCCGGAGGAGACGTGTGGGCCGGCTCACTTCGCCTGAAGTTGAGGGCAACGCTTCGTACAGAGAGACATCTCACAAACCAACCTCCCCGCAGACATTTCGTGACTGGTCGGCTGGTCATTGGTGTCTACCCTGCTTAAGTCCGCGAACTTGAGAGAGAGACCTGCATGCGCGTTCGCACTGATCCACTGACCCTCGCTGTCGCCCTCGGCCTCCTCGGCCCCACCGCCCTCCAGGAGGGTGGCATGCTCGAGGTCCACCCCGACGACGCCGAGGAGCTGGTTCGGGCCGCCGTCGACGTCGAGCCCCCGCCGGGGCTCCTCTCCGCGATCGATCCAGATGCCCCCGAGACCGTCTCCTACGAGGTCAACCTGGACGGCCCCGAGATGGGCGCGGCCGAAGAGTAGTCACCGCCCTCCGTCGAAGTTAGGGAGCGTCCCCAAAAGCAGAGGGAGCCCCGATGTCCGAGCGGTTTCAGACCACCTCCCCCGTCGACGGCAGCGTCTACGTGGATCGACCCTGGGCAACCCACGCCGAGATCGAAGCGACGCTGGCCCGCGCCGACGCCGCCGCGGCCGCGTGGCGTGGCAGACCGCTGGCCGAGCGCGTCGCGCTGCTGGCGGCGATGACCGACGCCGTGATGGCTGAAGCCGAGGGGGCGGCCGAGGAGCTGATCTGGCAGATCGGCCGGCCCAGCCGCTACGCCGCGATCGAGCTGCGGGGCTTCGAGGAGCGCGCCCGCTACATGCTCGGCGCCGCGCCGGAGGCGCTGGCGGACGTCGGCGTGGGCGACAAGGCCGGCTTCGACCGCTTCATCCGCCGCGAGCCGCTCGGCTGCGTGCTGGTGCTGGCGCCCTGGAACTATCCCTACCTCACCGCGGTCAACGCCTTCCTGCCCGCGCTGGTCGCCGGCAACGTGGTGGTGCTCAAGCACTCGGACCAGACCCCCCTCGCCGCTGAGCGCCTCGCCGCCGCCGCCCGGTCCGCCGGGCTGCCCGAGGGCGTCTTCCAGATCCTCCACGCCACCCACGACGACGTCGCCCGCATGATCGCGGACGATCGGGTCGACTTCGTGGCCTTCACCGGCTCGGTCGAGGGCGGCCGGGCGATCCAGGCCGCGGCGGCTGGGCGCTTCATCGGGGTGGGCCTGGAGCTAGGCGGCAAGGATCCCGGCTACGTCCGGCCCGACGCCGACCTGGGCTTCGCCGTCGAGAGCCTGGTGGACGGCGCCTTCTTCAACTCGGGCCAGTCCTGCTGCGGTGTCGAGCGCGTGTATGTGCACGCCGACGTCTACGATCGCTTCGTCGACGGCTTCGTCGGCCTCACCCGCGAGTACGTGCTGGGCAACCCCACGGAGCAGGCGACCACGCTGGGCCCGGTGGTGCGCGCCGCCAACGCCGCCCGCATCCGCGCGCAGATCGACGACGCCCTGCGCGCCGGCGCTCGGAGCCTCGTCGACCCGGCGGGCTTCCCGGCGGCGGGCGGGGCCTACATGGCGCCGCGGGTGCTGGTCGACGTGGACCACACCATGGCCTTCATGCGCGACGAGACCTTCGGCCCGGCCGTGGGCATCATGAAGGTCTCCGGCGACGACGAGGCGATCGCGCTGATGAACGACAGCGACTTCGGCCTGACCGCGTCGCTGTGGACCGCCGACGTCGACGCCGCCACGGCGCTCGGCGACCGACTGGAGACCGGCACGGTCTTCCTGAACCGCTGCGACTATCTGGACCCGGCCCTGGCCTGGGTCGGGGTCAAGTGCTCCGGGCGCGGCTGCACGCTCTCCAGCCTTGGCTACGCCTACCTGACGCGCCCCAAGTCCTTCCACTTCCGCACCATCATCCCTTCCTGAGGTCACCCATGTCCGCACTCATCGGAAAATGGAACTACCCCACGCCCACCCGCTTCGGCGCCGGACGCATCAAGGAGCTGCCGGACGCCTGTCGCGAGCTGGGCATGAGCCGCCCGCTCCTGATCACGGACCCCGGCCTGGCGGCGCTGCCCGTCGCCCGCAACGCGGTGGCCATCAATGAGCTCGACGGTCTGCACACCAGCGTCTTCTCCCAGATCCAGCCCAACCCGGTCGGCGCGGACGTCGAGGCAGGGGTGATCGCCTTCAAGGAGGGCGGCCACGACGGAGTGATCGCCTTCGGCGGCGGCAGCGCCCTGGACGTCGGCAAGGCCGTGGCGCTGATGATCAACCAGGAGCGGCCCCTCTGGGACTTCGAGGACATCGGCGACTGGTACACCCGCGTCAAGGTGGCCGGCATGGCCCCGGTGGTCGCGGTGCCCACCACCGCGGGCACCGGCTCGGAGATGGGCCGCGCCAGCGTGATCGTGAAGGAGGACGAGCCCCGAAAGGTCATCATCTTCCACCCGAAGATGCTCCCGGAGCGGGTCATCGCCGATCCCGGGCTCACCGTCGGCCTGCCGCCGAAGCTGACCGCCGCCACCGGCATGGACGCGCTGTCTCACTGCCTGGAGGCCTACTGCGCCTCGGGCTTCCACCCCATGGCTGACGGCATCGCGGCCGAGGGGATCCGGCTGGTGCACCGGGCGCTGAAGCGCGCGGTCGCGGACGGCGGGGACATGGAGGCCCGCGCCTGGATGATGGCCGCGAGCGCCATGGGCTCCACCGCCTTCCAGAAGGGTCTGGGCGCCATGCACGCGCTCTCCCATCCCATCGGCGCCACCCTGCACGCTCACCACGGCCTGACCAACGCGGTGGTGATGCCCTACGTGCTGGCCTTCAACAAGAGCGCCATCGAGGAGCGCATCGAGCGGCTCGCCCGCTACATCGGCCTCGCCACGCCGACCTTCGACGGCTTCATGGAGTGGATCCTCGATCTGCGCCGGGAGATCGGCATCCCCCACACGCTCTCCAGCCTCGGCGTCGCCGACGAGCACGCCCAGGAGCTGGCTCCGGCGGCGGCGGCGGACCCCTCGGCGTGCGGAAACCCCATCCCCGTGGATGAGGCCTCCCTGCGGGCGCTGTATCTTCGGTGCATCCTGGGTGAGCTGAGCTGACCCGAGCTGGGAGGTGCCCGTGGCGCCGCGTGTCTTGATCCTGAAGGCTGGCGTCACCGACGACGCACTCCTGAGCGCTCACGGCGACTACGACCAGTGGGTCAGGGACGCGCTGGGCGACCGGACGTCTCCGCAGGTCTGCCGCGTCTGCGACGGCGAGGCCCTCCCGGACGCCGGGGGGTGGGACGGTGTGCTCATCACCGGCTCGCCTCTCTCGATCCGGGATGAAGCCGCCTGGATGCTCGAGATGGGGCGCTGGTCGGTCGACATCGCGCGAGCGGGCACGCCGGTGTTCGGCATCTGCTTCGGCCACCAGGCCATCGGCGAGGTGCTGGGCGGCCGGGTGGGCCTGAACCCCAACGGCCTGGAGGTCGGCGCCATCGAGGTCACCCTCACGGAGGCCGGGCGCGCGGACCCGCTCTTCGCCGGGCTGCCCGATGTGATCGCGGTGCAGGCGACCCACACCGACATCCTGGTCGCCCCGCCCGTGGGGGAGGGGGTTCGGCTGCTGGGCGGCAACGCCAGCACCGAGTGGCAGGCCTTCGCGTTCGGGGAGCACCTGCGCGCGGTGCAGTTCCACCCGGAGGTGACCGCCGGGATCATGGACACGCTGCTGACCTCTCGCAGACAGCAGGGCGTGCGCGCGGAGACGCCGCACGGCGGGCGCATGCTGAGCAACTGGGCTGACCACTGGTTGTAGCCCTGCTGCTGTCCTGCGCCGGCGCCGTGCAGGACTCGGGGGCGGGCGAGGGGATCCTGGTGGTCGTCCCGTCCGCGCTGACGCTCGGCGCCGCGCCGGGCGAGCGGTCCGAGGGGGCGTTCACGCTCTACAACGACGGCGACGGCGCGCTGTCCATCGACGACATCGCCGCGTCGGGGGAGGGCTTCGAGGTGCTCGACGACGCGGCGTTTACGCTGCCGCCCGCCGCCGCCATGACGCTGACGGTCGCCTTCACCGCCCCGGAGACCATGGGCGTCTACGAGGGCGCGCTGACCCTGACGAGCGACGAGGAGGCGTCCACGCTGGCGCTGATCGGCACGGCGGAGGTGCCGGCGCTGTCGGCCTCGGGCGTCGACTTCGGCGAGGTCACCGCGGGCTGCAGCGCGTCCTCGGAGGCGCTCCTGGAGAGCGGCGGCACCGGGCCGCTGACCCTCACGGACCTGAGCACCTCGGGGGAGGGCTTCTCGGTGGTCGCGCCGGCGCTGCCGCTGTCGCTGTCACCCGGCGAGGCGCTGGCGGTGGAGGTCGGCTTCGCGCCGACGGCGGAGGGGGCGCGCGCGGGCGGGCTCACGGT
>Ga0316204_10008355_pt1 | contig 14455 bp, 10 predicted proteins | sample 6monrhotite_MG_2_FD_205661 | JGI IMG/M metagenome (GOLD analysis project Ga0316204, IMG submission 205661) | Microbial mat bacterial communities from mineral coupon in-situ incubated in ocean water Damariscotta River, Maine, United States -... | ecosystem: Environmental > Aquatic > Marine >...
GTGGCTGATGCCGACGTCAATCGAGGCAAGTTGTGCATTAAGGGTATCTTTGAGCATGAGTTGTTTCGTCGTACCCCTGGTCGCGGTAAAACTCCCCTGATACGTGAAAATCGCTGGGATGATTTCCGGGAAACCACCTGGAATGAGGCTATGGATAAAACGGCCGACCAGATCAAACGCATCCAGGAGAAATATGGGCGCGATGCTTTTTCTATCGTGTCTACCGGTCAGATTATGACTGAGGAGTTCTACACACTGGGTAAGTTGGCGCGGGGTGTTGTAGGTACGAATAATTACGATGGTAATACCACTTTGTGTATGGCCTCGGCAGTGTCGGGGTACAAGCGTTCATTTGGCTCTGATGGCCCACCTGGTTGCTATGATGATTTTGTACATACTGATTGCCTGCTGGCTTTTGGTTCAAACCTGCCGGAGCAACACCCGGTTATTTTCTGGCGCTTGCGTGAAGAATTAGAGAAACGCAACTTCCCTGTCATTGTGGTTGACCCGCGAGTGACCATGTTTGGTCAAATGGCAAATCGTCACCTGGCAGTATCTCCAGGCACTGACCTGGTGCTGCTGAATGCCTTGGCACATGTCATCATCGAAGAAGATCTGCACGATAAAGAATATATTGCTGCACATACTGAGGGTTTTGAAGAATTCGCAGCTCTAGTAAAAGAATACGATCCTGTTAGCGCTTCTAAAATTTGTGGCATCGATGAAGACAGTATTCGTCATGTTGCGCGCACCTATGCAAAGGCAGAGCGTGCCATGACCATCTGGACCATGGGTATTAATCAATCGACACACGGCTCTGATGGCGTTGTAGCGATTAATAATCTCAATCTGATCACTGGCAATATTGGTAAGAAAGGTGGGTCTTCTTTATCGATCACGGGGCAGTGCAACGCCATGGGTACGCGTGAGTGGTCATCTGCTTCTGGCCTGCCTGGTTACCGTGCACTCGAAAAGCAGGAAGATCGGGAAGAGATTGCAAAGTTCTGGGGTATCGATGCCGAGTTTTTCCCTAAAAAACGCGGCATGTTTATGACAGATATTTTGCCTGCAATTGAGACCGGGCAGATTAAAGGCCTGTGGTTGATTGCTACCAATCCGATGACCTCTATGCCGAATACGGCGCGCGTTCGCAAAACACTCGAAAAGCTTGAGTTTCTTGTTGTGCAAGATGCTTATGCCGATGTTGAGACCAATGAATACAGTCATGTTTTTTTGCCTGCTGCGGTTTGGGCAGAGAAAGAGGGTGTGATGACCAATACCGAGCGCCGCGTTAATCTGATCAGTAATGTGGTTGAACCTTATGCTGAATCTAAGCCAGACCTGTGGATCTTTAACGAGATGGCCAAACGCTTTGAACAGAGCGAGAAAATGGTCTTCCCAGAAACTGCGGAGGGTGTCTTTGATGAGCTACGTGAACTATCACGTGGCCGCATGCTGGATTATTCCGGTATGAACTACGCCAAACTCAGGGAAAAGCGCGGTATCCAGTGGCCCTGCTCTGATCAACCGAGTGAGTGGGCGGGTGATGATTCATCAGCGGGCTCACAACGTTTGTATACCGATGGCCGTTTTGCATTTCCCAGTGGTAAGGCCAAACTGATTGCGCTGCCTTTTATTGATAATAATGAACGTCCTGATGGTGAGTATCCTTTCTGGTTAAACAGTGGACGTGTGGTTGAACATTTTCATACACGTACCCGTACCGGCAAGGTAGGCAATGGCAATAAATTCAGCCCGACGCCTTATATGGAAATCAATCCAACCTCGGCCAAAGAGCTGGGCATTAAGCATGGTGAATATGCACGCCTAGTGTCACGTCGTGGTGATGCAATTGTTCTGGCACAGGCCACAGAACGAATTGCGCCCGATATGATCTTTGTGCCTTTTCATTATCATGAATGCGTCAATCGCTTATCTCTCGGTCTGCTTGATCCTCATTCACGCCAGCCTGCCTATAAGCAGAGTGCAGTACGTGTTGAGGCGATTGCTGATCAAAAGACAGCGGCAGAACAAAATCTCGCTGCGAGGGCATTTTGATGTTTGAGCCTCGTCCTAAAGAACAGAAGTATGCCTGGGTTCCACAGGTAGAGCATCCTGAAGAGAATCGTTACGGTAAGTCGATTGAAACAGTGCCGGAAGGTGACGCCTTGCGTGGCGAAAGCTTGCGTATCAATGGTGATGATGACGTTTCAGATAATCCCAATCGTTACAAACAGCACGGCTTTTATTTTAATGCCGATCGCTGCATCTCTTGTCATGCCTGCGAAGCGGCCTGTTCAGAGAAGAACGATTTGCCAGCACATCTTGCCTTTCGTTCGGTAGGCTATATTGAAGGCGGAAGTTATCCTTCATACACACGTATGAATATCTCAATGGCGTGTAATCACTGTGATGATCCTGTGTGCCTTAAAGGCTGTCCTACTCGTGCCTATACCAAATTTGCTGAATACGGTGCGGTATTGCAAGATCCAGACATCTGTTTTGGTTGTGGCTACTGTACCTGGGTGTGCCCATACAATGCGCCACAGCTGGATACAGAGGCTGGGCATGTTTCCAAATGTAATATGTGTGTAGACCGTCTTGAAGTCGGTTTAAAACCGGCCTGTTCATCGGCCTGTCTGGCGGGTGCGCTCGATTTCGGAATTGTTGAAACTAAGCCAGAAGATCGTGAACAACTTGAAACGCAGATCCCCGGTTTTCCTTCTCCCGATATTACTCATCCCAATATCCGCTTTCAACAAACCAATAGTCTGCCACGTGAAATGACGCGTACCGATAACATGCCAATTCGTTATGAGCGTGATGAGCAGGGTGGTGGCGGCATGCATGTGGCCAAGGTAGACGACGATGGAAGGCCACGTGAATGGAATCTGAAAAAACTTAGCACACGTGAAAATCCTCTGGTGATTTTCACCTTAGTGACACAGGGTGTTGTGGGTGCTTTCCTGGCGCTATTTCTGGGGCCGATGTTTGGTTTGGAAGTTATAACGCCAGCTACCAGTCCTGTGGCCTGGCCAAGCCTGGTGTTTGCCCTGATTGGCATACAGACCCTGGCCCTGGTGATGTCTACCATGCACCTCGGACGACCACATCGTTTCTATCGTGCCTTTAATAACCTGAAGTATTCACCGGTGAGTCGCGAAGTTGCGGGTGTTGCAGTTTTCTATAATTTACTTGGTGTCTATGGTGTTTTTGCGGGGTTACCTTCGTTGTTTACCTGGTTGCCGGAAGGTTGGGTGCACGTGCTGGTGCAGTTGGCTGGATGGGGTGCCGTTATTGCTGGCCCGGCGGCCTTGTATTTCATGCATAAAATTTACCGTATCAAGGCACGTCCGTTCTGGAATCACTGGCAGGTGCTGACAAGTTTCTTTGGCAGCATGCTGGTACTGGGGGCGCTGGTCATCGGACTGGTCACCGCCACAGTGAATCTGATTTCAGGTGAGGCCTTTATGAGCCAGATGCAGGTGATGGGCTTGATCGCTGCACTGGGCGTGGCCATGGAAATGATTGGACTATATTTCCATGCACGTTACCTCAATGCTGGAAGCGGGGAAGCTGCCGCAGCACAGTTTTTACAGACGCGTGATTTTGGCAAGACTTATCTGGCGCGAAACGTGGCGTTGGGTGCAGGTTTTGTTTTATTGCTTATTGCCTGCATTTTCTCTGTCAATGATGCTTTGAGTCTCAGTCTCTGGTTTTTGATCAGTGCTTCACTGCTGGTTGCAATGCTGGTTGGGCGTGCGCTCTTTTATGCCTTGGTTGTACCGACTACGATGCCAGGGGCTTTCTTTTGGAAGAACGCTGGTTTTCAGGAGCATGCACGTGAAACAGGTTTGGCTGAAATGCCACAAGTGGGTGTTCAGCCTGATTTCCATTAAAGATTTAAGTCTTTGCCAGGTCTGTATTTTGTAATGTGAAATAGCATTGCTGTTACTTAAAAGCTGCTCATGATTGATCTATATCGTGTGCAGCTTTGTTGTTTTTGAGTAGAGTGGTTGTATGAAAGAAATCATTAAAACAACTTGTCCCTACTGCGGTGTTGGCTGTGGTGTTGATGTCTCTTTGATGGCCGAAGGCGAGATCAAGGTGTCTGGCTCTAAAGCACATCCGGCAAATTTGGGTAGACTCTGTTCTAAAGGAGCTGCACTGGCTGAAACTATTGCGTTTGATGAACGTTTAATTAGGCCAGTGATAAGTGGGGAAGTGGCAAGTTGGGATCAGGCACTGTCTACTGTCGCTGAACGCTTTAAGCAGACAATTGCCGAGCATGGGCCTGACTCCGTGGCTTTTTATGTCTCTGGCCAATTGCTGACCGAGGATTACTACGTAGCCAATAAACTGATGAAGGGCTTCATTGGCTCAGGCAATATCGATACAAATTCACGTCTTTGTATGTCTTCCTCTGTCGCCGGGCATAAGCGCGCTTTTGGTGCGGATACTGTACCTGGTAATTATACCGATCTGGAAAAGGCTGATCTGATTGTACTAACCGGCTCAAATGCTGCCTGGTGCCATCCAGTTTTATACCAGCGTATCGTTAAAGCCAAGCGTGATCGTGCCGAAACTGAACATCCGATGCGTGTGGTGGTGATTGATCCACGCCGCACAGCCAGTTGTGATATTGCTGACCTGCACATTCCGCTGCGTGCGGGTACCGATGCTGTTTTGTTTAATGGCTTGCTGGCCTGGTTACATAGCCAGTGGTTTGCTGATCTTGCCTTTGTTGCTGAACATACTGATGGCTTCGAAGAGGCCTTACGTATTGCGCGCTGGTATGCGCCATCGCCGGTTGCGGTTGCTGAACATTGCCGAGTCGATGTTCAGGCGATTGAAAAGCTGTATCGCTGGTTTGCCAAAACTGAGAAAACGGTTACAGTTTATTCGCAGGGCATTAACCAGTCGAGTAGTGGCACAGACAAGGTTAATGCCATTATCAATTGCCATTTGCTGACCGGCCGAATTGGGCGTGAAGGTATGGGGCCTTTTTCGGTTACGGGACAGCCGAATGCCATGGGTGGACGTGAAGTGGGCGCTTTATCCAATCAGCTGGCTTCGCATATGGATTTTGAGCGTGAAGACCATATCGAGTTGGTGAAGACTTTTTGGCATGCGCCAAATATGGCAAGAGCCCCTGGATTGAAGGCTGTTGATCTTTTCCATGCGATGGAGCACGGCAAGGTCAAGGCGATTTGGATTATGGCAACCAATCCTGCTGTGAGCCTGCCGGACAATAATCAGGTTCGTCGCGCCTTGCAGAAGTGTGATTTTGTTGTTGTATCCGATTGCGTTAATACTGATACGACCGGTTTTGCGGATGTTCTGTTGCCCGCCGCAACCTGGGGAGAGAAAGAAGGCACAGTGACGAATTCAGAACGTCGAATTTCTCGTCAACGTGCATTCATGGATGCACCCGGAGAAGCCAAGCCCGATTGGTGGATCATCAGCCGTTTTGCACAGACTATGGGTTTTCAGGGATTTGATTACTCAGGTGTGGAAGCGATCTTTCGAGAGTATGCGCGTTTGTCTGGTACTGATAATGGTGGGGAGCGTGACCTTGATATCTCTGTTCTGCAATCTATCGATAATCAAGCCTACGATGCGTTAGAACCGGTGCAATGGCCAATTAAGCCCGATGGTTCTGGTACACCCAGACTGTTTGCTAAAGGTCGTTTTTATACACCGAATCAAAGGGCCCGTTTTGTGGCGATAACGCCACGTCCCCCAGCGCGTCTGACAGATTCTGATTACCCTATGGTACTGAATACCGGGCGGGTTCGTGATCACTGGCATACGATGACAAGAACGGGACGTTCACCTCGGCTGAGCGGACATGTGAGCGAGCCTTATGCCGAGCTGCATCCAGATGATGCAGAGAGCCTGGGTATTATTGAAAGCTCTCTTGTGCAGATTAGCAGCCGCTGGGGGGAGGTACTGGTACGTGCCAAATTAATGGAGACGCAGCAGCGAGGAAGTGTATTTGTACCGATGCATTGGAATGACCAGTTTGCCAGTGCTGCAAGGGTCGATGCGCTTGTTAATCCAGAACTGGATCCGATTTCTGGTCAACCAGAGTTTAAACATACCCCCGTGCGTGTGGTCTCTTATCGACCGGCCTGGCATGGCTTTGTTTTAACCCGAAAGGCTATAGCACCTGTCAATGCAACCTACTGGAGCCGGGCACGAAGATACGGTATGTGGCACTACGAAGTAGCAGGCGAAGAAGCACCTGCGGATTGGGCAAGCTGTGCCCGGACGATGTTGTGTGGCGCAGAAGACGATGCTGCCTGGAGTGAGATGTTTGATGACTCGGTATCACGCTATCGTGCTGCCCGCTTTGTCAGCGGAAAAATTGATGCGGTAATCTTTATTGGCCCTGACTGTACATTGCCTGAACGTGACTGGTTGGTTCGATTGTTTGCTGAAGAGGAATTAAGTCAACAGCAGCGAATGCGTGTGCTTGCAGGTACCCCTGGTACTGACCAGGAAGATGCCGGGCGTATTATCTGTTCTTGCTTCTCTGTAGGTCGAAACACTTTGATCAAGACAATCAAGGAAAAAGGTGCCAGCACGCCAGAGGCGATAGGAGAACTTATGCAGGCGGGTACAAACTGTGGCTCTTGTGTGCCTGAATTGCGCGTCTTGATATCAGAAACATTGGCCGATAATGGCTGATATCAGTCGCCGTATCAGCGATATAGATGATGCTTTCCAACGTGGTGTCTGTGAGGCAATTTACCGTTCTCCTGATCAGCGTCGTAAGCGTATTTTTGTGAACATTGTTTTATACCTAAAGCATATCCTGCGTGGTTTACTTTTTAGCTGGCCTTTATATCTGTTAGGGTTGGCTGCTTTGCTGGCGGATGAGCTGGCAGCTCAATGGCTGGTTTTGTTATTGATTCCAGCTGTTTGGGTATCAGGCGTGATTTTGTGGCGTGGAATCCGAGAGGATCATGCGAAACTCGTGCAGGATATGATTTTTGGTGAGGGTTACCTCAAACAGCTGGTTTGGCCTAATGATGACTAAATTAATCGGTGCCTTTGGTGGTTTTCCTCTGCCTGTTTTGGGCATAGTGGCCCGTTCGGGCACGGGAAAAACAACCTTGCTGACCAAGTTAATTCCAGCTTTACGCGAGGCGGGATTGCGTGTGGCAGTGATAAAGCACTCTCATCACGATATTGAGATGGATAAGCCGGGCAAGGATAGTCATCGATTGCGTGAGGCGGGGGCGCAGCAGGTGATGTTGGCGTCTCCCTACCGTACCTTTTGGGTTGGTGAAGGCGATGGTGAAACAGAGCCTGCATTGACGGATCTTCTTGCTCAGCTTGATATCAGTAACATCGACCTGGTTTTACTGGAAGGTTATCGCACGATTTCCTGCGCAAAAATTGAAGTGCATCGTGATGAAGTCAGCGGTGAGCCCCTGGCAATGGAGGATCAAACTATATTGGCCGTTGCCAGCGATCTCTCTGTTGATATTCATGTACCGGTGCTACCGTTGAACAACATACAAAAGATCAGGGATTTTGTGCTTTCGCTTTTACCTTGATAGATTTTCTTTGATCTGGATTGCCTTTTTCCTGGTCAGACGCAGGCAGTGTGTCCTCAGGATAATTTTCACATAGGTTTTAAATATGGCTAAACAGGTACGTATCGGCATAGTGACGATTTCTGATCGGGCTAGTCGGGGTGAGTATGAAGATTTGGGAGGTCCGACAATTGATGCATGGATTGATCAGGCTATATCCAGCCCATGGCAAGCTGTGGCAAGGGTCATTCCTGATGAGCAAGTCCTGGTGGAAAATACGCTGCGAGAGCTCTGTGATGATGAGGCCTGTGACCTTGTTGTAACAACAGGTGGAACAGGGCCTGCGCCAAGAGATATTACGCCCGAAGCAACGATGGCTGTATGTGAAAAAGTCTTAGATGGTTTTGGTGAACTAATGCGTTCGGTATCTCTGCAGTATGTACCCACAGCCATTCTTTCTCGACAGATGGCAGGTACAAGAGGTAAGTCGTTAATTGTTAATTTACCGGGTAAGCCTAGTGCCATCGCTGATTGTTTAGAGGCAGTTTTTCCCGCTATTCCCTATTGTATTGACTTGATTGGTGGTGCATATATTGAAGCCAATAATGAGTTTGTAAAAGTCTTTAGGCCCAAAAACAAATAGGTTTTAAAATGGCTGAACAAATCCAAAGAGTAAAAGTCTGGGGTGGGTGGTTACGTTTCAGTCATATGGCTCTCGGTCTGTCTACTTTGCTTTTACTAACAACGGGTTGGCTGCTTGGTGTTGCTCCAGCTGAACGACTTTTGTGGGTAGACCTGCACTATATTGCTGCCAGTGTATTAATCTTTTCTGTGTCATTACGCGTATTGCTCATGTTTACCGGGCAACCTGTCGCCCGCCTATCGGTCTTGATGCCAGACGATAATGAATGGCGGTCTGTGCTGGACACGCTGAAATTTTATATCACTTTAGGTAAGGCTCCTTTACCTCGCTGGTATGCACATAATCCTTTGTGGAAACCGATCTATCTATTGAGTTATTTCATACTACTGTCTTTGATTGTCACCGGGGCCTTTCAGACTGAATATCCTTTTGTGAATGGCTATTATCTGCCGTTGCTACATGTAAAGTTTGCATCACCTATGCTGTTTTTTGTCGTTTTACACCTGATTGCTGTTGTGTTTCACGACTACCGTGGTAATGCTGCTGATGTTTCATCTATTATTAATGGCCATAGACATTACTTGATAGAAAAGCTGGATTTTGCTGATTCAACACAGGAAACTGCCGTGCATATTGATCAGATTGACGGGCCAAAGGCATCTGGAAAGCAGGAATAAAAAGATTTAGCATCTTGTAATTTTAAGGCCTTTGCTCTGGTCTTAGTCTCTATGTGGCTCGTGCGCCAGGCGGTTTGAATAGGCTTTAAAGGGGGGAGTTAGGTCCTTTATGCTTGGAACGCCAGGCCAATCAAGGAGGATTCATTTTGCTAAAACGACACTTATATACTGCCTTATCCTCAAGGAAACGCTTTTTTTGCCGCCATGTGATGGGATGGATCTCTCACATTGACGGTAGTACGTGATGCTCATTAAGCCTGGTTTTGGTCAGACATATCGACGGGTGGCGTTATTCTTCCCTCTTATTATTCTCTCTGCCGTGCTGGTGGTTTGGAGTAGTTTGCAAACGGTAGGTAATGTGTCGAAAAAGGCAGATAGCCTGGTTTCACGTCACATCCCTGAGTTACGTGAACTTTCTGCTCTGCAATGGGTAATGAATCAGCGCATTATTCTGCTGCATGAATATTACGCTACGACTGAGCGACCAAGTGAAGAGGTGCTTGATAATCTACGTAATGCTTTTTCCAGGCATTTAGTAAACCTTCGCTTTCTTGGTTTAGATGACAGCGAAATTACAATGTTTAAAAGCCCGCTGGCCAAGTTCCAAAGCTCTGCAGCCTTGTTTGATCAGGAAATGCAGCTTGGGTCTGCACGCGATTGGGATAAGTTACGTGAATATCTGGCCGCTTCGACAGAACAGGCCAATATGGCAAATCGTGAATTAAAAGAATGGATCGAACGTGTTCGTGAACGTCTTGGTGCGGGTAGTGAAGAGACACTGGATGAAATCGGACGACTAAACTCTCTGCAGCTTAGCTTTGGTTTAACCGTACTGTTCATTGCCATTTTGTTGTTGGCTATCCTCTATGCCCGTATGAAGGATCAGGCCAAGCTTCAGTATCGAGCCTATCATGATGAGTTAACAGATTTACCCAATCGCCGTAGTTTGCAGACCTATGCAAAAAAGGCGCTCTCGTTAAATAATCAGCCAGAATGCATGGCTATATTATTTGTCAGTCTTGATCGTTTCCCATTAATTACCAGTACTTTTGGTCATCTGCTTGGTGATCAACTGCTAAAGCGCTTTTCTACAGAATTAGAAAAACTTCTGGAACACCATGGAGTCGATTCGCGCTTATTCAGTTTTGGCCGTGCTAACTGGATTGTCTGTGTCGATGAGCCTGAGTCAGGTTCTACAAGTATTGAAATTGCAGATGCCATTGAACGTTTTACTGTACAGCCATTGATATTAAATGAGCGTGAGCTCAATGTTTCTTGCAGTATTGGTGTTGCATACTTCCCCAGTGATGCTGAAAACCTGGAATCACTATTACGTAAAGCTGATACAGCCAGGCGTGAGGCGCTGGCCTCAGGGGGCAGTGGTTACCGTGTTTATGAAGCGAGAATGTCTCTTGAGTCAGAAAGAGTGTTATCGATAGAAAGCGGACTGCGAAATGCTTTGAAAAATGATGAGTTTGAATTGTATTTTCAGCCAAAACTATCAATTCATGGCGATAAAGTTGCTTGTGCTGAGGCACTGATTCGCTGGAATAGAGGCGATGAATTTATTTCTCCGGGCGATTTTATTCCTGTGGCTGAACAGACAGGTTTAGTGGTTCCACTTGGTGAATGGGTCTTGCGTCGAGCCTGTAAGCACTGGGTTGATTGGTTTGAAGCTGGAATCGAGTGTCCACCAATTGCCATCAATATTTCAGCGCAACAATTTCAACTGGATGATTTTCCTGACCTGGTAAAAAAAGTTTTGATTGAAACAGGTATGCCGGCAAAGAAGCTTGAGCTTGAAATTACTGAAGAAGCGGCCAGTGGTAAACCAGAACAGGTGGTCAAGGCCATGTATGCCTTAAAGGCCATAGGAGTTTCGCTGGCAATCGATGACTTTGGTACAGGTTATTCATCACTGTCATATTTAAAGCGTTTTCCCATCGATGTCTTGAAAATTGATAGAGCCTTTGTCAGTCAAATGGAAAACTCATCTCAAGATAAGGCCATTGTGGACATGGTTATTACCATGGCGCACGAGTTAAATTTTGAGGTAGTTGCAGAAGGAGTAGAAACAGAGGCGCAGTGGCAGCTGTTGCGAGAAATGAAATGTGACTTGTTACAGGGGTTTCTGTTTAGTCGCCCTTTGCCAGCACATACTTATATTGATCATCTCAACTCTTATTCTCTGGATATATTGGATAAACCGATCCCTTAACTTTTTATTGCATTGATCGTACAGGGAATTATTTGTTTGTGTGGTTAGTTCCAGTTTATAAATGAAATTAGTCAGTAACTGGCCGAAATGTTTTTATACTACTTATCAAGTATGTCTTTGAGCGGCTTGGGTTTTGCTATTCCATAGCCTTGCGCGAAATCGACGCCAAGCTCTCTTATGCATGCCAGTATTTCATCTGACTCGACATATTCTGCAACTGTTTTTTTCTGCATATTTTTGCTTATATCAACAATCGCACTAACCAAAGAGAGATCTATTTTGTCGGTGAGTACATCTTTAATAAATGAACCGTCTATTTTAATAGTATCTATGGGAAGTTCTTTTAAGTAACTGAAAGAGCTCATGCCTGTGCCGAAGTCATCTAATGCAAACTTTACCCCGATAGCATGCATTTTAGCCATGAACTTAAGCGCGTCTGATAGATTTGCGATTGCCGCAGTTTCGGTAATCTCGAAGCATAGTTTGTTGGCGGGTACTTTATGTAGCTCTAACTGTTCGAAGATAAAAGATTGAAGACTATGGTCGCTGAGGCTTTGTCCAGATAAATTAATAGAGCATTGCTGAAGATGACTGCAGTGCTTGGGGTTTTTGCTTAGCCAGGAGAAGTAAGTTTTAACAACCCATTTATCAATCAAGACCATTAAGCCGTAGCGTTCGGCAGCAGGCAAAAAGGCGCCTGGTGGCAGCAATCTGTTATCGGCATCACGTAGTCTGATCAATATCTCATAATAACTCGTGTCGTTACGCGAGCCGCTTTGTGTGTTGATGATGGGTTGAAAGTAGAGCTCGAAACGATCAAGTGCAAGGGCCTCGTGAAGGCGAGAGACCCAGTGCATTTCGCTGGAGCGTATAGCAAGATGTTCATCAGATTCAGTATAGATTTTAACCCGGTTACGACCTTGTTCCTTGGCGGCATAGCAGGCTTGGTCTGCTGCGCCTAAGAGAGCGTTAACCGTTGTTGACTCGCGGTCGATTAACACCAGGCCAATACTTGCGCCAATCCGGAATACTTGATTGCCAAAACTAAAACGAAAATCGTCAATGATTTCTCGTAGTTCTTCGGCAATGTTTAGAGCATTCTCTAAAGGGCAGTTTTCCAGTAATAAACCAAATTCATCGCCACCAATTCGTCCCAGAGTGTCGCGTTCACGTAGACGTTTTGAAAGCAGGGCACTTAATTGACGAAGTAGTTCATCGCCTGCGGCATGACCGCAAGTATCATTTACAATCTTGAATTGATCGAGATCTAAATAACAGAGTGCATGATTTTTGTTTTGATGAATGGCACTTTTTAGTGCATTTTTAAGGCGGTTCTCAAATTCACGTCGATTGATTAGCCCTGTGAGCTGATCGTAGGTCGCATAGTTATGAATTTTCTCAACCATGCGTCTTTGATGAGTTACATCTCTGAATAACATAACTGCACCGATTGCATGAAAAGATTCATCACGCATGATGGAAACTGAGCCTTCTATTTGTAATTTTTTCTTATTTGGGGAAGTGATAGAACCAGAAGGTATTCTTACCATGCTGTCGTGGTGTAATGCCTGGAGCAAGGGGTGGCTTGTTTCCTCTTCACTCCAGTTATCGACAGTGACTAATTTGTCGATGGCTTTTCCTATGGAATCCTGTTGTTTGAATTCACAGAGAGCTTCTGCGGCACTATTGATATTGATGATTCGGCCATGGGTATCAGTAATGATGACTCCATCGCTAATGGCTTCGAGTGTTACCTCTGCAATTTGTTTTTCAAAACGCGTGGTATCAAGTAAATGAGAAAGTTGGCTTTGTTTTTGGTTTAGCTGCTTGAGAATTTGAGCATTCTCAACAGCAACACTGGTTTGGTTCGCAAACAATGTCAGCAGTTCCAGATCACGTTGGGTAAAGCTTTTGTTTCCAACTTTACCTAAACCCGATAGACCACCAATAATTTTTCCGCGTGAAATCAGGGGTACAAGTAGTGCAGACTGCATACCTTCTTCCCAGACTGTTTTGTTGCCCATTGGAAGATCGTTGTTGATGCCGAAAAGTAAGGGTCTTTCATTGGAAAGTACCCAGCCGCACATGCCTGTTTGCAAAGGAAAAGACTGATTACGGATTAATTCGGCATTCTTGCCCGCGGCTGAACGGTAGTTATAGTTATTTTTACCCTGATCAATGATGGGGACGACCAGTGTTTCTGCATCAATTACCTGACGAGCACTGTCGGCGACCAGTTGTAACAGCACATCGATATCGAGTTCAGTTGCTACGTGCTCACCCAGAGCAAGCAACAATTCCATTTCAGAGTCGATGCCTTTAAAGAGCTTGTGAATGTTGGTCTTGCTGGTTGGCATGGGCGGTTTAGTTCATCAGATTACGGCATTGTAGTGACAGTCTTGAACATCAAGTGCATAGCGGCTAACACCTGACACTTCTGCAGCTACAACAAGATCGCTCTCCATATTGCAGGCCAACGCATCTACACAGATTTGACAGACTTTAAACTTAACGCCCATTTCTTCAGCAGCCTGAATAAGCTCAGAGAGTGATGCCATGCCTTTTTTCTTCATTATCCGGGATAGCACGAAAGGGCCAGCACCAAGTAAATTTAACTGCGATAGCGGAAGATTGCTGGCGCCGTCATGATTTAATGCCTGAAGTACTTTTTGCCAGCCAGAGTCCGTTTGTAGATTTCTGCCCGCTTTTCCTGAAAGTTTACGGGTAGGTAACCAGCGAGAAAGGGAAAAATAGCTGCGGGGTTTTTTTAGGCAATTAACACCTTGTAAAATAAACCACATATCGATTTGAGTGCCCATGGCTTGCATACCTACTGCTAACTCAAATGCGAGTAATGCGTGATCAAGTGAGCCGCTCACTAGCATGATGGTGCCTTTTTTGCCTTTTTCTTGCTCTTGATTGAGCATTGAATTGCGATCTTCACTCATAATTTAAACTTGAATATAAATGGTAATTTGCTTGCTTTCGGCATGTATGTCTAGAATTTTAAATCCTTTTGCAGCGCAGTAATCGCGTACTCCAGATTCAAAGATAGGGTCGTCTCCTACCATTTTTAGTACATCGCCAGCCTTCATGGTCTTTATCGCCCCTTCTAATCTGATCAAAGGCATGGGGCAGCAGGCACCTAAACTAGAGGCCTCTTTGTTGAATTCACGCATAAATCGTCCTTTCTGGTTATTTTTGAGCGCGCACATACCCACATACTAGTACTTTATATGGGGGATTGGCACTTCAATGTATGGAGTGGTTGTCTATAATGCGCGGCTGAATGAGTATCTGAAGAACGACTAATGACGACTGCTAATGAACTTCAGCAACGATTTATTCGTTTGCGTGAAAATAAAGCTTT
>Ga0316204_10008356_pt1 | contig 14454 bp, 12 predicted proteins | sample 6monrhotite_MG_2_FD_205661 | JGI IMG/M metagenome (GOLD analysis project Ga0316204, IMG submission 205661) | Microbial mat bacterial communities from mineral coupon in-situ incubated in ocean water Damariscotta River, Maine, United States -... | ecosystem: Environmental > Aquatic > Marine >...
AGGTCGACAGCTTTAGTCAGTTCCTCAATTGGTCAAAGGGCCCTGGCTTCTTGCGAAGCATCGGAAGGGATCATCCCATTAACAAACAACGTTTGGCCGCATTGGAGAAGCAGAGAGTCAGGCGCAGGTGAGAAGAATGAATTGGGACTGCCGAGGAAACCAGACATTCGCTGCGGTTTGTAGAGAGGTCTGCTCTGCGGGACTTAGGGAGCTTTCGCTGCGGCTGCGCCAAGGACCGCTTTCGGAAAAGATCGTTGAGAGCTTCCTCTTTCTGGAAATTGAAAAAATGACTATTCTCAATTCTCTGGTTGTCGAAAACCGTCCCATTCGGGTTCGTTCGCAAATACAAAATTGTAATAGTCGCAGCCCTGCAATTCCTTCGCAGCGCCCTCGTCAACAACGAATTTACAATTCGGGTGCATCTGGATCGCGGACGCGCTGACCATGGATGTAATCGGACCTTCAACTGCCTTTGCGATAATCAATGCCTTCGCTTGGCCAGTCGCGAGCAAGACCAGTTCTCGCGCATCCAAAATTGTGCCCACCCCCATCGTAAGCGCCCGTTTTGGCACCTTGTCCGCATCGCCTCCGAACATCTCGGCGTTCTGGGCACGTGTTGTCGGGGTCAATGATTTGTCTCTGGTGCGTGACATGAACGACGACAGCGGTTCGTTGAACCCGATATGTCCTGCTTCGCCGATCCCAAGCAACTGCAGGTCGATCCCGCCCGCCGCGACTATCTTCGCCTCATAGTCCTGCGCCGCCTGTTTAAGATCCGTTGCACAACCGTCCGGCACATGGGTGTTTGCGGGGTCTATGTCCACGTGATCGAACAAGTGCTTGTTCATATAGGTTCGGTAGGAATTCGGATCGCTATGCGGCAGTCCGATGTATTCATCGAGATTGAACGTCTGGCAGCGGGCAAAAGATACTCCGCTGTCAACAAGCCGCCCATAAACCCGTTCCATCGTTCTGCCGGTTGCAAGCCCCAAAATAGCATTCGGTTTCTCTTTGATCCGAGCAACGATGAGTCTGACGACCAGATCGACAGCCGTTTCGACATCGGGCCTTATGATCACTTCCATTAGAAACCTCGTGGGACTGGAGTGGCGATTGACCGCATCAGGTTTGCAAGCCTGTGATCATCGCAATGATTTCATTTTTGTCAGTTTTCGCGGTTTCCTTGACGCCGATTTGCTGACCACGTCGCAGCACGCAGATCCGGTTGGACAGGCGAAACACTTGATCAAGACTGTGGCTGACAATGAGGATTGCGATGTTACGCTCCCTCAGAGATAGCACCAGTTCTTCGACCCGCGCAGTTTCCGCGACGCCAAGCGCCGCCGTGGGTTCATCAAGCAGGATTAGCTTACTCGCCCAATGGGTTGCGCGGGCGATTGCGATGCCTTGACGTTGACCACCCGACAGGTCGCGTATTGTTGCTCGGGCCGACGGGATGCGCACGTCCAGCTCGTCCACCAGCGCCTGTGTGTCGTCCATCATCTTGCGCTTATCCAAAAGTCCCAAAGGGCCTTTGGTCAGTTCGCGGCCCAGAAACATGTTCATGTAGACTGGTTGTTGATCAGCAAGGGCGAGGTCCTGATAGACCACTTCTATTCCGGCGGCGCGGGCGCCTGACGCATCCGAAAAGCTCGTTTCGTTCCCATCGAGGCGAATTGAGCCGGAGGTCGGCCTATGAACGCCGGACACGATCTTGATCAGCGTGGATTTCCCCGCGCCGTTGTCGCCGACCAAAGCCATAATCTCGCCCGGAAACAGCTCCAGCGAAAAATTATCAATTGCGACGACGCCGCCGAACGCTTTGTGAATATCCGTAAGGGATAGGATTGATTGTGTCATGCGATCACCTCAGGTCGGGCCAAGCTTCGCGCTGGCCGAATATGTTTTCGATGGTAGTGACGGTGGGATTGCCACTCGCAATGCCGGATATCCCAGCGATGTAGGCGCGCGTGACAAAAGCCTGCCCACGAAACCCGAAGATGACGCTGTCGCCCGTCTTCGGGCTTGCGGGCCCTGTTGCGTCAATCATGCCATAGTAATCGATTGATTGCCGGTGGGGGATTTCAACAGACCGCGTTAATTTGTTTGCTGGGTCAGTTCCAACGATGGCCTGCACATCATACTCTGGAAAGACCGGATCTACATAAAGACCACCACCAAAGCAGAACGCCTTGTCTGCGTGTCTGTGTGAGACTTCTGATAAATACACAACAGCGGGGCGTTCTGGCAGGTCCTCGACCGCATGAAGCGGTGTTGTTCCGTGCAATCCGTTCCCCGGTTCGCACTGAGTTGCGCCTGCATCCGCCAAGGCACTAAGCACAGCAGATGATGTGGTTCCGGGGGCATTGATTTCAACGCCACTTCGCCCGACTTTGGCGAGGGCCTCTGCGGCCCTGTTCAGCGTTGCAAGGTTCGGGGTGGTCTTCACCTTGCGGGTGCCCTGATCGAACAAAAGCGCGGGAAACGTGGTAATACCTGCAAAATGCGCGCCGTCGCGGGCATCCATCTTGTCGGCAACCTCAACGATTGTTTCTGCGTCAAAACCACCTTCATGGCCGCGATAAAACGTATCGCCTTCTGTCTGGATGCGCGCAAGCAGCGCTTGATCACGACCTGCCCGACGTGCCGCCAGTGCGGCTTCGTCGGCCTTATCGTCGCTAAAGACCGTCCAGTAATCAGGCTGCAGGTATCCGGCCGCGAGGTCGGCCTCCCCCCTTGGGATTTGCACAAGGTGACCCAGATGACCGACCTTCAATCCTGCGCGATGACAGGCCACCGCGCAGGCGATGTCTACTGCCACACAGCGATCGATCCCGCCGCGCATCACAGCTTCACAAAAGCCAGAATGCCGACCGACTTGTTTGGTCATCGCAAATGTCTTGAGACCGAGCGAGGTTGCGGTGTCGTTGAATATTCGCGCGTTCTCTTCGACAGTATCGAGATCAAGCACGTAGCAGTTCGCCGGCAGCTTTCCGTCCTGATGCAACATGATCGCTGCTTCAACCAGGTCTGGGTTGCGACGGGTGAGAAGATCAAGAAACATGGTTGCCCCCTTTAGCGTGTTGTGTCGCGCAGCGATGCTGCCACAGCGACGAGAATAATAAGGCCGCGAACAATCATTTGGTCGGAGACCTGCAAGCCCATCAGGATAAGTCCGTTGTTCAGCATCCCCATCAGCAGTGATCCAATCAGCGCGCCGATGATTGACCCTTTGCCGCCGTTCAAAGCCGTGCCACCCACGATCACGGCTGCAATCACGATCATCAGATCACTTTCGCCAAGCGTGTAGGTGGCAGACTGAAGGCGGCCTGCATAAAGCAATCCAGCAAGACCAGCACAGCCGCCACAGATAGTCAGAACTATGAAACGAATGCGTGGAACCTTGATCCCCGAAACTTGTGCGGCACGGGCATTGTCGCCAGTCGCCAAGACATGCGCCCCGAACCGCGTGTGGCGATAAACGACATGCCCGATCGCAACTCCGATAATTGTCCACCACACCAGCGATGGGACACCTAACAGTTTGCCCGATCCAAAAAAACCGGTGAAAAAATCGTTCGTCACTGGAATTGACCGCAAATTGGTCATCGTGCGGGCCACGCCAGCAAAAAGACCCAAAGTTGCGAGCGTCACTAGAAATGACGGAAGCCGTAGCCAGGCAACCATAAGACCGTTGAACGCGCCCACGGCCAGTCCAGCACCTAGTCCGGCAACAATGGCAAGCGGCATCGGTAGAACCTGCATGACGACAGCCGCAGACAGGGCTGAAACAGCAACCGCAGAGCCGAAGGAAAGATCAATCTCGCCGGCAGACAACGCGAACACCAATCCAATGGCCATGATCGTTGCGGGCGCAGTTTGCAGCAGTATGTTAGTCAGGTTCCGAGTCGACGTAAAACCCGCGTCATGAAGCGTGACCGCGAAAAACAAGAAAATCGCGATAAAGCCTAGGTAAACGATATAGTTCTGCAGCTCATATTTGCGGTAGATTGCGGTTGGCGACATCTCAGCACTCCGATTTCGCGATGTTAAATAAAGCGCGCCCTATGGCAGCGTCGAGCGAATCTGCCGACGGAACGGGACTGCCCCGTCGGCTTCGTGGTATGACGATCAACCCGTCAGGCAGACCCCATCGGGCTTTAATTGCCCGTAAGGCTGGCAGGTGCGTCGATGTGCAAGGATTGCATCCAGCCGTCTGCAACATTGTCAGCCGTCACGGTGACTGCGGGGGCAACCACGAAAGGTGGTGTTTCCTCACCAGCATACTGGCGTGCACCCGCGGCGGCCATAGCTCGGCCTAGCTCATAAGCTTCATCTGCCACCAGTGCGACCACGTTGCCGCCGTTGACCATGTCCAGCGCGATAGGCTCGCTCAAATCAAGTGTCACCAGCTTTGTTGTGGTGTTTCCGTTCGACCGCAGCGCGGCAAGCACGCCCTCGGCTGGGCCGGCCCACGTGACATAAACACCGCCAAGATCAGGGTTACGCAGCAACATTGCGTTGGCGATTTCTTCGGCACGCGCAGGATCGCTGATACCGGCTTCGGCCACGATTTCAATGTTCGGATAGTCGTTTTCAATCGTGGACTTGAAAGCGTTATCGCGTTGGTTGGTCACATAATAGTTGGCATCATGATAGATCCAGCCAACGGTGCCGGCTTCTCCCATAGATGCAGCAAGCGCATCTGCCGCCTGTTTGCCCATCTGGAACAAGTCATCGGTTACAATCGCGGCATAATCCTTGGGATGCACAAAGCCTTCGGGAAGGTTTGACAGGAATACGAGTGCGACCTCTTCTTTGCGGGCTTCTTGAAACGCTGCAGCCGAAGTAACTGGATCAAGCGGCAAGGACAGAATGATATTAGGGGATCTGACCAGCGCCGTTTCGATATCGCTTCGCTGTTTGGCGGCATCAAATGCCGCAGATGTTGTGATCACAACTTCGATCCCGAGGCGCGCAAACTCGTCCGTTGCACCTGCGCTAACCGCATTCACGAAATCGGACTGATCGTGCCACAACAAGGCGGCTGTTAGGCCCTTGCCTTGCAGACTAGCAGCAAGCTCATCAGACACGGTGACTTCGGAGGATGGCGTTGCCGCTTCTCCCTGAGGTCCCATCGTTTGTGCGAAGACAGCGGTCGCAGAGATTGCGAGCGCGGCTGCACCAAGTGTTAAACTTTGATAAAATTTCATGGTCTTCTCTCCCTATTTGATTTTAAGTTTTCGATGATCCGCAATAGGCCACCATGAACCGTGCAAAGGCCCGGATGGCGTTGAAATACTCCTCAATTGAGAGGTGCTCTTGGGATGTGTGACAGCAGGCGATGTCGCCCGGTGCGCAATAAACGGTCGGAACGCCCAGCCTGTTGATGAGAAACGAGCTTTCGGACCAGAATGGAGCACCGCCTATCTTGCCCAGTTGCGGGCTAGCTTGCGCAACAGCCTCCATAAGCTGTGTTATCTCTGGCAGGTCTTGGGATACCTCGGCTGGCGTCCCGCCATTGGGATGGTCACGGCCGGCTGGATAAGTGATCTCAATTTCGATCTCGTCCGCGACAGGGGCATTGCGCACTGCAGTTTCAAATTCTGCGGCAACATCATCCAAGGCGTCGCCGGGTCGCAGCGAACCGATTACCGAGAATTTGCATTCCCCGGGAACAGCAATGTAGCCGCCGCCTTCCAATCCAGTGACGAGCACAGATGATTGACCCGTTAACGGATGCGCCTGCAGACCTTGGCGCGCTTCTGCGTGTTTCCAGACAGCGGCCAAAATTGAATGTGTAGCCTTCAATGCGTCAACGCCAAGATCAGGTCGTCCGAAGTATGCGGACTTTCCGGTGATTTTCACATCGGCAATGAAGAATCCGATCTGGGCTGTGTAGATTGAAAGGTTCGTCGGTTCGACATAGACCGCAAAGTCCGGTCGCGGGATTTTGCCCGCCTGAACCATGTCGGTCCATTGTGCGACCCCGGCGCTGACACCGATGCCCTCTTCGCCGCTTTCTTCATCACCGATGAACGCGAAAGCCACATCGCCGTTAAGTTGGAGACCCGCCTTATCCAGCAGATCAAGCGCCGCAAGCGCCGCGCAGATTCCACCCTTCAGATCAGTGACACCGCGCCCCCAAATCGCGCCGTCAACTTCGGCACCACCAAACGGATCTTCCCGTTTAGTGCCTGCCCAATGCTCACTCCATCCCTCGACGTGGACGGTGTCAGTATGGCCGATAAACTGCAGCCGTTTGCCGCCCGCTGCGCCGGTTCGGTTTCCCCAAATATTCGGTCGCCCCGGTAGGAACTCTTCAGTCTGCGGGGCCAATTTACGCGCACGCATTTCGTCCGAAAGGAAGGCCACAAAGTTCGCTTCCTTGCCGGTGATGCTGTTGCACGCGACCGCACCTCTCAGCAATTCAATCGCCTTTGCCTTATCGAGTGCTGCATCAATTCGGCTGGCTGTTGCTGCATCCAAAGTCATGCAATCCCCCTCCATGCAGGTGCAGAAAGCTGCGGAAGATCGATCTCTACGTTGTTAAGGCCAGCGGCAAATATGGTGTGATGCAGGTGTGCCAATCCAACTGCTGCGCTGCCAACAAGGGCCGCATGATCGCCGAGAGCCGAGCGTTTGATGTCGATCGGGTTCGGGAAACAGGCCGCAAGCGCCACCTCAATACGGCTTTGCAGTTCATGGCGCTGACCGATTGACCCTCCAAGCACAACCATCGACGGATCGACGACTGCACCGATTGTTGCAATCAAACGGGCAACTAATCGGGCCGTTTCATCCAACACCGTATTTGCATGTTCATCTCCGGCCACCGCGAGATCAAAAAGATCTTTGACCTGAACCTCCTTGCCCGCAAGCTGTGCATATCTGTGGATCATGCCAAAAGAACCGGCCTGACGTTCAAGCGCACCTGCTTTCAGCGAGCCGGGCTCGAAAGGGTCCGCCCCGAAGGGGAGAAAGCCAAGTTCACCTGCCGCGCCCATCGCGCCACGGATGATCTGCCCGCCGACGATTATCCCCGCGCCGATGCCCGTGCCAAGCGACACGAAAGCCATGTTGTCCACCTCGGACGCGCAACCGCTCCACTGTTCACCGATCGCGGCGAGGTTCACGTCGTTCTCGACCTGAACGGCAAAACCGAGCTCGTTTTCCAATGCGCCTGCAAAATCCATTTCGCCAATTTTGCCGATATTAGGTGCCATCCTGACCGATCCGGATTTTTGATCCGGAACGCCTGGGACGCCAACGGTGGCAAACATGACCTTGGACCAATCCACACCGGCGTTCGCAGCCGTCTTTCGGCACAGCCGTCCGATTTGTCGGGCAACCTCGATGCCGCCCCGCGCGTCCGTGGATTCGGTCAACTCGGTCACGACGGTGCAGGTCAGATCAATGATTGCTGTGCGCACCTTGGTGCCACCAAGATCCACTCCGCACACAAATGCGGCATCCGGAACCAATTCGTAGGTCGTAGCCGTTCGCCCGACGTGACCAGTGGTGCGACCCGTTTCAGTGATCCACCCTTCATTTTCGAGGTCGGATACGATTTCAGAAACTGTCTGTTTGGAGAGGCCAATCTGTTTGGAAAGGCTCGCCCTCGAAATCGGTCCGGCAGACGCTATCGCCTGAACAACGGCGCTGCGCGAAAACTGTCGCGAAAGGTTTCTTGATCCGATCATCTTGTCACTCCATTAGTTCGGTTAGTGAACGAATAAATAGATGATTCTGTCAAGCAGATATTTTTTGGGGGCGTCAGAATGGGTCATAGTTGGGTTCAGGCTGAATTCTATTTGCGCAGAAATCATCAGAGAACTGACGCAGTTCAGCAGTCCCGCCCGGTGCGATTACGGACTCCGCTAGTCCCCACTTAGAACCGAAAACAGCGGACGTTCATTGCGGATGCATCATGCGTCTGTGTGGGCTCAATCCCACTGTTAGCTGCGCACTGTTTCAACGGCTGCTTGCGGCAAAAAAAACCAAATGACGATCCCCTTTGTGAATTTGCTCCGCTGGATGCCAAATCGATCGCCTAGTTTGGCAAAAATCCTGAGAAAATCCTTTTCAGTTTTCGAAGGCTTTTGATCTGCTATACACGGACGATATCCGCTCTAGGAACTACGATAGTGGCAAGGCTCAACAGATTTGAAATCACGATCCAATGTGCCGAAAGGCGGATAAAACATGTTTGTGCTACTCAAGAGGAGACAGAAGCCGTGGAGCGGATGATGCGTTCTTATGCAAGCTCAGATCCCGAACTTGTCGTGGTAAAACGTTTAGGTGCATTGCCGAAACCGCGTGGGGCACGTGAGACCCGGAACCGGTAACTTAAGTTTAGAACATATTGAACCTTATACGTTTTTGACTATTTGGTCAAAACTCATATTAGTATTTGTCAATACAGAGCATGGGTCAATGGAACGGAAAATTCAGCAGTGATAATTTATACTATATTGGGATCTCAAACAAATAGGTAGCCTACGTCAGCAATACTCGATGAATACCTAGGCAGCCTCTTCCAAATCACGGAGCGGACAGTGTTGCATCGTACCACAACACCGATGTCCCTTTTGGAAAAAGTGCCTTGTCGCGTCGTGCTCGATCTTTCGGCGTTTATGTTCATGAAGAACGATGTCTTCGATGCTTCGCCTATTAGGGCAATCCGCACGGAGTATTGGTTTGTGCTGCCTTCCGCATCCGAGAAAACACGCGTCTACCTGGCATGATCGCTTCCGCAGCAACTTATGCTTCCAGCGACAACCACGAGGACACGGCGTGCGCGAATTAAGTACCATTTTCTTGTCTTTGGACACAGGAGGCAGTTTATCGGCGAGCCAACCACGACGACGAAATATCCCTTCAAGTATTTCATCCCCCCAGCCAAGTTTACCGGAAATTTCTTCCATGGCGATTTGGTGATCTGCAGCGTCGCCGTGACTTAGGCCTGAGCGCAGCGGCCACACGCCCCTTTTTTCCGCGAACATTTGGCATTCAAGAAATTGAGCCAGATGTGACCACCAGATCTCAGCGCTATCAGCATCAGATACCCGCTCTTCCGAACCATAGAAGACGCAGAAGCTACTGTCTGGGTTGATGTGTCTCTCAGGGCAAAAGCCGGGACATTGCATTGAAGACGCTTGTTCATATACTGCCACCCCTCCCCTCGAAGAGGGACGCAGTGTCAGAAAGAAAGTTTTGGGCTGCTTGCCCCCCTGCAAGGGTGGTGTCGCCACTATGCCAGCAGCATCGAAGTTCTGTACCTGAACTTCGGCCCAATTTGGGCTCGATCGTATAAGGAGGGCAAGTGAGTTCATTTAGTCTTCAAATGTGCGCGTGGTTCCGGTGTAGGCGACGGGACGTGCGCGCGGGCGTATGTAGGGCTTGCCAATGAAGGAGCGGGCGTGGCCAAACACACAGCTACATCTCCATAATCAAGTTCTGCCGCAAAGCCATCAGTCAAGATATCGGCAAGAGCGGCCGGTGCCGCAGCAAGTGCATTTTCACCAAGCTTCACACCGTTGTGTTCGCAGTCCTTCTGCAATTTCTCGGAGCGCGCTGTGGCGATGCTGGAGGCAACGCGAACCGAGCGGTCCCCGCGAATGCCAATCCGTGAAATCGGCGTTGGGCCAAGCTCAAGGCCGATCGCTAGGCCAAGACTGTCCAAGCCCCCGAGGATCGATTGGCAAAGTGCGAACGAAGAGTGAAGCCCACCTGCACAATGAGTAGCTGAGGCGACGGTATCGCGTGAGCTCGTCTCAGTCTCGGATCCTTCAGCTATCAGCGCATGAATACAGTCACCGATGAAGCGAACCTTCCGGCCACCGAAATCTTCCTCCACTACGTTCTGAAACTCTTGCCGCATGACGTAGAGCGCGCGAACCGCTTCACCAATCCCTCCGGTTGCAACAGCGCAATCAATATAGTCCGTGTAACCAGACAGGTCAGCATACATCGAAACCAAGGGCATTCTGATCGACTTACTGGGCATCAGTTCAGCATAGTCGATCTCGCTCAGCGGAGGTTCTTGATAAGAGAAATCGAATCGTGGATCGGTAAAGTCTGGAAAGTCACCACTCGCGATTTCCTTGCGCCAATTTCCGACGACTTCGTCCGTGAACTGCTGACGGTCCTGCAACCCGAACTCAAGGATTCCACCATCTGACAATCTCGCAGAATTAGTAGCGATCTCGACATCGGTTAGGCCTCTGAACTGCTCAAGAACTCCTAGTTCAGGCTGCCCCAAGATCTTGCGCACAGCATCGCTTACATAAACGCCAGGTTCCTCCCCTTGAGCAAGCTTGGCCGCGTGGTTGGCCGGTCGCCCCAAGAACATAGGTTCTTGTTCAGAGCCCGTTCCATTGTTGATTGCTACACAGGTGCCAACATCGACTCCGATCCGGAAAATTGCATTAAATTCTCCGTTTGCCAACTGCTGGTTCGCGGCGTCGGCGACCTTCTTGAAGTCTTCAATGAAGGCCATTGCTCGCGCCAGTGTGTCGCGACTTACGCCACCCTCTTCTAGTTCGAGCACAACCGCATGGACCCGACCATTGTGAAAGTCGACACGCTGTGCAGGCGACTTTTCGATCACCCTGTCTGCGGCGCTATAGTAGAGATGAAGTAGACGTAGCGCACGATCATGCGATGCTTCCGTTTCACGACCTTCTTCCAGACGGTACTCATCATAGTTGCTAATCGCGATGTAGACCTGAACGGTGTCCACGACGACCGCCTTGCCGCGCGGAAGACTAAATAGCGGCGGAGAGATGGGCTGATCTCGCGCCGTCATAAGCGCTTTGTCGGCCTCGTAGAGCGGAAGGTATTTCTCAAAACGCCGGACATCCACATCCGGTACTTCCCTGACAAGCTTCTCAATGCGGGTTCGCGCCTCGGACTCGGTCCACGACATTTTTCATTCCTTCTGTTGAATGCGATAGCACCAGTACGGGCCAGCCTACTTTATATCTACGTCCTATATATTCGGACTACCATAACATTTGTCAATATGCTAAAGTAGCGTAGGGGGACCAGACATGAAACATGAAGGCATCAAGCCGAGCCTGCGTAGGCGCTACCAGTTCATTGAATTTCAGCTTATGTGGGAGGGAGCAGTTGGACGTAAGCTGCTTACTGAGCAGTTCGAAATATCACCGCAGCAGGCTACACTTGATCTGACGTCCTACTTGGACTTGGCACCCAAGAACATGGCTTATGACACACGCCGCCGGACATACGTTTCTCGCTCGAACTTCAAACCTGTCTTCAGCGGCGGTGAAGCTGCGGCGTACCTTCATCATCTTGAAATGCTTCATCACGGCTATCGAACGGCGAACGAAATTTGGCCGGCGTCAGTTCCTGAATTTGATGCTGTTGCAGCTGCGTCCCGTAAAATGGATTCTAAAGTTCTTCGGGCCGTATTGGAGGCCATCGATGCAAAAACATGTTTGACGGTTAAATACGTGTCTTTGAGTTCAGACACAGAAGACGCGCGCACGCTTTGTCCACACGCATTGGCAAGCGACGGTCACAGGTGGCACATGCGTGCTTTCGATCTTGAGAAAGACAGATACTCAGATTTCGTGCTTTCAAGAATTGAGGTTACCAACATATCGAGTAACCGATGCCCAGATCTTCGACCGGACACGCAATGGCATGAAGTAATTAAGATAAAACTCCAAGCGGAACCGGAACTTACGGCAAGACAGAAAGAACAGGTCGAAATCGAATATACTATGATCAAAGGTTGTCTGGAGCTCCCAGTCCGCAAGGCAATGATCTTCTACTATCTTAGGTTCTACGGCTTTGATCCTCTTGAGATGGAGGGCGAAACGATGCGCAATAAGAGTAGCTACAGATTGAAAATTTCAAACTTGGAAGAGATAGAGACTTGTTTAGAAAGAAGAAAATAGTAGAACTTGAGCTTCCCGAGGAGAATGATCATCTCTCAGAAGCAGTGTTGGAAAAACACCGCAAAATCATCTGCCGGAACGACCTTGTCGCAAACGATGAAGAGCTGGCCACTGCTATAGTTAGCAGGTCCAAGTTGGTTCGGTTCCCGAAAGATCACGTCTTGGTCACTCAGGGCGATGACACCGACGACGTGTATTTCATATTGTTCGGCTCAGTCAGCGTATACATCAACTCCAATTTTATCGACACTAAAGAGGCAACCGAAACCGTTGGAGAAATGGCGGCGATGAAGCCAGGGTCGGCCCGATCTGCGGATGTTATTGTCAATACACAGAATTTGGAGGCCCGAGTTATCTCAGCTCATGATTTTAGAAATTTAATGTCTAAAAACGTTGGGTTTCGTGAACGGCTGTCTGACATGGTCGATTCCATGAACCGGAAGAACATAAGGTTGTTAGGTGAAGGCAAGAGTTCGTTCGGTAGCACTTGGACATGGACGTCAATTATGTTCGGTGTGGTAATCGGTGTCTTATGCGGACTTTGGTTCGGTTTTGGCGGATCTCCGATCTGGGTGGCAATCTTGTGGGCGCTTGGAGCTGGCGCGTTAGGTACTCTCGTTGCGATACGAATGAACCCTGACTTCATTTACCGAAACATGTTTTGGCTGTCGGGAACTGCCATGATTGCTCAAGCAGTCCAAACCGTATTTAGCCTTTCGTTCTCAGTTAACGGGCCCCAGCAGTCACTTCCGTTTCTTTGGAATTTCAGCTCGAATCCAGAGCAGAAGTGGTGGGGGGTCGCCATAATTTATCTTTCGCTCGCCGGGCTGGCGTTCATGTCTTGGCTGGCAGATCGAGACTTAAGAAGGAACTCCAGTAGAAATGAGTGAATTTGAGAACAAGATTCACGAAAATGTCCGAACTATTTTCGAGACAGCGTGGACCGAAACCAAAGGTCAAGTTGTTCCAAAGTCAGGGGACTTAGGTCTGTCAAATGTTGGCCGCTCTATCTCTGCAACGGTGCTTTACGCAGACATGGACAGCTCAACGGAGATTGTCGATCGGTACAACGTAAAGTTTGCCGCGGAGCTGTACAAAGCATTCTTGCTGTGTGCGACGAGGACTATCCGCTTAAACGGCGGTGAAGTTCGATCCTTCGATGGTGATCGGGTGATGGGTGTCTTTATCGGTGACAGAAAGAACTCTGACGCAGCCAAAACAGGATTACAGATCAACTATTTGGTAAAAAAGGCAATTAACCCAGCATTGAAGAATCAATACCCTTCAACAAACTTCACCCTGCGCCACACTGTCGGCATTGATACCTCCGATATGCTCGTCGTAAGAAGCGGAATACGCAACAATAATGATTTGGTTTGGGTCGGCAGCGCGGCAAACCACGCTGCACGTATGAATACTCTTTCTAGCGACATCGCAACGAGAATTACACCGGCCGTTTACAAAAAGCTTAATGAGAAGTCGAAGTTCGGTGGAGACCCTAAGCACAATATGTGGACAAGTGCGGACTGGAACGGACAAACGATCTATCGATCTTCGTGGACTTGGCGACCTTAAACTACTGCTGCAACAAGAACAGCAGATACTGGTGCTTTCTGCAATGAAGGCTCAATTTGTTCGAGATCTTATCTAACAAATTAGGATTAGCTCAAAGAAGACACTGGTCTCAATTGATCCCTTAAACGAACACTGCTTTTTCGTCCGCGGACTCGAGGCCGATTCACAACCTAGAGCGCATAATCTCAAATAGTTTTGTCTCACCCAACCCACTGGAAAAGTTGGAGGTTTCAAAATCTGCCGGTTTGACATAGATTACTTTATTAAGTGGTAAGCACGCCCCTATCACCCCGCACATGATCGTCTCCAGTTTTCCACCAGTTAGTGCTACCTCAAAATTGGAGTTTTGTACCAGGTAGGCGCTATAATGGTTTTGAAAAATAACCTTTAGAATTTCTGAGGGATCGTCAGCTGAATAGGCAATTGTTGTTCCCAATTCACCGCCGCCAGTAGCGATACTCGCGGCCTTCATAGCGACTGCATTTCGGTAAGTCGTTCCCGATTGAACTAAGACGTCGATCTCGTCATAGGACAATTCATCGACAAGATGCATAAGTCTGCCATGCTTGGCAGAGGAAAAAGCGCAGAGCTTGCAATTTCGAGAAGGATCCGATCTCAGTTCCTCGACCAACAACAATGAGTAAGGTAGGGTGTCTCCACTTAAGATGTTTGCTAGTTTTTCAACTCCGGCGTCTCCAAGAAAATCCTTTCCGTCGCCAATCGCGGCTTTCAAGTCTGTCTCAGTTGGAGAGAATTCCAGTGGTTCAGTTATCGCCGCAACTATTTGACCATTTGCAGCAAAATCACTCTTTACGAGCTTGTAAATAACAGGCTTGGTCAAGCCTGAGGTATCGATAATCGTTCTGCCAGAGAGAATGATTTCACTTCCTTCAATGACATCTTCTGACTTGATTATCTGGTAGGTAGCCCCAAGCTCAGCGGCCAGGTC
>Ga0316204_10008359_pt1 | contig 14452 bp, 8 predicted proteins | sample 6monrhotite_MG_2_FD_205661 | JGI IMG/M metagenome (GOLD analysis project Ga0316204, IMG submission 205661) | Microbial mat bacterial communities from mineral coupon in-situ incubated in ocean water Damariscotta River, Maine, United States -... | ecosystem: Environmental > Aquatic > Marine >...
AAGAAGTAGCGACGCATATTAACTTCTAGCGCGCTGCGATTGTATTTGAATGCATCAAAATTAGAGTCATTGTCGGTATAAGTTACTTGAGCATTTAACGTCCACGACTTCAGGTCGCCCGATTTGAAGTTATGGTTTGTACCTAAAACGAGTAAGCTCTCAGTCTCGTCACGTTTATCAGTGGCGCCTGTTTCAAATCCTTCATAAGAATAATTTCTACTGCTTAGAGTTACGTAAGCTCGAGCATTTTTCCAGGCTGGCATTTGGCCACCAAGATAAAATTCAGCACCCGAGTAATGTCGCACTGCAGCGTCAGCACCGTTATCATGGTATTTAACGCCAGCTTGAATACCGATGCTAGAACTTGCATAGAATTTAGCAACATCTAAACCCCAGCTTGTAGAGGTGCCTTTCAATGTGCTGTCTAGAGATTTATCGCTAAACTCTTTAATCGTTGTAATATTCTCAAAAGTAACCTCTATGTCATTGTTGAAGCTATAAGTGAACAAAGGATTGAAGCCGGAATAGAATGCATATGGCGAGTTGCCAAAATACAACTTATCGAATTTAAAATTCAGTGCAGCACGCCATGACTTAGCGTTTACAAGAGCGGGTCCTGTGCTAAGTGATAATACGCTAAGATTAAAGTCACTGTCCTCACTGTCACCGGTGTGGCTTTTATTGTAAGCCGTACCTTGTGTCAGCCATTCAAAATCAATTGCTCCACCACCAATGTTTAAAGGCTTGCTGGCGCGAGATCTATTTGAGAAAGATAATAAAATTTGAGTTCCAGCGCTATTTTTTTCTGAGCTGGTGGTGTCCAGTAATTCTTTTGCAGTGATGCTATCAGGGCCGAGATTAATGTTTGAGTCTGTGAATAGGCCGGCAGATAGATAGATAGATGATTTGCTGCGGTTAGTGGAGTCTTTAATGTCTCCACTTAGCTGAGCTAAATAAGCAGTTATAGATAATTTAACAGCCTCTGGCGTTCCAGGATCATTTAGTACCTTTGTTAGCTGTTCTTTGGCTTGATCATAGCGGCGTGTTAAGTGGTATGACACGGCAAGTTCCAAGCGGGCTCGGTTTAGGTCGGGCTGATTACTTAATATAGTCTCGAAAATTTCAATTGAGCGAAATAATTCACCGTCTTCGCGATATTCCATTGCCTCTGCAAAGAGCGCTTCTAGGTCGATAGTCTCTTCAGCGAAACTTTGTTGTGTCATCAGGCATGCGCTAATGCAGACTGAGCCGATTATCTTTTTAAACATTTAAGTCTTTCCTGGTGCCGAGAGTAAATTCCCGCGATATTGCCGTCTTTCGCGTGGTATTTCAAGCAAAACCCTCATTAGAAAGCTATGTGGCTAAAGATAATTTGATAGAAAGATATGCATAATTATAAATTCTTAAATACGTTTTTTGCTAACTAGGTTAATATTGGGTGGTTAATTATTTCAGCCGTGATCTAAATTTATAAGATGAATTTTCTTATTATTTTTCAAGTACTAAGCCGCAAATCAAGAGCTCAGCAGGCATCCGCTATTTTTTGTCTACTGATCCTGATAAGTACCCCTGCAACAAGTGTGTCGGGTTTGTTTGGCTATCAGGAAAATATAAGAACAAATCTGGGCTTATTTCCGCAGTGGCTGTCTGTTCTTGAGCGAAATATTGCGCAATATGCGCCAGCTGGAAACTGTGAGAGTAATCGGCTGGATCAATGCCATATTGAAGTATGGCAGGGTTTTTTGAAACGTATTCAAACGTTGCCGAAGCTGGAGCAATTGAATGCGGTCAATCAATTCGCTAATGAGCATGAATACATATTAGATATCGAGAACTACGGCATGGATGATTATTGGGCAACGCCAAAAGAGTTTTTATACAATAATGGTGATTGTGAAGATTATGCGATTATTAAAATGTTGTCGTTAAAAAAGCTGGGTTTTGACATGGAGAGAATACGCCTGGTTGTGTTGCAGGACACTAATTTGCGTACACCCCATGCGGTGTTAGCTGTTGAGTCTAAAAATGATATCTTGATTATGGATAATCAGGTTGATGAAGTGATATCACATAAATATATTTTGCACTATGTTCCGGTATATGCTGTAAACGAAATGAAGTGGTGGATGTTTTTACCACAGTAAAATGGTTTTTTAAATTTAAAATGACAATTACAGATACTAATAAAAATAAATCATCAACTTCCAGAATGACACCCTTTATTACGAGTATTTTCATGCTCGTGTTTTTAGCTGTCAGCTTATGGCTAATTATTCAATATGTGGAGAAGGAAAGGGAACGCGATTTGGCAAACTGGCAGTCAAGATTAGCGTTGCTAGCTGAGATACGAGCTAAAAATGTAGAAAGTTGGGTTGAAGGTAGAATTGAAGAATTAAACTATCTTGCGAATAATTCAAGTCTAAGATTGTTCTTGTCAGATCAGGAAGATAAGAATTTAATCGATAGTTCTATCATGTCTGCGCAGCAAGGACATATTAGAAACTTAATTAGTATGAGTGCTGTGCAATTTGATCTAAGTGAATTTTCTAAAAACAAGAAACAATTGAATTTAAACAAACAAAATAATTATGGATTGGCCGTTTTAGGCTTGCAGCAGAATCTGATTATGTCAACTAAGGGGTTTCCAACCGATCTTGACAGACATAAAGAAATTTTGGAAAAAACATATGAATCAGCAAAAACTCAAATCATAGATATATATAGTGCAAAAAATCATATGCCTGTTTATGGATATGTTGCGCCAGTGTTCAAAATACAGGACATAAATAAAGCATCACCTGTAGGCGCGGTTATGGTCCTTCTTGACCCGCAGGAAGAATTGTATGAGTTATTGCTTAACAGGCAAAGCGCGACTAAAACAGATGAATCTATTTTAGTAAGGCAATCTGGCCCTAGTATTGTTTATGTTAGCCCAATAAATAATGAGGTTAAGCTGTTTCATCGATTGCCAGACAATAATAATCGATTGGCTGCCTCGAATGCTTTTCATAATGTGGGCAGTTTTTTAGAAATGAAAGATTATCGAGGAGATAATGTTTTAATTACGGCAAGAGAAATCGAAAATACGCCATGGCGACTGATTCAGAAAATATCTTCAGATGAAGCATTAGAAGAATCAAATAAACATCAAAAATTCTTGCTTGTAACATTTACAGTATTTGTTTTATTTGTTTCGGCAGTATTTGTAGCTATCTGGCGACATGCTACAAGTATTCGTTTGAAAGAGCTGAGTGATGTGCTTGAGGAAAGAACGGTTTTACTTGATGCTGTAACAGATAATATTCAAGAAAATATTGTTTTAACAGATAAAGAGTCAAAAATAATTTTCATTAATCCGTCGTTTGCAAATATGTTTTCATTGACGTCGGATGAATTAAAAGAAAAGCATCTCGCGAGTGTGCTTGGTGTAGAAACCGCTAATCAGTTGGAAAAAGTTGTTTGCAGTGAAGATGGTGTATGCGTGCTGCCTTTAGATGTGAATAATAATAACTATATTTATCATATTACATCTACAACACTGACTTTCGGTGACCATGAGAATGCGCGTTTATTCGTATTGCATGACATTAGCGAGTTAAAGCAAGAGCAGGAAAAGCGCGAAAAGCTAGGGCGTGGAATAATTGGTACATTGATCAAGGCCGTCGATTTACATGACCCATATTGTGCTAACCATTCGGAGCGTACTCGTGAAGTGGCAATGGAAATTGCGAAAGAATTGAATCTGACTGAAGATAAATTAGAGTCACTGAGTATGGCTGCATTGCTTGCAAATATTGGTAAGTTATATATTCCGAAATCGGTGCTGACAAAGATGGAGCCATTGTCAGCAGAAGAATCAAAGCAAATGCGTATGCATATAGAATATGCAGTGGATATACTCTCAGGGCTTGAGTTTAATGGTCCAGTTATTGAAATTATTGCACAGAAAAATGAAAGAATGGATGGTAGTGGTTATCCGAAGGGTCTGGTTGGTGAGGAAATTTTAATTGAATCGAGGATACTCGCGGTGGCAAACGCGTTTGTTGCTATGGCGAGTTCACGTGCTTATCGTGAAGGTCGCGAACCATCCGAAGTAGTTAATATATTATTGGAGCAATCAGAGTCTGAATATGACAGGCACATTGTTGCTGCGCTGTTTCATATTGCCGAGAACAAATCTAACTGGAATACATGGAAGAGTGTTGAAGTCAGTTAATTAGATGCTATATAAGTATATTAGGGTTTTGTGTTTGTATTTTTGTGTAATGAAAGACATTATGCGCCCTAGAAATAGTGGCTAAAGACCATTAAATAAAAGTTAAAAGTCAGGAGTTTGTGACAAATATGTATGAATCGTTTTACGGGCTCAAGGAAAAGCCATTTACTTTATTGCCTGACCCAGAGTATCTGTATCTGAGTCCAAAGCATCAACGCGCCTTAACCTTGCTCGAATATGGCATGATGAATCAGGCTGGATTCAGTGTTATTTGTGGAGATACGGGTGCAGGAAAAACCACCTTGATCCGCCGTTTATTATCCGAATTAGAAGATAATACGACCGTAGGCCTGATTACAAATACGCATGAATCTTTTGGTGAGTTGTTGAGCTGGGTGCTGATGGCATTTGGTCTGGATGGCGAAGGTAAAAGCAAAGCGCAAATGCATCAAATGTTTATTGCTTTTTTAATAGAGCAATATGCGCAAAATAAGCACTGTGTGCTGATCGTAGATGAAGCGCAAAATATGAAAGCGGATACTCTAGAAGAGTTACGCATGTTGTCGAATATTAATTCGGATAAAGATCAGGTTCTACAGGTTATTTTAGCCGGTCAGCCAGCATTGCGAGAAACTTTGCGTAAGCCTGAATTAATGCAATTTGCCCAGCGCATTGCTGTTGATTATTACCTGGAGGCTTTAAGCGAAGAAGAGACTAAAGCCTATATACACCACCGTCTTCACGTGGCGGGTTCAGATAAAGAAATTTTTACAGATGATGCCTGTAAAGCAATATATAAATACAGTGGTGGAACCCCAAGACTAATTAATTTATTGAGTGATACATCGCTGGTATATGGTTTTGCTGAACAGCGTGAACTAATTGAAGCTCAGCTAGTTCATGATGTAGTTCGTGAGCAACATAGTAATAGCATTATCCCAACCTTCAATACCAACCAGCCTCATGCAACTGATAACATGCCGTCACCACAAGCTGAAGTTATTAAAGCAGTTGAGCAGCCGCCAATAGTAGAAGCGCCAATACCCAAGGCAGAACTGCCTATAGAACCTGTGAGTGATACTCCTTCTGATGAGAGGATAGAGGTAACTGTAGAGAAAGAATCGCCTCAAGGTAAAGATCGAATAATGGCTGGTCTGGCGCAACGAGCAGTAGATGCGGTTAATAGTGCAGATGAAAATGTGGCTTCTAGCAAAAAATCTGTTGAGAAAGCTAGCGCTGATGAAGCAGTTAAACCAGTGAGTGCAGGGGCTAAAAACGATGAAGATGAAAAACAAGATAGCTTAGATAATGAGCCAGCGAAACAAGATGAGATTGCCGCTGAAAAGCATGTTGATGATGTAGCGCCCTATATGACAGGTCGCCATCACCAGGATGATGATATGTATCATCCAATTGTGCATGTAGAAGAACCACCGAAGAAAGGCATGAATGGACTTCTCATCGGCATTGTTAGCGGAATGTTTGTGGCCTCTATTATGATGATGGCGTTTGCCTGGATAATTATTAATGATAAAGAACAGTCAGTTCCACAGACTAGTAACACGACCGTAGAACAAACTTCACAAAGAGAAGCAGAGCGTTTGATTCTTGAGTCATTGCAAAAAGAAAGAGATGCGGCGCTGGCGGCTACTCGAGCTCTTGAGCATGAGCGTGATGCAGCACTAGTCGCTGCGAAAGCACAAGAGCAAATGCGTGCTGCAGAGTTGCGCGCAGCAGAAATTCTTGCAGAACAAGAGAGAAAGGCTGAAGAAAGGTTGCGTGAAGCACGTGTAAGAATAAGACAAGCTGAAAATGCCGAGGCAAAAGCAAGAGAGAGAGAGCGAACTCTACAATTAAAAGCACAGCAACTGGCAACCAGGCAAGAAGCTCAGCGTCTGGAGGCTTTAAAAGTTGAGCGTCAGAAGTTAGAGGCTGTAAAAAAGGCACAGGCAGAATTGATGAAGGAAAAACAGCTGTCAGTTGTTGAAAAGCCAAAAGAAGTACCTGTTACAGTTGTTCAAGAAGTAATAGAAAAGGAAGAACCGAAAGAAAGTAAAACATTTTCATCTAATCCTTGTAATAGCCCATCTGCTAAGTTTCTATCTACCTGTAAGCGTTAGTTACTAACTTTAAATTTCGACTGGATGAAGATAAGGTGAGATGTAGTATATGATTACTAAAATAGCTAAGCTTTATAGCTGCGCTATTTTCCAGTAATTACGAATAAAAATTTATACAAAGGAATGTTAAATGAGTGCTAGATATAGTGTTATCGTTATTCTTGTGGTTGCATTATTACTAACAGTGAATAGTCTTTGGCTATCGCAGTCGGTTGATACTTCATGTGATAACTGCGAAGAATCTAATTAGTATAAGTCTTGTAGCATTGGTACTTAGGTTACCACCAAATCTAAATAACGTCTTATCATTACAATTGATCTACAATTAGTCATAGTTGTAAAAAATAGTGAATGAGATTTAATATGCTGTCATATCAAACATCTGAAAACATCCATCTACATTGGCGTAGAACAAAAATTATCGCAACACTTGGGCCCACAAGTAAAAGTGAAGCTAAGATTGCACAGCTTATTGATGCAGGCGTCAATGTGTTTCGTTTAAATATGTCGCATGGAACCCATGATGAGCATCGTGAAATGGCGACGCGAATTCGAAAAATTTCAAGTCGTAAAAAACAATACATTGCTATATTGATGGACTTGTGTGGCCCTAAAATTCGCGTAGGAATTTTTGAGGAAGGATCTATTGCCTTGGCAACAGGCGAAGAGGTTATCGTTAGCTGTACAGCTGTAACAGGAAGGCCAGGGTTGATACCATCACAATATAAAAGTTTATATAAGGATGTAAAGCGCGCAGATAGAATCCTGCTGGATGATGGTAAGCTGGAGTTAAAAGTTAAATCGATTAAGGACAAAGATGTAAAGTGCGAAGTTGTCTACGGTGGCATATTAAAAGATAAAAAAGGTTTGAATTTACCTGATTCAAAAATATCTACTACTAGCTTCACAGCTAAGGATAAAAGAGATGCGAAGTTAGCGATAGAGCTAGATGCCGATTTTCTAGCCTTAAGCTTTGTTCGAGACGAAAAGTGTATTAAAACCTTAAAGAGATTTGTATTAGGTGCTGGTGGAAATATACCTGTTATAGCCAAGATAGAAAAACCAGAAGCAATAAAATACATTGACAATATTTTGCTGGAAGCGGATGGCATTATGGTGGCGCGTGGTGATTTGGGAATAGAAATGCCAGCACAGCAAGTGCCATTAATTCAAAAAGACTTAATTAATAAAGCAAGATTACACGGTAAGCCAGTTATCGTCGCGACACAAATGCTGGAGTCTATGATTACCAGTTCAAAAGCAACAAGAGCCGAAGTAGGTGATGTAGCGACGGCGGCGTTATCAAGTGCAGATGCAGTGATGTTATCTGCTGAAACAGCGAGTGGAGAATATCCCATACTTGCTGTGAATATGATGAATGATATTCTGAGAGAAATGGAGGCCTATCAGCATCATCATGGGAAGTTTGGTGAAACAGAGTTAAATGAATGTGCCGAGACCATAGTGCTGGACAGAAAGGCAGTGGCTAGAGCAGTTAAGTCATTAGCAGATGAGTTGAAATTACAGGGGATACTTGTGCCAACCAGAAGTGGTTCGACGGCACGTGTGTTATCTGCAGACAGGCCTGCTACTCCACTAATCGGTATTAGTAGTAACATAGCAGTTTGTCGAAGACTCGCGTTGAACTGGGGTGTTGTGCCTGTTCATATCGCTGAAGAGGTCACGCATGACTGGCAGGGGTTGTGCGACGAAGTATGTTCAGTGTGTGAAATTGTAAAAAAGGGTAATCGTGTTTTATTGGTTTCGGGATTTAGTGATGATCCAGAGCTCAATGAACCAGTTATGAAACTAATGCATACCAAAAAACAGGCCTAAAAATATTTATGCGGTATCGTCTGGTACAAATTCTAGGCATGGTGTATTTTTGCTAACGCAATATATTTTGCCTAAATATTCATCTCCTTTAGCTTTGCTGATAACTCCATTCATTTATAGTCACCAAATTCTTGTCTAACAGTCGTGTGTCAGTTATTTTTCTAATAACTTATCAGCAGCCTGAAGGTATATATAGTAAGAATCTAAATGAGATGATGTCGAGGTCGAGTTTAGATGTGTGGGCCTGTGATAGAACAGGCCCACATGTGTAGAGGGATTAAAGTCTATTATTCTAGGAATTCAAGCCCCACACCATCGCCCTCATGGCGAACAACCTTGGCGCGGTTAGTTGGGGGAGCTTCGCCATCACCTAGTTGATTTTTAAGGCGAACCGTAACCTCGGTGCCTATCGGTGGTAGCTCTTCTATATCATCCAGGAATAAATAGAGCCCCCCATCACTAATGTTACGTGTACGTACGTTTACTAATCCCTTTTCGGGAAGGGTAAGCTCAATTTCTACGATGAGCCCAATGCGTAGGTGTTTTCTATTTTCAGTGGACATATTTCTTTAGTTATTTTTTATACAGACTTACTGATAATAGCTGTCAATTTGCATTTTGCACAGTATTAAGTATCTCAGTAATATCTTTTAGCCATAGCTCGAAAGTCGGCTTTAAGGCAGGTGTTTTAAACATATCGAGAAAAACAGCAGGATTTGCACTGGTAAGAATGGTGTTGTCTCCCTCTGCATAAATCGCAATTTTCAGAGGAAGGTAAGGAATCAGTTGAGGGTATTGACTGGCTAATTGCTGAATTTGCTCACCCTTGCCAAAAAATACAACCCGATACTTATCCGTTTTGTAGCCCTTGGCATTGAGCCCTACATCTACGCGTTGTACACGACTTAGTGAGTAGCCTTTACTGCGAATTGCTCCCTGTAAAGTCGCCATAGTTTCAGGAAATGCCTCATTTGACCTAACCATAATCATTTCACCAGTAACAACGGCGTGCGAGCTTATAGAGAAGAATAGACACATAAGGGGTAGGAGCTGTTTAATTTTCACAGGCTAGCATCCTCTAGAATATTGGTATAAACCTCGTACATTTTATCGCAGGACTCATCAAGCTCATTATTGTTAAATAGCTGACTCAAATGTTTTGGGTTAATGCTCATCATTTGCACAACGCCATTTTCCTCTGTCACTGTAATTCGGCAGGGTAAAAACATACCTACTCTGGGATCAATTTTTAGGGCTTCATAAAGGAAATTAAAATTGCAGAAATAGATAATAGTTTGCCGACTACCTTTGATTGGCTCAACATTAAAGCCCTCGGTTAGTTCCTGGTCACGAATATGTATAAAATTGGAGCCAGTAATTGAGCGTTTGATATTGCCTATCGTTTCCTCAAAAGAATATGGTGACTCCACGATGAGGCTGGCGGGTTCCTCATCATACATAGGTTTATGTTTTAGGTCTTTTTGCTGAAAACTACGGATATAGTTAACAATGTTATCAACCTGCTGAGCATTGAGGCCTAGTTGATCCGCTGAAGGCATTATTGAATTTACACGCTTTTGCACAATCATATGGCGCATCATATGATCAGGCATCGAATTGAGTAGCCCCTGATTATTAAGTGCCGGTGCGGTAACCGGTAGATTTGTTGGACGAGAAAAATGCATCCCGGTACCGATGCCGCCGCTAGCCTGTTCCCCATGGCAACTTGCACAATGGCTCGCAAAGAGCTTTTTACCAGCGAGAGCGTCACCATCAATTATGCTGTCAGGCCAGGTATGAGCAGGTGTTTTTCTCCAATCGCCAATAAATGAAATGATTGCATCGATGTCGCTTTCGGGCATCCAGTAAAAAGACGGCATAATGCGACCCGGCCGACCTAAACGAATTGTCTGTTTTAGATATTTATTGGAAGCAGATTCAAGAAAGGTCTGTGAGGCGAGCTGTGCACCCATGCCGCCGGTCCCTTCTGTGCCATGACAAATAGCACAATTTTGTGCATATAAGGCCTCACCTCGATTATTAGCATAGGTCGAGAGAGAGTATAAGCTGCAAGTTAGTAATAGATTGGCTAGCAGTATTCTATGTAGTGAGTTTAATCGCATAGAGGCATCATACCTATAAATGGCGTTATTTCATTGAATCAGATCAAGTCCAGATAGCTTGATAATACGCCTGGCTTTCGATCAGGTAAATCAGGCTTATGAAATTAGGCGTCAGAAATCTCACTCCAGGTCTTTTTCAGGCGTTTGGCAGAAACCGGCATGAGTGTCTTTATCTCCTGAGCAAATAAAGAAATTCGGTATTCCTCTAACATCCAGCGATAGTCCTCTAACTGCTTTGAATGACGATGCTGTTTATTCAGTATCTCAGCACGTTTTTTATAATCGGACCATAGTGACGATATTTCAAGACGTGCTTTGCGGTCACGCTCAGGGTTGTCCTGTATTTTTTCCAGACGTTTTTCTATGGCTTTTAAATAACGACCTAGATGAATGTAATTCTCCTGTTTAGTGGCCGCTATAAAGTCTTTGTGTAGTAGATGGTTTAGTTGATCTTGCACATCAGACATGGCGTCAAGCCAATGCAATGGAGGGCGCTTTAACTGCTTTTTTAATCGCTGGTAAATATCCAGAATATCCGATAGTTGATTGCGCATTTCTTGCAATGTATCAAGCATATTGGCGCGATTATTATCAAGGATAGATTTAAATTCGGCTGAAGAACCTGGTGTGTGCTGTGTAAATAGCTGATCTATAAGTCGCTGAATCAACTGTGATTTAAGTTGTTCGCAGGTGCCGATTCCTGTGTATTTCAGGCATAGGTTTTGTGTGTTTTTTAAACTGGATTTCAGGTTTCTAATTTGCGCAGATAATGCATTAATAAAAAGTTGTCGTAAACCTTCGTAATGTGTAGTGATGGCAAGTTCCGCAGAATTTATAATACGCACATTAACCTGTGAGCCATCGGCAACCAGAACCGGGTAGGCCTTTATAACAATGCCATGATTTTTGATTTCGATTTCAGCAGGGAGATGATCGAGGATGCTAGCATCTACATTATCCTGTTCTAAGTCATGGGTTTCTTGCTTGTCTGCATTCTTATCAATGAAATCAGAAAACTCCTGTTGTAGTGCAGCTAAATCACGGCTTTCTTTTAATGTTTTACCATCGCTGGAAATAACACGATAATTAAAAAATAAATAATCAGGCAGATTGCTTTCATTCCATGCGTCATATGGAATATCAGTTCCTGTCATCTTTCTTAAGTGCCCAGATATAGCGTTGATAAGTGTGTTTTCACCAACGGTCAATGCGTCGACACATGCTTCTGCAAAATTAGGCGCAGGTACAAAGTTCTTACGTAATTGCTTGGGTAAAGAACGAATTAATTCAGTTGTTTTTTCTTCTAGCATTCCCGGAACTAGCCAGTCGCATATTTTTCTATCTAATGAAGCAAGGCCCGCGGCTGGAACAATTAAAGTAATGCCGTCACAATGATTGCTGGGATCAAAATGATACTCTAAAGGAAATTGAATAGAGTTGATAGATAATGAATCAGGGAACAGGTGTTCTGAAATATGTTCAGTAGATTTTTTCATCAAATCATCAGTTGTAAGCATAAGATTTGAAGTGTCGTTGTTTTTCACCCAGCGATTTAATTGCGCACCACTGTATATATCTTCTGGTAGCCTGGCATCATAAAAATCATAAATATCATTTTCATCAACTAATATATCCTGGCGCCTGGATTTCGCTTCCAGGCTTTCGATTTCTTTAACTAGTTTTTGATTGTGTTTATAAAAGTTATGAGCACATATAAAGTCGCCCTGTGCTAATGCGCTACGAATAAATATCTCGCGAGACTCCTTAGGGTTGATGGGCCCGTAATTTATTTTTGTACCGGGATTAATCAGCAGGCCAAATAAAGTGGTTTTTCGAATGGCAGCTACTTGAGCTGATTTCTTTTCCCAATGTGTTTGTGTATAGCTGTGTTTGATTAGGTGAGCCGCTTTTTCAGCAATCCATTCTGGCTCAATTTTTGCCAGATTACGTGCATATACTTTTTGTGTCTCAACAATCTCAGATGTAACAACCCATTTTGGGCCTTTGTTAAATAAACCAGAACCAGGAAATATATGAAACTTTCGTTGACGACAGGCCTGATATTCGTGGCCTTCATCTTTGAAACCTATTTGGCTTAAAAAACCAGTTAATAACGCGCGATGAATTGCCGCATAGTTTGCTTCATTCGAATTAAACTTAAATTTTAATTCATCTAGCATCTTTTTAATTTGGCGGTGCGTATCTATCCATTCACGCATGCGCATCCATGAAATAAAATTACTTTTACACCATTTTCGTAGTTTGTTTGCACTGAGTTCTGCTTTGTTTTCGTGATACGTGTTCCAGATATTAATCCAGCTTATAAAATCAGAACGGTTATCGATGAATTTCTTATGTGCTTCATCTGCTGCCTGTTTCTTTTCTAGTGGGCGCTCCTTAGGGTCCTGTACTGCCAGAGCAGAAACAATAACAAGTGCTTCACTTAAACAGTGTTCTTTATTCGCTTCAATTAAAATTCGACCCAGTTTAGGATCTACTGGCAGGCGAGAGAGTTGCTTGCCTATTTTGGTTATTTTATTTTTTGAGTCTATGGCACCCAGCTCATGCAGTAGCTTGTAGCCATCATTTACCAGTCGGCTATCGGGTGGCTCAACGAAAGGGAAGTCTTCAACATGGCCCAGCTGCATATTTTCCATTTGTAAAATAACCGCCGCCAAATTTGTGCGCTGTATTTCTGGAGCGGTAAATTCTTCACGCAGATTAAAATCATCTTCTGCATAAAGTCTATAACATATGCCTGCACTCACACGGCCACAGCGCCCCTTTCGTTGATTGGCAGAGGCTTGTGATATTGCTTCTATGGGAAGTCTTTGGATTTTGCTGCGCCATGAGTACCTTGAAATTCGCGCAAGCCCGCTATCAATAACATATTTGATTCCAGGAACAGTTAATGAAGTTTCAGCCACATTGGTCGCAAGAATAATGCGTCGTTTGCTAGAGCGGCCAAATATTTTATTCTGTTCGCTGGCGGATAAACGAGCGAGTAAAGGAAGTATCTCTGTGTGTTGTAAATTTTGTTTTGATAAATAGTCAGCAGTTTCTCGAATGTCTCTTTCACCACTTAAGAATACTAATATATCACCGCGATCAATACGTGAAATTTCATCTACACAGTTTCCAATAGCAATTGGCATATCAATAGATTGTTGTTTGTCGTTATGCGGATCACGGTATTCAACTTCAACGGGGTAGGTTCTGCCGGATACTTCAATAATCGGTGCGTTGTCAAAGTGTTTGGCGAAGCGTTGTGGGTCAATAGTTGCGGAGGTGATAATGATTTTTAAATCTCGACGCTTAATCATTAACTGCTTTAAGTAGCCGAGTAAGAAATCTATATTTAAGCTGCGCTCGTGTGCTTCGTCGACAATGATGCAGTCGTATTTATTAAGAAATGGGTCATGATGGATTTCTGATAATAAAATGCCATCGGTCATTAGTTTGATCAGGCTGTTATCACCCAGAGTGTCGGTGAAGCGAACCTTGTAGCCAATTGCAGCGCCCATTTGTGTTTTTAATTCTTCGGCAATACGGGTTGCAACTGAACGAGCAGCCAATCGTCTGGGCTGCGTATGGCCAATCATCCCATAAATACCGAGTCCGGCTTCAAGGCACATTTTGGGCAATTGTGTAGTTTTTCCTGAGCCGGTTTCGCCGCAAATAACAATCACCTGATTGTCACGAATCGCCTGAATAATGTCTTTACGTTTTTGGCTAACGGGTAGCTCTTCGGGGTAGCTGACAACAGGTTTGTTTTGTTCACGTGATTGGCAGGCATTTATTGACTTTTCTACGGCAATACTTAGGCTATCAATTGCCTTGTCAACGGGCTTTTTGTTTTTTATATTGCTGCGAATTGTTTGCAGCTTCCGTTTAAAGGGAAAGCGATCCTTGAGCAGGCACAGGCGAAATGATTTTTCGAGTTGTGAAAGTTGTTGGTTGTGCAAAGTATGGCTCACATAAACGGGTGATAAAATTGCCATATATCAGTTAAAGGTCAGGTAAAATGGCTTGTATATCTAACAATTGCCTATTTTAAAGGTTTATCGTAAGTTTATGAACTATATAAACAATCAGTTTGAAACTTTATGTGTATTTAGAATGAAAACCCTGCTACAGCCGTTAGTATCCATCTGTTT
>Ga0316204_10008360_pt1 | contig 14451 bp, 14 predicted proteins | sample 6monrhotite_MG_2_FD_205661 | JGI IMG/M metagenome (GOLD analysis project Ga0316204, IMG submission 205661) | Microbial mat bacterial communities from mineral coupon in-situ incubated in ocean water Damariscotta River, Maine, United States -... | ecosystem: Environmental > Aquatic > Marine >...
TCTACAAAGGGAGGAAGTTTTGAGATGATAGCCCTGGCATCATTTGCAGTAATATAACGAGGTGACTTTTCATAAAAAACAAAACCAAGTGCATCTGCACCAAAATGGACTGCCGAGGCCGCATCTTTTAAGGTGGTTATCCCGCAGATTTTAACGCGCAAAATTAGACTTTTAAGTTAGTAATGGCAGTTTCATAAGACTCATGTTTAAATACATAAGAACCAGCGACACAAACATCAACACCAGCGTGGCGTAGCATCTCAATATTATCAGCCGTTACACCACCATCAATCTCAATAAGACAGTTAGGGTTGATCTTATCTCTAAGTGCTTTTAAACGTTTTACTTTTTCAATTACGTTGGGGATAAATTTTTGTCCGCCAAAACCAGGATTTACACTCATAATAAGAACCATGTCCAAATCAGGTAGAAGGTACTCTACTGCTTCAGCAGGCGTATGAGGGTTTAGAACAACACCGGGCTTGATACCAAGTTCACGTATGTATTGAACCAAACGATGAGGGTTTTTTTCTTCTTCCATATGAAAGGTGATATAGCCCGGTTTCAAAGGTGCAAATAGATCTACAAAGAAGGTATTGTTCTCAACCATAAGATGTACATCTAAAGGTTTAGTCGCTGCCTTAGCAACCGCAGAAACAACAACGGGACCAATTGTTAAGTTAGGTACAAAATGACCATCCATCACATCAACATGAACAAGGTCACATCCCGCGTCACAAATGGCTTTTACATCGGCAGCTAAATTGCCAAAATCAGCTGATAAAATACTTGGAGCTACAAGCATTGGAGTCCTTGAAAGATACCTTTATGAGGTATTTAAATTTTTAGTATGAAATTATAGCGTGTGTAGCGAAAAGAGGGCTTAGAGCTAAAGGTTAGCTCTAAAAGAAAACTTAAAAAGTATAATCAAAAGCTAGGTAAGCGTGTTGATAGTTTTTAACAGCCACTGTTCCGGCATATAAAGCAGGCCAAGTACCGCTGATACCTACTTCAAGTGTGATATCAGCAGGGAAGTCCAAAAGCATAGCTGCTTTTGCACCACCCATAGCTCCCTCATCCTTAGCAAGGTTGTCTGGATCGATTTGAGCAAAGCCTGCATGTAAACCGAGAAGTCCGCGAAGGGAAAATGAATCATTAAAACGGTAAGCCCGTGGGGTAATGGCATCAAAATTTAGTGCCGTAGATGTTAGTGTAATTGCATCAAAACTTGCACGGTTTACACTTAGATAAACACGTCCTGTATCTTTAGTGAAACCAAGGCGAAAACCATAATCAGTTGCTCTTTGAGAATCGACTTGATCAAACTGAAGGTTTGTTGATCCTAGTTCTACACCAATAAATGTGTCAAAGTCTTTAGCTAATGTCAAGGTGCTTAATGTGAGTAAGCCAATAAATAATATATTTTTCATTTGTACTCCTTTTTGGTATTGTACAATTTTTTTATTTATAAAAGTGTCTGTTCTGTAGAGATTTGAAAGAAAGAAGAAAGTTATTTAAATGAATGGTGCATTAAGACGGGATGATAATTTGAGCCTAAGCTCAAATTACATACCTGGCATTCCACCCATGCCGCCCATTCCACCCATATCAGCACCAGGAAGAGCTTCGCCTTCTACCTTAGCATCAAAAATAGCCGCTTCTGTAGTAAGAAGCATAGAAGCAACAGAAGTCGCATTTGTAAGCGCAACACGTTCCACTTTAAATGGATCGATGATTCCTGCTTCAAACATATCAACATATTCACCTGTCGCTGCATTGAAACCAATGTTTTCAGACGAAGCATTTTCAATAGTGTTAACAACAACACCTGTATCAAAACCAGCATTTTCAGCAATCTGTTTGACCGGTGCTTTAATGGCGCGAAGAATAATCTCTGCACCTATTTTTTGATCATGTTCTAAATGATCGATACTGATCTTAGCTGCCGCGCGAATAAGAGCTGCACCACCACCAATAACAATTCCTTCTTCAACTGCCGCCTTTGTCGCAGATAGTGCATCATCAACACGGTCTTTCTTCTCTTTCATCTCTGTCTCAGTAGCTGCACCGACTTTGATAACGGCAACACCACCAGAAAGTTTTGCAAGACGCTCCTGAAGTTTCTCTTTGTCATACTCTGATGTAGTTGTTTCCATCTGTGTCTTGATCTCTGCAATACGAGCAGTTACTCCAGCTTTATCACCGGCACCATCAACGATAACAGTATTGTCTTTATCGATAACAACGCGAGACGCTTGACCAAGGTCTTCAATAGTCGTAGTCTCTAGTGTACGTCCAACTTCTTCAGATACTACTTGTCCGCCTGTAAGTACACCGATGTCTTGTAACATAGCCTTACGACGATCACCAAAGCCTGGAGCTTTAACAGCGGAGATATTTAAAACACCACGCATCTTATTTACAACCAGTGTTGCCAGTGCTTCACCTTCAACATCTTCAGCAATAATAAGAAGAGGACGGTTAGTCTTTTGAACCTGTTCTAAAACAGGAAGCAAGTCTTTAAGGTTAGAGATCTTAGAATCAAAAAGAAGAATAAAAGGCTGATCAATCTCAGCAGTCATCTTTTCAGTGTTAGTGATGAAGTATGGAGAGAGGTAACCGCGATCAAACTGCATACCTTCAACAACGTCAAGTTCATCAGAGATACCCTTTGCTTCTTCAACAGTGATAACACCGTCTTGACCAACTTTATCCATGGCTTCGGCGATCATATCACCAATTGCGCTGTCAGAGTTAGCTGAGATCGTTGCAACTTGAGCAATCTCATTTTTTCCACCGACAGACTTTGAAGCTTCTTTTAGGTTGTCTAGAATTGAATTAGTTGCCTTATCCATTCCACGTTTGACTTCAACAGGATTGGCACCGGCTGTAATATTACGAAGTCCTTCTTGATAAATAGCATTAGCTAAGATAGTTGCTGTAGTCGTACCATCACCAGCTTCATCAGCTGTTTTAGAAGCTACTTCTTTAACTAATTGTGCACCCATGTTCTCTAATGTATCAAGAAGCTCGATTTCTCTTGCAACAGATACACCATCTTTAGTCAGTGTTGGTGCACCAAAACTTTTCTGAATTAAAACATTACGACCACGTGGTCCCATTGTGACTTTTACTGCGTCTGCTAGTTTTTGAACACCAATTGCAAGTTTATTACGTGCTTGGTCTGAAAAAATAATCTCTTTTGACATTTTGAATCTCCTTTATATAGTATATATTATTTAATGATGCCAAGAAGGTCATCTGTTTCGATTACAAGATAAGTAGTCCCATCGAGTGTCAGTTCGCTTCCAGCATATTTACCAAATACCACTGTATCATTAACAGCAATGTTTTCTACTTCAGAACTTACAGCAAGAACCTTACCTTGAGAAGGCTTCTCTTTTGCAGAGTCAGGGATATAGATACCTGAAGCTGTTGTTTTTGCTTCTTCTACACGTTCAATTAAAACACGTTTACCAAGAGGTTGAAAATTCATTTTTATTTTCCTTAAATGAGGGTGCTTTTGCACCATTATATATATAAGCGGAATTCTACATCAATATAAGGCCGATGTCAATGTGCTGATAAAGTATGAAATTTAGGAATATATAAAAGTAAATTTTACATAATTCACATCTTTAAAGATGGCGTAAGTAATAAGTATGTATAATTCCACCCTCTTAAACGTGTCACGGTAGCTCAGCTGGTTAGAGCACTGGTCTCATAAGCCGGGGGTCGGGGGTTCAAGTCCCCCTCTTGACACCATTTAGGAACTTCAATTCATTTTAACCTCATTTAAATAACAATTCAAAAATAAAATCTAAATCACACTCTTTTTTCAGTTAAATTAAGTTTTCCTTATACCTTTAAACTAACTAGCAATAGTCATAAATTCAGTGTTTGTAAAAGAAAAATATTTAAAAAAATAATATTACTATATTTATATAGTGTATGTAAAACTGAAACACTTTGAGGTGAAAATTGATATTTATTTTGTGTAAAAATAGAATAAAATTAGGAGAAAAAAGAGGTGTTTTTTTAAAAATAATGTCTTTTTTTTTTACTTAAGCTGAGCATAATATTGATTTTTATTCAATGAGTTTTAGTTCGTGCTATAGGTGCTTTGGTCAATATGTGAGCCTGCAGTAAAGGGTCGAATGAATTGTGTGAATAAAATGTGAGTTTTTTATAAGCAACATTTTATATAAATAATTATGATATATCACAAAAGTTAGATTTGTTATTATTTATAATAAATATAAATTATATATATATAAATAAAACAAATGCCTTAACAAACGATTAAGCTTAGAGCATCTAAAATCGTAGAATTGAAAAACTTACCGAGAAAAGAAGCAAAAAAATGAAAAAACTTTTATTACTTTTATTAGCATTTATCTCATTAAATGCACAAAGCGATTTGGGGATACAAGAAAGACTAGGTGAATTCGTTCCATTGGATTTGACATTTTATGATGAAAACAATAAAACGGTAACACTAGAAAAGATGATGGAAGGTAAGCCGACTATCATCACTCTGAACTACTTCAGATGCGCAGGGATCTGTACACCACAGTTAGATGAGCTGGCTAAAACACTAGACAAGCTTGACCTTGCTGAGAACACTGACTATAAAGTTTTAACAATGAGCTTTGCAGAAAATGAAACACCATCTTTAGCAGCGGCTAAACGTAAAACACACTTACAATCTATGAACAGACCTTATGTTCAAGATGCGTGGCACTTTCTAATCTCTGATGGAAACTCTACGGCTAGATTGGCAGAAGCCGTTGGTTTTAAGTATGAAAAAGTGGTTAACCATGTAGGTAAGGTTGATTACCTTCACCCTGCTGCTTTAATCATCATCTCACCTAAGGGAAAGATTACGCGTTATTTAAATGGTGTTGATCAACTTCCTTTTGATGTTAAGATGGCTTTGATCGAATCATCTCAGGGTAAAGTGGGTCCAACGATCGCTAAAGGTCTTCTGTTTTGTTTTGAGTATGATGCCCAAGGTAAAAAATATATCTTTATGTGGGAAAAAGTTGCAGCAACTATTATGTTGACAATTGTCTTTGGATTTTTCATCTATCTTATAAAGCTAGGTAGAAAAGAAGATGACAGACATCCTGATGCTCCGGAACCAAGAGAGAAAAAAGAGGATGAGAAGTAAAAAGTTCACTTTTGTGAACGCTTGCCTTTCGACAGCAAAGCCAATACGTCTTTGACGCATTGACTTTGCTGTCTTTATAGCGTGTGGCACCTTTAAGAACTTTCGAGTTTTTAGAGGTGCCACTGTTAAGCTTAAGAGGTAAACAGGGTCAGGTCTAATCAATGTTTTCATTTGGGAGAATATTCATATAAGACGAATTAGTAGATTCTATAACAACTCTATAAAGAGGACTTATAGAAGCATTTGATTTATTTACAAGCTTTGAATGGTGGATAAATCATTAAATTTAGGAGAGAAAAAATGAGTAAAACTTATTTCGACGAAACGCACTGTGCCATTGGACATCCAAAAAGCACATTTATGCAGTGGATGCTTACAATAGATCATAAACGTATTGGTCTTATGTATGCTGCTGTAATGTTCACATTCTTTTTCATTGCGGTTGCTACGGCATTTGCAATGAGACTAGAACTTCTTGCACCTGGTGCACAATATATGGACGGAGACATGTTTAACCAAGCGTTTACGCTTCATGGTGTAATCATGGTTTTCCTTTTCATCATTCCTGGTATTCCAGCAGTTTTTGGAAACATAGTTATGCCACTTATGATCGGTGCGAAAGATGTATCTTTTCCACGTCTTAACTGGTTCACATTCTGGTTATACATCTTAGGTTGTATTATCGCTGTTTCTTCACTATGGGTTGGGAATGGTTTTGCTGATACAGGTTGGACGTTCTACGCGCCATACTCATTAAATACAGGTACAAACGTTATTATGACTCTTGTTGCTGCATTTATCCTTGGTATGGCTTCAATTCTTACAGGTCTTAACTTCCTAGTAACAATTCACCGTTTACGTGCTCCAGGTATGGACTTTTTCAAAATGCCACTATTTGTATGGGGTATCTACGCTACAGCATGGATCCAACTTCTAGCAACACCGGTTGTTGGTATTACACTTGTTCTAGCTATTATGGAAAAATTCTTTGGAATTGGTATCTTTGATCCTGCAAAAGGTGGAGATCCAGTACTATTTGAGCACCTTTTCTGGATCTACTCTCACCCAGCGGTTTATCTTATGATTCTTCCTGCTTTTGGTATTATGTCTGAAATTATCCCGGTATTCTCAAGAAGAGAGATCTTTGGTTACCGTACAATCGCACTTTCATCTGCTTCAATTGCAGGTATCGGTTATATCGTATGGGGTCACCACCTTTATACTTCAGGTATGGCTGACATCGCAAAAGTGATCTTCTCATTCCTAACATTCTTTGTTGCTGTACCAACAGGTATCAAGTTCTATGACTGGATTGCAACAATGTACAAGGGTAAGATTGTTCTTGCTACACCAATGTTATGGGCACTAGGTACGATTGTTACTTTCGCAATCGGTGGTCTTACAGGTGTTACTATTGCTATGGTTGGTGTTGATATTCACCTTCAAGATACATACTATACAGTTGCTCACTTCCACTACGCTATTCTTGGTGGGGTTGTTTTCTTACTGTTCGCTGGTATGCATTACTGGTTCCCACTTGTTACAGGTAAAATGTACAATGAAACTAAGGCAAAGATTGCTTTCTGGTTAAACTTTATCGGTTTCAACATCCTTTGGTTCCCAATGTTTATCGCGGGTTACCTAGGTATGCCACGTCGTTACTTTGACTACCTTCCAGAATTTGAGATCTATCACCAAATCTCTTTTGTTGGTGCAGTTATCTTTATTGCTGGTCTTGTGTATATGTTCTACGTTCTTATTCAAGGATGGAGAAAAGGTGAAGCTGTTGGTCTTAACCCATGGGATGCGACTACACTTGAGTGGCATATGCCTACATCACCACCACCATTAGAGAACCACTCTAAGGTTCCATATGTAGATTTTAATCCATATGAATATAAAAATGGTCACGCAGTAGTTAAATTTGATCTTGAAACTATGAAAAGGATTGACTAATGTCTCACGAATATGTACCAGAAATCGCGGTTGACCGCGATGGCAAAGAGCACACAGTACAAGGTTGGCAAGATGACTTTTACGGTGCTAAACTAGGGTTTTGGCTATTTATGTTCACAGAAGTATTAATGTTTGGTGCTATGTTTATGGCATTAACTTATTACTTTACATTACACCATGATGATTTCTTAATTGCATCATCATCTTTAAATAGAGTTCTTGGTGGAACAAATACAGTTGTTCTACTGTTTTCAGCGTTGACAATGGGTCTAGGTCTATTAAAAATGCGTCATGGCGATGTCAAAGGCGCTAAGCTTATGATTTGGGCAACTATTTTACTTGCACTTGTGTTCTTAGGAATCAAAGCGGTAGAGTGGACAGCTGAGTATAATCACGGTATTTTCCTTGGTCTTGATGCACTTCAAGCAGGTAATCCGTCTTCTAAACCATTTGGACAGATCTTGTTCTTTGGTATGTACTTTACAATGACAGGTATTCACGGTTTCCATATTATTATTGGTATCGGGATCATGTTATGGTTATTAAAGCGTATTAACTCAGGTAAAGTATCTCCTGAGCATTATATTCTACACTTTAACATTGCACTTTATTGGGATCTTGTACACCTTATTTGGGTATTTGTATTTCCTTACTACTATATGATCGGTGCCGGTCTTACAGGAGGAGCACACTAATGTCTACTGAAATTACTAAATCATATAAAGAAGAACAGGCTGGGTACTTTAAAGTACTTGCGGGTCTTTTATTATTAACAGCGTTAACGTTTATTCAACCGACAATGTTCATGGAAAGTGCTACATTTGCTGTACAGATGTTAATCGGTACGGTAAAAGCATGGTTAATTCTAATGTATTACATGCACCTTAAAGGTGAGAAGTTAATTATTATGTTTACATATTTTTCTCTTTTCATCGTTCTTGTGTTTTTTGTTATTGTAATTGGATTTGATGTTGTTAACTTCCAATATGGTGAACTAAGTCACATCACATCTGGAGATGCAGCAGCGGCAGCATCTGAAACTCATGGTGCAGCTCATGCAGAGCCTGCACACCACTAAGGAGCCTGTTTATGTTAGAAGGTTTTAATACAAGCGCTACAGTTGTAGCGGCAGATATTGATCAAGCGTTTTGGATCAACTTTTGGATTTCAATTGTTCTTTTTGCATCAGTTGTTCTTCCAATGTTATACCTTGCATGGAAATACCGTGCAAGTAATGTAAAAGATGAAGATATTGAAAACTATACTCATAATACAGCATTAGAGATTGCTTGGACAGTTATTCCAACGACTATGCTTATGGTACTTTTCTATTTTGGTTATACATCAATGAGAACAGCTCGTACTATGCCAGATGCATCTACTGCGATTACGGTTCAAGTTGAAGGTAGTAAATGGAAATGGAGATATGAGTATCCAGCAAATGCAGATGGGTTTGTTCACAAACTTGGTGGAGCATATACTAAGCCTGTCCATGATGAGAATGGAAAAATTATTGAAAATGGTTCAATGGGTAAATCGGCGCTTTATGTGCCAGCTGATACAAATATCATCTTAGAGATGACGGCGCCACTTGATGATGTTATTCATGCTTGGTATGTTCCAGCTTTCCGTATGAAAGAGGATGTTGTTCCGGGTCGTGTAACAAAACAGTGGTTCAATGCATCGGTAGGTGAATATGAAGTTGAGTGTGCTGAGTACTGTGGTACGGATCACTCATATATGTATTCTAGAGTTGTTGTACTTCCAAAAGCTGAGTATGAAGCATGGTTCAATAGTAGTGAAGATACACCAAAAGGTAACTATCTTAAATCAGGTGATGCAGTATTACAACAACATGGATGTAAAAGCTGTCATGCAACTACAACAGATAAGGTACTTGTTGGACCGACTCTTAACACTAGAACATTGACTAAAGAGCAAGTATTAGAAGTAATCAATAATGGTCAAAATCAACTTGGTTATGCTATGGGTGCAATGCCGGCTGGTTTAGCTACTGGTGCAGATGCTCAAGAGATTGCAGCTTATGTTGCTGGAGGAATGAAAGGTGATCAGCCTGCTTCATTTGCAGCATGTAGTTCATGTCACGGTGAAGATGGTAAGGGTCAGTATGGTACGTCTCCAAGTCTTGTAAGCTACGATGCAGATCTTTTACGTAATGTATTGAAAAATGGTAAAGAGGGTACAATGGGTAGCATGCCAGCATTCCCTTATGTATCAGAAGAAGAGATTTCAGCAATAGTTGAAGAACTACAAAGTACAAAATGATCAAAGATTACATCGTTTTAACTAAGTTTGTTCTCTCTTTTGCCGTGAGCCTCTCGGCTCTACTTGCTTATATTATGGCAAGTGGCGGTTTTGGAATCGACATGTTTATCGCAACCTTTGCAGTACTTCTTGTAGCCTTAGGTGTTTCGACACTTAATCAGGTTCAAGAGTACAAAGAAGATGCAAACATGGAACGTACTAAACATAGACCAATCGCTTCTGGTAAGATCTCTCCTATGGCAGGTATTATTATTGGTACAGTACATATTATTTTAGCTTTAGGGCTAATTTATTGGTTACTGGGTTTAACAGGCTTAAACTTGTTCTTATTCGCATTTATCTGGTACAACGGCTTTTACACTCCTTTGAAAAAAAAGAGTGCCTTAGCGGTTGTTCCAGGTGCCTTACTTGGTGTTGTCCCACCGGCAATCGGTTGGCTGGCAGCAGGTGGAGATCTTTACTCTCCAGAGTTTTATGCCCTTGGTCTTTTCTTTTTCATTTGGCAAATACCTCACTTCTGGCTTCTTGTAATGCTTCATTATGGAGATTATGCAGGGGCTGGATACCCAACAGCAATGCGTCTGTTTGGTAGAGTTAGTCTACAAAAACTTACCTTTGTATGGTTGATCATAACCATACAGGCAGGGTATTTTATGGTAAGTATCTTTGATCCAGCGAGTACAACTATCCTAGTTTTACTTGCGATCACAGGTATTCTTGGATTTATTAGTTCAACACAGCTTCTTAGAAAGAAGTTTGAGCTCCGCGATGCGAGAAAAGTGTTTATTGAAATAAATGTTGCCTTTTTGGCTTCACTTATTTTAATTAGTATTGATGAAGTACTCAAGCACTCTGCTGTATAAACGTTCACAGGATAAATCCTGTGATACTTACTAAACATTAACACAGTATAATCCCCCTTACACTTTCCAAGGAAACCTAATGAAACACGATTTAAAAACTATACTCTCAACAGTATCAAAGTTTAAAAAAAACAATGACAAAAGCAAACAAGTATCAAAGCGCCTTTTATTTGATCAAGCACCCGTGGGAGGTCTGAGTATAAAATGGTTTTGGTTGACGTTTATTGCCATGCCTTTTATAGAATACGCGATAATATTTAATCCTATTGTATTTGAAACCTTGGGCATTGCTCAGGCTATTGTTTTTTTTATTGTCTTTTTATCTATTGTAATGATATTGATCTTTGCTCTGTATGCTTTTAATAATAGAAAAGTAGTAGATGAGATTAAACCTGTTTGGGATGCTTATTTTCCAGATGTGGAACTTAAACTGGCATTGACAAGTTCACACAGTCCTTATGCAGATTTTTTTAAAGAATATTCTTTAATAGCAGGTGATGATCTCTCAGATGAAGAGCTTCATGCCAAGATGAAAGAAGCTATTGTCAAAATGCAAGAAGAGAATAAAGACCTGCTTGAAGCAATGCAAAGAAACAGCTCTAGAACTTAAAAAGGTAATAAGTCTCTTTTAGACCTTTTTTGTCAAATAGGATAAGAGATGATTTACTTTTTATTAAATCCTGCTTCTGAAGCTTTTTAAGCGTACAAGAAAGCGTTTCTGGAATTATATTTAACTTGTTCTATCTCGACTTGTTTTTATGCTCTCTAATCTCTCCTGATTACCCACGATAAACTTAGCGACTATTTGTTTAGATCTTAGTAACAGTTCTCTTTCTATTGATGACGACAAAGATTGAAGTTTTAATGATTAAGATTTAGTTATTCAAATAAACTCTCGTTTTTGAAAGTATATACAGGTTTTATTAGGATGATAAGTTCTGTCGTCTCATTATTAGTTACTTTTTATCATAATAAATTTACATAAATTAATATAATCTTTATTAATAATACTTGATGTAAAAAAAAGTGATATTTAGTTAAGTTGATAGTATAATGACCGTTCAATAGTTTTAAGGATTAGATATGGGTATAGGTGTGATTTTAGAACTTCCAGTTGAATTCATTGCGTTTATTCAGCTCTTAGTACAGTCTAAACCAAAAATAGAAAAAAAAGTAATGTACGAAAGAAGAATTGCCGGTCGCCGCAGAGACAGACGCTATCATAAACATAGACGCACAAGTATATCATCTGATATAGATATTGATGAACTTAACAGACGAGAAGGGGATAGACGTAATGTCTATGCGGATAGAAGACGGCGGGACAGACGGGCCTTAGAACGAATAAAAAAAATATAGACAGCTCTTTTGGTTTTTATAAGCCTTGTCATAAGGTAGATGTTAAAAAGAAGAAGTGAAACAGTTTTAACGAAGGTGAATGAATAGGCGTCATGGTAAAAGGCATGCGAATATTGGTAGAGAGTGGATGAGTTTTATGCTGATTGTAAAACAGAAAACAGACTTCATAAACTAAGACGTTATAGAGCTCAAGTGGCAATAGGTTAAAGGTCTTTGAATTTTTGAAGCAGCTTAGAATAAAATGCTTCACTAGAAGCTAGCGTTAGATTAGCATCTCTCTGTTTTTCGCCCCACATAGGATCAGGAAAGTAAGAGTCTTCTTTAAATCGTGCCATAACATGGATATGTACGTGTGGAAGGTAATTTCCAAAGGCAGCGATATTTATCTTTTCAGGTTTATAATATGTAAGCATCTCTTCTTCAATGATTTCCATCACTTCGTAAAGTGTCTTTCGTAAAGGTTTAGGAACTTCAGTCAGCTCTTTATAAACAGTAGTCGTAAAGATCTTCAACCAAGGTATTTCAGAGTCATGAACTTCTATATAAAAATCAGGTGTCTTATAAATAATCATCAATTAGCTTTCAAATGTGTTTTACTAAAACTTCTGCCTTGCAAACGGCCACGGCTAGTTTTGTGTTTAGATGAAGAAAGTATAGGGTAAAAAAGGAAGGGAGTAAAGGGGCGTAGAAGGTTGTACCTTCTAGTATCTATCGCGACTTCCGCCGCCATCACGGTTTGAACGACCACCGCCGCCGCTTCCGCCACGGTTTCCACCGCCTTCACGATTTCCACCACGGCCACCGCCGCCGCCACTACGGTTTCCACCACGACCACCGCCGCCTCCACCACTACGGTTTCCACGGTAACCACCACCACGACGGCCACCACCACGGTTTCCACCGCGAGATTCAATACGTGCTAAGATCTTAGCCAGTTTTTCTTCATCTATACCGATGTTTTCAGGTCCATTTACAGACTCTTTTTTAAGAAGAACAGAGATAACCTTGTGAAGAGCAGTCTCGTGATCACATGAGTCACCTATAGCCTCAATGATCTGGTGCGCTTCATCAAAGATCTTTTGTTTAGTGATCTCATCAGCTAATGCACCTAAACGACCTTGAACAACCTGACCTTTAGTCGGGATGTAACACTGCTCCATCGTTGTACCAACTTTTTGTTTGATACGTTGAAGTTCTTTAAACTCATGTGGTGTTACTAATGTGATCGCAACACCTTTACTACCTGCACGACCAGTTCTACCAATACGGTGAACATAAGACTCAGGATCAAATGGAATATGGTAGTTGATAACATGGCTAACATCATTTACATGTATACCACGAGCCGCAACATCCGTTGCTACAAGTACATCAATACCTGTTGCTTTAAAGGCTTTAATAACTGCTTCACGTTGATCTTGTTCCATATCTCCATGAAGACCTTTTGCAGAATAACCAGCAGCTGAAAGTACATTAGAAACACGGTCCACTTCACGTTTCATTCTACAAAAGACAACTGCTTTGTTAGTATCTCCTGCATCAAGAAGACGGATCATTGCGTCATCTCTTTCGTTTTCATCAATTACATAATAGTTTTGAGCTATATTTGCACTTGTTGTCTCTTTTTTAGTGATAGCAATAAAAGTTGGTTCTTTTAAAATTCGATCTGCAAGCTTTTTAATCGGTGCTGGCATAGTTGCTGAGAAAAGAAGTGTTTGACGTTCTTTTGGAAGGTGCTCAAAGATCTCATTAATGTCATCTAAGAATCCCATGTCAAGCATCTCATCTGCTTCATCAAGGATAACCATCTTTGGGTTAAAGTCTTTAATCATTTTTTTAGAAAGCATGTCTAAAAGACGACCTGGAGTAGCTACAACGATTTGCGCACCACGACGAACTAAATCAACTTGACGGCTGTATGAACGACCACCGTAAATAGTTACGGTACGAACGTTTGAACCACGACCATATAAGTAAAGTTCATCTGAAACCTGATTTGCAAGTTCACGTGTTGGTGTGATAACAAGAACTTGTACACCATCACCCTCGATTTGATTAATTGCAGGAAGACCAAAAGCTGCAGTTTTACCTGTACCTGTATGTGCCTGAGCAACAACATCTTTACCCTCCATAACAATTGGAATGGCTTGTTCTTGAATAGGAGAAGGTGTTTTAAAACCTACCGCTGCGATAGATTTATTAAGATTTTCTTTGAAGTTAAATTGTGCGAATGTAGATTCGATAGTTGTGTTTTCAGACTCAGATTGAGTGTTTTCAGTTGACATTATGTCCCTTTGTGTGAGAGACCATTCTCTCATCACAAGTGGCACTTTGCCTCGATGAAAACTTAGTCTCTAGTTTAATTTTACTAAAGAAACATCGGGTAAATACCAAATGATTCTTTTGTTTTGCGGAATTATACTTAAAAGATACTAATAATAAGCATAAGTATAAGTTTTTATAAACAACATCAGTTTAGATTTAGAATATATGAGAAATAATAGGACTTGGTTATTCTTAGTTTTTATATCAAAGGCTTTGTTTTGGGCTGTCTAATTTCACAATCCTCACATTAATTTTTAGTATAATGAGACAATTTAAAACTTTCAGGAAAAATTTATGGATTATATCTTGGCTTTAAGTTCTTTAGCAGGACTGATAACAGGAGTTTTGGGAACGTATGTTGGGCTCGCATCAAAGTTGAAATTTAAAGAAAATGAACTTGTTCGTTTGATAGATGAAAAAGAAAAGCTTGAAGAATTTTTAGCACAGACACAAGACAAGTATGAGACACAAAGAGAAGAGAACCTTGGT
>Ga0316204_10008361_pt1 | contig 14450 bp, 17 predicted proteins | sample 6monrhotite_MG_2_FD_205661 | JGI IMG/M metagenome (GOLD analysis project Ga0316204, IMG submission 205661) | Microbial mat bacterial communities from mineral coupon in-situ incubated in ocean water Damariscotta River, Maine, United States -... | ecosystem: Environmental > Aquatic > Marine >...
GAAGCCTTTCAGTCCGATTGATATGTGTATAGTGCATACCCATGACTCACCTCATCTATCAGTTGATCTGTTAATATTAGGATACGGTGGTGGTGCACTTGATTTTTGAATGAGGGATATGCTATTGGCTTGCACCCGTGAGGCGCTGCATTATGAAATTACGGAGATGGAACATGAGTGACAAGCCAGCCATACCAGAGCAGATCAACCATCGCGAGTCCAAGATACAACTGCTTAACCTCTACGATGAACTTTCGGCCTTTATGCATTGCAATGCATTCCTTAACCTTGCTTATCTAGCGATTGCCCGGCGGAACGAGCCACTAGATCGCGCCGTAGTGGATGGTTTTGAACGTAGCGTATGCTGGCAAAACAAGCGCTCAAGCGCATTGTTGGAAGAATTAAGGGCGTTGGTGAAACAAGCCCATCAAGCAACTGGGTCAATAAAATAAGGCTTCCGGCCGATTATTTTCCGGAAGCCTAATAGGATGGTGAGTTGAGTTAACTGAGCGCTGACATGGCTTGGCTTACCCGTGCAGCGTAATCTGGGTCTGCCGCTTTAAATTGCGCTAAGATGCGCTCTTTTACACTATCAGTGGCATGTACCAAACCACCCGCAATATTGCCTGCTAGCTGGGTTTTTTGGTCGTCTGACATCAAGCGATACAGATCCCCGGCTTGGCTGAAATTATCATCGTCTTGGGTGTCGTAAGGTTTGACCCATGCATCGTTTTCGAGCGGCATTGGTGGCTCAGCGAATTCTTCTACGGGTGCAGGTGCACCGTCAGCAACTTGATCGTTAGGGTAGAAGTTCACGCCGCCACCTTGGTTGTTATCGTCACCACTGGCAGGAGGCATGCCTGCCATCGCCCCATCTCGCTGATAGTGGTGGAAAGGACAACGAGGTGAGTTAATTGGTAATTGATTCACATTGGCCCCTACACGATAGCGATGCGCATCGGGATAGGCCATCAAACGGGCCTGTAACATTTTATCTGGAGAGGCACCGAGACCAGGCACAAGGTTGCCAGGGCTAAAGGCCGCTTGCTCTGTTTCTGCAAAGTAATTGTCTACATTGCGGTTTAATTCCAATTGGCCAATTTCGATCAATTCAACTTCGGCATGTGGCCAGATTTTAGTCAGGTCAAAGGGGTTAATATGGTAGTCCCGCGCGGCTTGCTCAGTCATGACCTGTATTTTCACTGTCCAGCTAGGGAAATCACCATCATTGATAGAATCCACTAAATCCTGCTGTGCACCATGGGGAGACATGCTTGCGGCGGCATCATTACTCAGGTTTTTAATCCCCTGATTGCTCTTAAAGTGCCATTTCACCCATACCCGCTCACCTTTATCATTCCAAAAGCTCAACGTGTGAGAGCTAAAGCCATGCATATGGCGGTAAGAGTGTGGAATACCACGGTCAGACATCAGTATCGTCATCTGATGCAATGATTGCGGGGTATTCGCCCAAAACTCAAACATCGCGGCAGGGTCTGGGGTATTTGTAGCGGGATTTTTCTTTTGCGAGTGGACAAAGTCTGGGAATTTAATCGGGTCACGCAGGAAGAATACCGGAGTATTGTTGCCTACCATGTCCCAGTTGCCCTCTTCGGTGTAAAACTTTACCGCAAAACCCCGTGGGTCACGGGCATAGTCGCTGGAGTCTTGGCCACCACCAACGGTGGAGAAACGCAAAAAAACCTCGGTTTTTTTACCAACACCTTGCAGGAATTTAGCAATCGTATGGTCAGAGAGATCTTTGCTCAAGGTAAAGGTGCCGTAGGCACCGGAGCCACGGGCATGGACCACTCGCTCAGGAATGCGTTCACGATTGAAGTGCGCTAGTTTTTCAAAAACACGAAAATTATCAAACGTCAGTGGACCCCGTTCACCGGCACTGATGCTTGTTTGATCATTAGCGATCGGTGCACCATTAACGCTGGTGAGCGGGCATTTAGGTTTCTTGCTCATCGTAAAATTCCTCATCATTAATAAACTAGGTTTACGGGACAACGACTTCTTTCAACCGATCAACCTAATACTAGCTAAAAAATGGTTATTTATTAGTCTCCGTGTGCTATTTATTAACTCGGTGGGCTAATAATTATTAAGTCCAACTGTATCGGTACCGCGAATGCTTTTCTTAGGATAAAAATAATAGCCAAATACATGGTATAAATTGATCCAATATACCCGTTAGGCATACGAAGGGAAATTAACTCATGGATAAAGAACAGATACAGCAATACCTTTCCAGCTTAAAAGGCGGGGAATCAAGCTATCCATTTGGGCCTGAAGCCCTAGTTTTTAAAGTGATGGGTAAAATGTATGCTTTGGTGGCTCAAACGACAGGGACACCCAGCGTTACTTTAAAAGTGAATCCGGCAGATGGAGAGCTGTTAACAAGTCAATATCACTCCGTAAACCCTGGCTACTACATGAATAAAAAGCACTGGATCACTATCTCTTTAACAGGCGAACTGCCATTGGAAATGATTGAAAATCTATCTAAAAAATCATATGAGCTGGTAGTGAGCAAGCTCACCAAAAAAGATAAAGCTCAACTGAGTGATACCCCATAACCCATGTATGCCGTCATATTTACCGCCAAAATAAAAGAAATTGATACTCCCGAATTTAATGAATATCTGGCTACAGCTAAAAAAATGAGGGCTTTAGCCACCGAAAAATACGGCTGCGTAGATTTCAAATCAGCATTAGAAGATGGAGAGGAAATCGCCATTTCATACTGGCCTAGCCTGAAATGCATCGAAAAATGGAAAAGTGACCCAGAGCATATTAAGGCTCAGGCATTAGGGCAGCAAAAATGGTACAGCGGGTACAATGTTCAGGTTGTTAAGATTGAGCGTGAATATGGGCAACACACATAAGCTGCATTTATTCCTCCTTGAGCAAGTGATGCTTTTTAGAGTGCTAGATGGCTGGGCAGGAGAATCAAATTCGCAATGAATGGTTGTGATCGATGTCGATACTGCCCATATATCGAGAGAGAAAAATGACAGATGGCACTTCTTTTTAAATAAGTTGTAACTTATTATGAAAATCTTGGAATGACGGTATAAGAGTGCGTCTGCTGCGGATGTTATTAATATGAGTGATGATGTAAATAAGCTTATTGGTCAGTTAGTGGATGATCATCAACCCGTGACGCCTGAACATCATCCTCTACTGCGGATGATTCCGCTATTGTTTGGCGTTATCGCGTATATGGCCTGTGTCACGCTGCTGATTGGGCTGCGGGCTGATTGGCAGGTGTTGTTGAGTGAGTCGGCGATCCATCAGATTGAGTTGCTGCTGTCATTTGCCGTAAGTGTAGCGGGGATGCTGGCGGCTGGCTGGTTGCGTATTCCCTATGCGAGCAATCAACGGTTATTTGTGGGATTAGCATTAGGCACTGGCGCGCTGTTTTTAGGTTTTCAGCTATTTCGCTTAATTAGTGAGGGGATCAATTTTGCGACCCTACAGGCGCTGATTGATTGTTATATTGATAGTCTGTTGTTAGCTACGCTTCCCACTATCGCTTTGGTAATGAATCAACGCTCTGGCTCATCGACTCACCCTTATCTTTCTGCGTTAATGGGCACGTTTGCAATCGCTGGCTTTGCCTGGATTGGTCTCCGTTTAACCTGTGGTTATGATCTAGCAGGGCATAATGCGATTGTACAACTTTCGCCCTTTATGTTGTTAGGAGTGGTGATGGGGCTCTTTGCTAAACGACTCTATCGCTGGTAGTCCATGGTTTATGGCTAAGGCTGTTGCAGTATCTCTTTTAATTTCGCGGCACTGCGGTGTGCGGAAACCTTGATTGCAGATTCTGACATTGCCATCTGTTTGGCAACCTCACTAATTGACATGCCTTCAATTCTCACTGAATAAAATATCTGTTGTTGTTTCTCTGGCAGCTGTTGGAGTACTCGCTCGATATCTTCTAGGGTTTGAAAAAAGCCTAATAGATCTACTCCCTTCTCTACCACTTCATCGAGCGGTGCTTTTTTGTGTCCCATCGATGCGTAATGTTTGCTCAGAAATTCCGCGCGGCGATAACGAATAATCGCATTAATCCAGGGGCGAAATGGCTGGCCGGGCATGTAGCGGGCTAACGATTTGTGAACGCCCATCAGAATATCTTGCAACAGGTCATCAACCCAATCTGGGTTCGCCAAGCCAGGCGCAATGATTTTACGAATATAGGGGATTAGCGCGCTCAGCAGGGCGTGATAGGCCTGCTTATCGCCCGATTGTGCGGCGAGGGCCAGTGCATCCCATTTCTCTGTTATCTCATCCATGCCGCAGGCCAAATAAAAAACATAATTGTGTGTAACCAAATGATGAAACAGGGGAATGACGTGGTGTACATCATTTTTAATTAACCCTGTAAATTCGGAGATTACGACATGATAACTGTAAAAACGTTTAAATCAATTGCCACCTTTCTATTCTTGGCACTCTTTTCTAGCGCAGTTTTTGCCCTTGAGGGAGCTGAGGCTTATCAAGCTGATCGCTTTAAGCATGCACAGCAGCAAGGAATGATGATTGTTGTGGATGTCTATAAAGATGGCTGTGGTACCTGCTTAAAGCAAGTTCCTGCATTAGAGGCTGCACGGGAGATGTATCCCAATGCACAGTTCTTCCGTGTTGATTTTGCCTCGGATGATGAGGCTGTAAAGAAGTTTCGCGCAATTAAGCAGAGCACCATCATTGTCTATAAAGGCACTGAGGAGCGCGGCCGTTCAATGGGTGAAACCAATAAGGACAAACTCCTTGAGATGATCGCTAGCGGTGTTTAACCGATAGCGAGAATTGAAATAAGGGGGTAATCACTACCTCCTTATTTTTTAGCAAAAAAATTTAGTACATGGGGTGTTGATGTGACGAGTATGTTTTTGGCTTATATTGCGGGGGTTGTGACGATTTTATCACCCTGTGTTCTTCCACTAATTCCCATTATATTGGGCAGCTCCTTTAACGAACATCGGCGTGGCCCTCTGTTTTTGGTGGCGGGCTTAATTATCTCATTCACGACCTTTGGCATGGTCGTCGCGACCATTGGCTTCTCTATTGGTTTAACAACCTCTTTGCTACAGACGATTGCCGCCACCATTATGATTATATTTGGTTTGGTATTACTGTTTAATCCCCTCTATGAGCGATTCTCGGCCTTAGCCTCAGCTTCAACCAGTGGCATTAATAGCAAGGTTTCGACTATTAAACTATCAGGTGCGCGGGGGCAGTTTGCACTAGGATTATTATTGGGGGCAGTATGGTCGCCTTGTGTTGGGCCAACCTTAGGCGCGGCGATCACACTGGCCTCGCAGGGGCAGAGCTTGATCTATGCGGCGACCATTATGCTGTTATTCTCAGTGGGTACCTCAACGCCAATTCTAGCCATGTCATTTGCATCACAGAAAACCAGAATGAAAATGAAAAATAGCATGATGAATGCCTCACGATGGATCAAACCAACCATGGGTGGAATTTTCATTGCCGTGGGCCTGATGATTATCACAGGCTTGATGGTTGCCCTTGAAGAGGCGATGTTAACCATTATGCCCATCTGGTTGAATGACTTTATTTACCAGTTTTAATGTGATTTGAAAAAAACTTTGTGGATAACGCATCTGAAAATATTGGGTGGCTACCATTGAATCGCCACATTCAATCTGTAAGTACGCCACATGCTTTGTGAAATATTTAATAAGGTGCCCGAATTCAACTAATAAATGTAACCCTCACAACCAATCAGTTTACATCATCATAATCTGTATCAGTAGGAAACTCATAGCCTTAAATATCCAATTAAAAAAAGGCATTGTGTCTGTTGCATGGACGATGACAAGCATTAAAAACGGGGTGACTGCGATAACAAAAGAGGCTACATTAGCCTCTTTTTATTTGTAATTTCTTACAAGACCAATCCCCGTTATTCTAGTATCATGTCTTCATTATCTTTTTGATTAGGAGACATTTTGTGGCCTCTGTAGTAAAACTTTTTGATAAAGCCTATGCACTGCATCAGCAAGGGGACATATCTGCTGCAATACTCGCTTATCAAAAATTACTTAAAAAGAAACCCAACCATGGTGATGCTAATTATTTAGTTGGCACGTTACTCGCCACCCAAGGTGAGGACAAACAAGCACTACAGTATCTTCAGCGTGCTGCCACCTTGATGCCTGACTCGGCGATGGTTAAGACCAATATCGGACTTTTGCAAAAGAATAACGGTCAGCTTGCTGAGGCTGAGAAATCATTTCGTACTGCACTTCGTCTACAGTCTAATCTTCCTGAAGCATTAAATAACCTTTCTGCACTGTTGATTGCCAAGGGTGCACCTGTAGAAGCTGAACTGCTTGCGCGCCGCTGTATGATACAGGGTGGCTCACACATGAATTACGCCTCGATTCAATGTGCTAACGCACTAGCTGACCAAGGGCGAGTGGAGGAATCAATTGAGCTATTGAAACAACTGGCTGAGCGTGATGCTCACAACACAACGGCTTGGGATAACTACCTTTCATTCCTCCCCTACAGCGATAAATTTGATGCCGCTGAAATCTATCAGCAACATTGTCGTTGGTCTAAAACGGTTGATCAGCCTCAAAATAATTCAACACTTCACACAGTAGATAACCCTATTAAGATAGGCTACTTCTCTCCTGATTTTTCAAATCACCCGGTTGGCTACCTGATGCAGCCATTGCTTGAGTGTCATGATAAATCGAAGGTTGATGTTTATATTTACCATGACAGTTCGATTCATGATCAGCAAACCACGTTATTGCAAGGCAATGGGCACCATTGGCGTGAGGTTGTGGGGCTGGATGACATCGCATGTCATCGTCTGATTAAGGATGATGGTATTGATATACTCGTTGATTTAACGGGCCATCTTGCAAATAACCGCATTAGCTTATTTGCTAAGCGCGCGGCACCGATTCAGGCAAGTTATCTGGGCTATTGCACTACCACTGGCCTGGATAATATCGATTATGTTATTACCGACAGCGCTTTTGATCCTCCAGGCGAAGAGGCATTTTATAGTGAAAAATTGCTACGCTTGGAGCGGCTAGCCTTTGCTGTTCAGCCATCCAGCGAATTTCCCACAGCATTAGATATAAGGAGCGATGCCTTCACCTTTGGTTCATTTAATACACTGCGAAAATTAAACTCAAAGGTGCTGGCTCTCTGGATTGAGATCCTAAAGCAGTCGACAGATAGCAAGCTGATTATCCAGGCGCAAGGCCTAGCTGAGCCAGCAATGACAAAACAGCTTGTGGATCGTTTTACTTCGGCGGGGGTTGATGCATCACGAGTGGAACTGCATGGTTTCAGCGATTATAAAGGTCACTTACAGTTGATTTCTGAATGCGACCTTACCTTAGACCCATGGCCTTGGAATGGTCATATGACGACACTCAACACCTTATGGATGGGAGTACCAATGCTCACTCTACGGGGTACGCGCCGAAGTGGTCGCATGGGAGCGGCAATTTTGAATGAGCTTGGAATGGATGAGTTTATTGCTGACTCTGAGGAGGCGTATTTGCAAAAAGCTACAGCATTTAGTCAGCAACGTGAATCTTTGTTAGAGGCGCGTAGTGGCCTACGAAAAAGAATCGTCGATTCATCCTTAATGAATGGCAAGACCTTGGCAGAGGCCATGGAGCAGGTATTTCAGGCGATGTTACAAGCCTCGTAAAATGAGGCTCCTAATAGTAAAAATGCAAGGAAAAAGGTCCATTTGGGGCCTTTTTAATTTTTGTAATCAACCAATTTGTTGATGGTAAGGTTTCCACCTTAGTGAGTGTCCGCTTTTATTAGACCACTACAATACCTAATAAAGTGATCAAAGTTTTTTATAATAGAACACCATTTTATTTTCCTGTGAGAAACCGTTTTTTTCGTAGAATGAAGCAGCAGGAATCTCTCTTTCTGTGGCTAAATATATGTTTCTTATGGCCCTTATCACTAATTTTTCTTTTAATTCATTCAGTAGAGTTGACCCAACACCTTGCCCCTGATAATTAGCATCTACACACATTTCCCGAAGATAGAACCATGAGCCATCTACAAACGGCTCGGTGTTACCTAAAACAAAACCTGTAATATTTTTGTTTTCTGATAATAAACCCACAAATCCTTTAGAGTTAAAAAAGTGGCTAATCCTCTCGTGAGCTTTTTCTTTACTCCATTTTTCCGACCACGGAGCCCCGGAAAAAACACGACTATATAAAGCAGCACAACTTTCTAAGTCTTCGTTTTTAATTTCTCGAACCAGCAATCCAACACCCCTAGAAGCTCTTCATATCTGTATAAAATGCCACTGCGTATTTTTTTCGCCACGCCAGCACTGCGGGAAAAAAGCACCTCTCAACTACCATTGTTACAAAAACGAAACAGGCCTTGCAATCACTCATGCGCCCCAAATTCTGCTCTTTTTACAGAAAAAAACAGCATGGTAGGCCAATCCCAGTTTAACGATTTGTTATATGCTAATTTTCTGTTTTTTCGAGATTAAGATGGTTTATTGATTCCCAGTAAAAACCCTTACCCTTCTGGAAGCTCATTTTCCAAGTCTCACCTGTTTCTGTATTAATTTTGTACATTGTATCGCTGGAGTATTGGGAACCACCTGTATCACGTTTATCCCAGCCATATTGACCAGATACAATAGAGTATTGAGGCGCTGCACACCCTACTAAACAAAGAGTAACAACTAAAAATAATGATTTTATTATCATACTAATCCTTCCTGGCATGTACCCCGCAGGCCAATATTTAATCTTTATAAAAAAATAAGAGATTATCTTTGTGAGCGATGGCGTTAGTTAATAATACGACGATCAATAGCAATGCTGTGACTTACTCTTGTTTTTTTGGTGCTTCATCCTGTGCTTCAGTGCAGTTCACCACTAGGCGCATGCCACCTTTCATGACGATTTCGTTTAGCCCTTCTAAGAAGGTCATGACTTTATCGTTTGGTAAATAGTGACAATTGAGTTGGATACGAATCTTACTCTCTTTATGATCAGGAAAAGCCTCTGCCAACTGCCCGCCCATGGCAAACTCCAAATAGCGGGTTACTTTGGCTTTCATCTCTTCAATCCGCTCGTCGTCCTGACGCCAATCTTGGTTGGCGGTCATCATTAGTGCCAACTCTTCATTATCGGTATCGTAAGCGACTTCGTCGATCACCTCTGAATTGTGAATGCCTTTTTCCATAGTACTGCCTATCTTTCGTGTTGTATTTTTAGTGCCTTTGTATGATTCCTGTCGTGCTGAAACCACCGCTACCTTGCATACAAAGTGCTCGCTTTTACCTTATAGTAGGGGAATCAAGCCGATTGTTCCAACTCATTCACACCGCTCGACTTGCCAGCCATACGTCTACACGCGTCACGCCCGCACGCGGTAAAACCCGCGCTAACTCGTTGGCGGTGCTGCCCGTGGTCATAACATCGTCAATCAATGCAACGTGGGAGACTGCCAGGGGTTTTGTTACAACAAACGCGCCTCGCAGATTCACCAGACGTTGTGCAGCGTTCAACTCACTTTGCGCTTGGGTGGGTTGCTTACGTTGGCATGATTTAGTATCAACGCTAATCCCTAAAGATTGCGATAATAGATGCGCAAGCAACTGTGCTTGGTTGAACCCTCTTTCTCGGGTGCGGCTGGCATGCAACGGTACGGGAATAAGCACTTCGGGCCGTGCGGAGGCATCCGCCACAAGCCTCTCTAACATAAGTTGTGCCAGTACACGGGCATGTTGCAGGCGCGCCTGAAATTTTAGCTCTTGTACCAAGGCGGACAAGGGCTGTTGGTAAAGATAGCCGCAGACCACATGGTCAAACTGCGGCGGTTTTTTCAGGCAAGCACCGCACATCTGCGCGCCGAGACCACTCAGTGGTAGACCACATTGATAACAGGGGTGAGGAATGTCGGCCAATTCGTTACGACACCCCAGGCAAAGATCAAGCGCCGCCTCCCCTGCTCCGCCGCAAAGTACACAACGGGGTGGATAACAGAAGAATTGAGTATTTTTTAGCCAGCTGTTAACCATAACAATCCTTTGCGGTTGACAGAAATCATCTATAATATCGCCAACAGTGCATTGAATTAGCGATACATGTCAACCAGACTGAGGATTACCCATGGTACAAAACGAGATCTATAGCCGCATCGATGAAATTACTCAACGCATCTTAGAGGGTGGTGAAATGACCGCCGATGAAGGTCGCTGGATGATTGCCTTGGAGCATAGCTATCTGCCTTGGGTAATGGCGGGTGCAGACCGTTTACGCCGCACCTACCGTGGTGATGAGATTGAATCATGCGCTATCTCCAACGTGCGCTCGGGCAATTGCTCAGAAGATTGCAGCTTTTGCTCACAAAGTGGCCATCACAAAACAGCTGCCCCAGTGTACGATTACATCTCCAGCGACGAGCTGAAGGCCCAGGCGCTGCGCGCCCGCCAATGGGGAGTCAGTGATTTCGGTATCGTCTCTAAGGGCTGGGGCGTGCGTAGCGAAAAAGAGCAGAAGCAGATGGCCGAGTACTTTGAAACCCTCAGTGAGGAGAGCGATATCGGTCGCTGTGCCAGCCTTGGGGTACTCACTCAGGAGAGTGCCTCTAAACTCAAAGAGGCGGGGCTGGAGAACTACCACCATAATCTGGAAGCGGCTGAGAGCTTTTTTGATAACGTCTGCACCACCCACACCTACCAGGAAAATATCGATACGATTAAACATGCGGCAGATGCAGGCTTGCGAGTGTGTGCTGGCGGTATCTTGGGCATGGGAGAGAGCTTGGATCAACGCATTGAACTGGCGGATACCTTACGTAAGATTGGTGTAGAGTCGGTGCCGATGAATTTTCTTAGCCCCGGCGAAGGTACTCCAATGCAGGATGTGCCCGCCATGCAACCCCATGAAATCCTGCTAAGTATTGCCACGTACCGTTATATGTTACCCAAAGCGGAAATTCGCATTGCAGGCGGCCGCCAACACTTGCGTGATATGCAATCCATGATCTTCTTCGCGGGCGCTTCAGGCATTATGGTGGGCGACTACCTGACGACCTCTGGGCGCAGTGTCGATGATGATTTGCAAATGCTGGATGACCTCAAACTGAATGTACGCGGTGATACCCAGAAAAAACGTAATATCATCCCCATCAACGCGGCCTAATACCCACTTAATATGGACAAGTGGCAACCCTTAGCGACAGCGCTGGATGAACGCCAGCGTAGCGCACGCTATCGCCAGCGTAAAATCATCCAGTCGCCTTGCGGAGCTGAAATGCAGGTGGATGGAGCCCCTTGCCTGAGCTTTTGCAGTAACGATTATCTAGGACTCGCTAATCATCCAGACGTGGTCAACGCCTTCACACTGGGCGCTGGGCGTTATGGTGTAGGTGCGGGTGCCGCGCATTTAGTTAACGGCCATAGCCACGCGCACCACGCCTTAGAGGAAGAGTTAGCCGCGTTTACAGGTCGCCAGCGCGCACTGCTATTCTCAACAGGCTATATGGCCAACCTTGGCGTCATTAGCGCCCTCTGTGGTCGCACAGATCGCCTCTATCAAGACCGCCTTAATCACGCCTCACTGTTGGACGCTGGACAGCTCGCCCATGCACGCCTGCAACGCTACCGTCATCTGGACGATCAAGGTCTTGCTGCTAAATGTGCCAAACAGCCACCTAAGATGATCGCAACAGACGGCGTGTTTAGCATGGATGGCGACATAGCCCCCCTGCCTGAACTTGCCAATATCGCTCATCAGCATGATGCTTGGTTAATGGTGGATGATGCCCATGGCTTTGGCGTATTAGGCAAACAGGGTGGCGGCACATTGGAGCATTTCGGGCTTACTGCACAGCAAGTCCCCATTCTAATGGGCACACTGGGTAAAGGCTTTGGTACCTTTGGCGCGTTTGTCGCGGGTGATGAGCTATTAATTGAGACATTGATTCAGCAAGCACGCAGCTATATTTACACCACCGCGATGCCTGCCGCCATAGCAGAGGCCAGCCGCGCCAGCCTACGACTCATTCAAGCTGAGTCATGGCGACGGGAAAAGCTACAACAACTGATCCAGCACTTCAAACAGGGTGCCTCACAACTGGGCCTAAACTTGATGCCGTCAGAGACCCCCATTCAACCCCTATTAATCGGGGATAGTGCAAGCGCCCACGCCATCAGCCAACAACTGTTACAACGGGGCATCCACGTCACCGCAATTCGCCCCCCAACGGTGCCAGAAGGCAGCGCACGCTTACGTATTACGCTAACCACCAATCATACCGAAACACAGGTAAATCAGCTGCTGGATAACCTAGGCGCGCTGTTATGAGCTTGCATGTTCATACACTGGGTAGTGGCCCAGATCTAGTACTCCTACATGGCTGGGGATTAAATAGCGATGTATGGGAAGATGTTGCCGAGCAACTTGCCCGCCAGTACACCGTTACTCTAATCGACCTACCTGGTCATGGTCGCAGCCTGCTCACAGAGCCTGACTATCAACTCGAACAGATTGCTGAACAGTTGGCACAAGCGGTACCACAACCTGCCATCTGGGTTGGCTGGTCACTGGGTGGACTGATTGCCTTGCAGATTGCCCACCAACACCCCGCGCAAGTAAACGCACTGGTCATGGTTGCCAGCTCACCACAATTTGTACAAAGTGACGACTGGCCCCACGGCGTTGCCCCTGAAATATTTGAAAAATTCGCACAAGAACTGGAAGAAGATTACCAAGCCACCTTAAATCGTTTTCTAGCCATTCAAGCAATGGGCAGCCATGAAGCGAAGGCAGAAATACGTCAACTGCGTGAGCGCTTGTTACGCCATGACGAGCCCAAGGTGGCGGCGCTACAAGGTGGCTTGCGACTGTTACAGCAGAGCAATCTCCGACACTCGCTCAGTACCCTAAGTTGCCCCATAAAAATCATATTGGGCCGCCGGGATACACTCGCCCCTGCACGGGCAGCAAAACAGTTACACCAACAACAACAACAACAACAACAACAACAAAATCTGGATATCAGCGTTATTCAAGGTGCCGCACACACGCCGTTTATCTCCCATCCCGAGCAATTTTTAGCTATATTGAAAGAGTTTATTGAACACCATGTTTGAAGATCGTTATGCTGTCGCCAAAGAAAAAATCCAACACTCCTTCGATAAGGCGGCAAGCCGCTACGACGAAGCAGCCATCCTTCAGCGGGAAGTCGCTGAGCGAGTATTAGAACGCCTTGAACTCATCAAGCTTGAACCTCAGCGGATTCTTGATCTCGGCTGCGGAACAGGGCTGAATAGCAAAGCCTTAGATAAGCGTTATAAAAAAGCCCAGCTCATCTCCCTAGACCTCGCACCAGGCATGCTTAAAGAAGCACGAAAACACAAAGCTTGGCTCAGTAAGCAACGCTTTATTTGTGGTGATGCGGAAGCACTTCCCCTGGCAGATAACAGCGTAGACCTGATCTTCTCCAGCCTCACCATTCAATGGTGTCACGATCTAGACAGCCTCTTTAAAGAGTGCCGCCGGGTACTCAAACCAGGCGGGCTACTGATGTTCGCCACCCTGGGCCCAGATACCTTACACGAATTACGAAATAGCTGGAAAAGCGTCGATGGTTATAATCACGTTAACGCCTTTATCGACATGCACGATGTCGGCGACGCCTTAATTCGTAACCGCTTTGCTGATCCAGTTATGGATGTGGAGAACATCACCATGACCTACAATGAAGTTATCCAGTTAATGCGTGACCTAAAAATTCTGGGTGCACACAACCTAACTGGGGGTCGCCCTCGCAGCTTAACGGGCAAAGATAGATTGCGTGCTATGAGTGAAGCCTATGAAAGCTACCGCAGCAACGGCGTATTGCCTGCAACCTACGAAGTGGTTTATGGTCACGCGTGGGCACCCGAGCAAAAAGAGGCACTGCCAAATGGCGCAGACGGTGTATTTCACTTCCCGGTAGATCAGTTGCGCAGACGCTGATTTTACTGAATATGAATAATTGTTAATTTTGCTTTTCAGGCATATAGCTAACCGCCCTGCTATGTTAGATTACCGGGCTAAAATTAAAGGATCAAATCATGAAATCATCCATCTTAGTGACTGCTGTCGCAGCATTAATCACCAGCCTATCAGTACAGGCCGAACCCTTCTCTGGCGAAGCAGAGTTAGGCTGGGTAAGCACCAGTGGTAACTCAGAATCAGATAACCTGACCTTTAAAGCCAAAGGCAGCAAAGGCTATGGTAAAGTCACCCATAACGGTGTTTTTGAAGCACTTAATAGCTCTAACACCAGCAACGGTGAAAAAAACCGCTCCGCTGAGCGCTACCTACTTAGCTATAAAGTAGATTATAAACTCACTGAAAAAGGCTACGCCTTCGGTAACATCAACTATGAAAATG
>Ga0316204_10008362_pt1 | contig 14449 bp, 13 predicted proteins | sample 6monrhotite_MG_2_FD_205661 | JGI IMG/M metagenome (GOLD analysis project Ga0316204, IMG submission 205661) | Microbial mat bacterial communities from mineral coupon in-situ incubated in ocean water Damariscotta River, Maine, United States -... | ecosystem: Environmental > Aquatic > Marine >...
TATTTAGTTTGTACGCCTACGGCGTACAGCAAAAATAAAACATTTGGTTTAATTTGCGTGTTTTGCGTTGACGTGAATGGAGTCACTAATTCAGCGGGCGCATGGATGCGCATGAGCTGTCATTTGCAGTAAAAAGCTTCTATCTTTTGCTTTACCCCAGATGCTCCAGGCGAATCTTGGTCACATCACCTTCAATAGAATCCAGTGCTTCAATCTGAGACAGCGCCTTGATCATATTTTTCTCTACAATTAGAGAGGTCAGCATAATCAGGCAGGCCCGGGTCTGACCTTCCTGAGGTTCTTTCTGAATTACCGCTTCTATTGAGATTTCGTTATCAGCAAAAATACGTGTGACATCAGCCAGTACGCCGGGGCGATCATCCGCCAACATACGAATGTAATATGAGGTTTCAAATTCGTCCTGTGAAACCACCGCTGTATCTTCTATTGAGCCGGGCTGGAAACCCAGATTCGCAACACGGTGTGCCGCATCTGAATCCATAGCACGGGCAACATCAACCAGATCAGCGACTACAGCTGATGCTGTTGGCTCTGCGCCTGCCCCTGCACCGTAATAAAGCGTTGGTCCTACCGCATCAGCATTTATCAGCACAGCGTTCATAACGCCGTCTACATTAGCTATTAAGCGACGCTCTGGAATCAGTGTAGGGTGAACACGCATTTCAATACCCTTGGCGGTCTTACGCGCCACACCCAGGTGTTTAATGCGGTAACCCAATTCTTCGGCATAAACCACGTCTTCACGGGTAATCTTACTGATACCCTCAGTAAAAGTTTTGTCAAACTGCAGAGGAATACCAAAAGACAGAGAGGCAAGAATGGTGAGCTTATGTGCCGCATCAATTCCCTCAACATCAAAGGTTGGATCAGCTTCGGCATAACCCAGGGCCTGCGCTTCTTTTAACACATCATCAAAATTACGGCCTTTATCGCGCATCTCGGTAAGGATGAAGTTACCCGTGCCATTAATAATACCCGCAATCCACTCAATTTTGTTTGCAGACAGGCCTTCTCGTACTGCCTTGATAATCGGGATACCACCGGCAACCGCCGCTTCATAGGCAACGATTACGCCCTTTTCTTCAGCGGCTTTAAATATTTCAGTACCGTGCATTGCGATTAAGGCTTTATTGGCTGTTACCACATGCTTGCCATTTTCAATGGCTTTTAAAACCAGCTCTTTAGCCGGTGAATAGCCACCAATAAGCTCCACAACAATATCAACATCCGGATCATTGACCACACTGCTGGCATCTTCTGATAACTTAACCTTGCTGGCATCCAGAATGGTCTGATCAGCGATATCACGTGCTGCGGCGTGCACAACCTCTAACTTGCGCCCTACACGACGTGAAATTTCTTCACAGTTTCTCAGTAAGACGGTGGCTGTACCACCACCAACAGTGCCTAAGCCCATTAAACCGATTTTGACGGGTTGCATTAATTTCTACTCCGCTATGCCAGAACACTGGCTTATATTTAGTTTGTTCAACTGTTTTTCAGCTGGGGAATAATATAGTGAAACCGGGATGATTTAAACCCGCAACTACTCAGTAAATGCCTGCCGGACCGATATGTGTATAATAAATGCCCCAGAATATGCTTCGTTTAGGACGAATATCGTGAAACTCAGTGAAGACTATAACCCCGGTACCTACATTATTCGTAGTTATACGGATAATAAAGTTGAGGTAAACAATAGCACTTATGAATCAAGCCTGATTATAAGCAATACAAAACTGATTACTGACTGGGAAATAAACAATATTGAACAAATGACTCATAATCACTGGTTAGCCTTAATCGAGCCTGGCCCTGAAGTTATATTAATCGGCACCGGGGCTTCGTTAGTATTCCCCCACCCTTCGACTTACCGCCCGGCTATTGAACGGGGAATTGGCGTGGAGTTTATGGACTCTGGGGCAGCTTGTCGGACGTATAATATTCTATTGTCTGAAGATCGCTTTGTGATTGCCGGGATTATTCTCTGAAGCTTAAAGTCAAAAAACTTTACCGCAAATAAACGCAAAATACGCAAATTTTATTAGGTTGTACACCTACGGTGCACAATACAAATATAGCGTTTGATTTTATTTGCGTATTTTGCGTTTATTTGCGGTAAATAGCTTTTATCTTTTGCTTTTGTTTCAACAAAAAAAAGGAGGCATAAATGCCTCCCTTTTTAAAACGAAAAATAATACAAATTTAATCGTTTAGAAGTAACTCTTCTGAAAACCCGTGACTTTCCAGAATTTTACGCAGATGACGTAATGCGTCCATTTGAATTTGACGTACACGTTCACGTGTTACACCCAGTTCACGACCCACTTCTTCCAGTGTAGTGCGCTCGTAACCATGCAGACCAAAACGACGTACAACCACCTGACGCTGTTTTTCATCTAACTGATTCAACCACATTTCCAGATTTGCCATAACATCTTCATTTTGCAAAATTGAAGATGGTTCAGGGTTCGCCTGGTCAGGAATAATTTCCAGTAAAGGACGATCGTTTTCTTTACCAACAGGCACATCAACTGATGTAACACGATCACGTAAACCCATCATTTTCACAACGTTTTCTACGGGACGGTCTACCAGTTGTGCAATTTCTTCAGCGGTGGGTTCATGCTCAAAAGTTTGCTCAAGTTTACGTGCAGCACGTAAATAAACATTTAACTCTTTAATCACGTGAATCGGCAGGCGAATCGTACGTGTCTGATTCATTAATGCACGTTCAATAGTCTGGCGAATCCACCAGGTAGCATAGGTAGAGAATCTGAAGCCTTTCTCAGGGTCAAACTTTTCTACTGCCCTGATTAAACCCAGATTACCTTCTTCTATTAAATCTAATAAGGCCAGGCCGCGATTCATATAACGTCGTGCAATTTTAACTACCAGACGCAGGTTACACTCAATCATTTTTTTACGTGCAGAGCCTACGCCCTTACGAGATAAACGTGAGTAATAAACTTCTTCTTTGGCGGTTAATAAAGGTGAGAATTCAATTTCGCGTAGATACAAACGGGTTGCATCCATTTCTTTTCGGTTAACACTGCCTGCGGTGTACTTCTTTTTGGCAGTTGTTGCAGCAGCTTTACTCTTTCCGGTGGTGCTTGTTGTCTCAACAGCAGATTCTAAGTCCAGCTCATCATCTCTTACCACGTCATCTAGAAATGCATCTGTTGTTTCTTCTAACTGACGTCCTGTTTCTACTATCTCTTCCTGGTCGATTTTCTTTTCGCAGATTGCAGTCATTATTTAGCCCTCCCCACGTGAGCTAGAGTTATAATTTTGGGTGCAGAAATTTATTTATTAGGACCTTTTAATATTAGGAAAGAATAATTAATCTTTATCAAATCACTAACTTATGTTTTATTTTTAATCCAAGTAGAAAAGAAAAACAAGGAAAAAATAGCTTTTTTTGCATATTTAGCCACTTTTTTGATTTTTTTTATTGACAAATAACTCGTATGGGTGACTTTGACTAAGTTTTTGGCAAATAATTTAATGGGTTTACTGGCTTGCCATTACGACGAATCTCAAAGTGAAGCTGTGATTTTCCAGTCTCATTTTTACCAATTTTGGCAATCGCCTGCCCTGATTTTACGCTATCACCTTCTTTTACTAACAATGATTTATTATGCGCGTAAGCACTTAAAAATGAATGACTGTGTTTTATGATAATCAGGTTTCCATAGTTTATTAAACCATTACCGCTGTAAACAACTGTGCCTGCGGCTGCCGCATTGATTAACTGCCCAGATTTACCCGAGATACCAATGCCTTTTCGTGAGGTATCATTAGCTTTATAAGTTTTGACCACACGCCCTCTTACAGGCCAACGCCACTTATCAACCTTTGTCGGCAGGGCATTATTATTACTCTCAGTATTTACAGTATTGAGTGCAGGTTTAACTGGGGAAAGCGGTCTGGCGATAATTTTGCTCTGCTGCTGAGTTCCAGAAACTACCGGAGATGAAATCGATGCTTCCTGTTGCGCCTTTGCAGTTTGCCCCATAGCATTTAAAGAAGGACTTAAGCGAAGTTTCTGGCCGGGCTTTAACAGGTAAGGTGCTTTCAGGTGATTCCATCTGGCGATCTGATGATGACTAAACCCTTCACGTCTGGCGATGGAATACAGGGTATCCCCTGACTTAACCTGCGTAAGTACAGGTTTCACTTTGACCGGTGGCGGCACGTAAACCGGTTGTGACTCTTCGACTATAACAACTTGCTGAGAATCAGATTCATTCAAAACCTGTGGTCTGTTTGCAGCGATAACAGGTCCGTCCTGATTGACCGGTTGCATCACCAGCCTTTGCCCAGGATAGATGGCAAAAGGAGCCTGAATATTATTCCACTGAGCAATTTGCTGATAGTCTTTTTCGTATCTCCATGCGATTGAGTAGAGTGTATCGCCTTTTTTCACACTATAGCCCTGTGGATCCCAACGTTTTGGAATATCACTACAGGCACTCAGCATATTGATTAATACGATGCTTAATAAGCCGTAGATTGTTATTTTTATATGACTCAATGGCATTCTAAACTTAATGTTCACTTACTCTTTGAATGAATTATTAAATTAAACAAAGCCCCATTATTGTCAGGTGACTAAGCATACTTATGAATAACAAAACCGATAACCGCCAGAACAACAATAGACCAGCCTAACCATTCGATGTATTTACGCACCACCGGTTCCATTTTAGGGCCAGCCCACGCCATTAACAAAGCTATCAGATAAAAATGCGCACCACGTCCAACTAATGAAACCAGTAAGAACGGAATAAACGACATGGATAACATGCCCGCGGTGAGGGTGAAGATTTTAAACGGTGCCGGTGTAAACGCACCAATACCCACCGCAAGCACACCATAAATCGCAAACTCCGCTTTTGCACTGGCAAGCTGTTCTGTCCAGCCCATTTGAGTAATCCAGGGCTCAATAATACTCATTGCCCCCCAACCCAGAAGGTAACCAACGACAGCACCAAACACCGACATCAAGGTGGTGATTGTGGCCAGACGTATGGCTTTGTCTGGCGTAGCAATCACCATCGGGATCATCAGTAATGCGGTTGGCAAGGGAAAGATAAATGATTCGAAAATACTCACACCAATCAGGTATCGCTCACGGTGTGGATGCACTGCCCAGCCCATTGCACGTTGGTAAAGGCCCGCAAATATCAACTCACCGCTCCATTTAGCAGTGGCACAAATTTAACCGCGTCCAGCTCTTCTTCGACATACTGATCCTGCTCACGGGTAATCAGCAAAAGTTTTTGCGCGCCCTGCTGTGAGCCCACAGGAATCACTAACATACCGCCAATGTCCAGCTGCTCGAGTAATGAAGGGGGTACCTGCTCTGGTGCTGCGGTCACAATAATCGCTTTATAAGGCCCATGCTGCGGCCAGCCCCAGGAACCATCAGAGTGTTTAAGCGAGATATTGTTAATACCTAACATGTGATAACGCTCTCGCGCCTGCTTCTGTAAAGCCACAATACGCTCAACCGAATAAACCTTAGGCACTAACTGCGAGAGAATAGCCGCCTGATAACCTGAACCTGTACCGACTTCAAGCACGACATCCGGCACACCTCTGCTCAATAAAACTTCAGTCATTCGAGCCACAATAAAGGGTTGCGAGATTGTTTGACCATGGCCTATAGGTAAAGCGGTGTCTTCATAAGATCGAGAACTCATTGCCTCATCAACAAAGAGATGCCTTGGCATGACTCGCATGGCCTCCAGCACCTGCTCGTTATGTATACCTTTGTCGCGAAGTCGGTCGATAAGACGGTCACGCGTTCGCTGGGATGTCATGCCTATGCCCTGCACGCGGGGATCAGATAAATTCACTAATAAATACAGCCTGTGTGGATAATGGTTAGCCAAGTTGTAAGTGGGCCTTCAGGCGCACAACTCTATATAAGGTTACATTTTAACGCTTTATGCGCCTGAGCGCGCAGCTACATTAAATCACCTAAATGTCACTTAGCCACTTGTTTAGATTTTGCAGGCTATCATACCGTGTTAAATCAATCTGCAAAGGGGTAACTGAAATAAATCCCTGTTTAACTGCATAAAAATCAGTGCCTTCCCCCGCATCCTGCTCATCACCCGGAGGGCCAACCCAGTAAATTGACTCTCCCCGGGGATTGGTTTGTTTAATCACCCCTTCAGATTTGTGCCGGTTTCCCAGACGGGTGCTTTGAAAGCCTTTAACCTTGGACACGGGTAAATCCGGCACATTAATGTTCAAAATTGTGTCATCGGTAAGTGGCTGCTGCTGTAATTTATGAAGAATTTTTTCAATTGCCCAACAGGCTGTCTCAAAATGCTGGGGCTCAAAGCTCGCCATAGACACCGCAATCGCCGGCAAACCAAGAAAACGCCCTTCTGTAGCGGCAGCTACAGTACCAGAATACAGTACATCATCCCCCATATTCGGCCCATCATTCGGGCCTGAAATGACGATATCTGGCTCAGATGCAAGCAAGCCGGTAATCGCCAGATGCACACAGTCGGTGGGGGTACCATCCACTTTATAGAATCCATTATCGGCGAGTTGAGCACTTAATGGGCGCATCAGCGTTAGCGAGTTACTCGCAGCGCTGCGATTACGATCAGGCGCCACCACGGTAACATCACCAAGCCTGGCCAGGCACTTCGCCATGACCTTAAGGCCCGGGGCCTGGTAGCCGTCATCATTGCTCAATAAAATTTCCACTAAACTTCGCTCTTAAAATAGTTGCCTCATGTTATATAATTTAGCTTTATATTCACAGAAAAACCTCATGAACAATAACAATAACGGTGATGATACAGATCTTTTTAGCCAGGCGATGCAAGACGTCAAGCCACTCACTAGCGATAAAGCCAGTCTAAAAAAGAAACCATCTCCAATAAAAAAACGTGAGCAGGTCAGCAGGCAAAAAATAAGTGACACCTTAAGTGATGAATTTATTCCAGACTGTGAGGACTTTCTGGAGTTTATGCGCCCAGGTGTGCAGAAATCCTATTTAAAACAGATCAGAAATGGGAAAATTGATATTCAGGATCACATTGATCTGCACGGATACCGTCGGGATGATGCCAGAAGAACGCTATTGAGTTTTCTAGATCACGCTCAGCAGCAATCTTATAAACTGGTACGAATTGTCCATGGCAAAGGTTATCATTCAGATGATAGCCAACCGGTATTAAAAGCCATGGTGAATAAATGGTTACAGAATATTCCCGAGGTGCTTGCCTTTGTCAGTGCCACCGCCAGAGATGGTGGCACAGGTGCGGTTTATGTTTTGTTAAAAAAACGCCCCCCAGAAGAATAACATTGCAATATAAAGAAACCTGGCGCTAATTTAAGCAATGACTTACTGATTCAGTATTTTCAAATCAGCGATTACCTGTTCACTATGTTTTTTCGGATCAACATTGCGGTACACTTTTTTTATAATGCTTTGAGGATCGATAATAAAGGTATAACGTTTAGAGAGTTTAATATCGCCTCCTCTTAAGGCACCATAATCACCGGACACCCGCCCCCCATTATCTGCAAGCAAAGAAAAGGGCAAGCTATATTTTTTTGCAAATTCACTATGACTCTTAGAATCATCAACACTCACACCTAACACACTGGCATTCAAGGCTTTGATTTTCAATATATCATCTCTGAAGTGACAGGCCTGTGTTGTACAACCCGGTGTATCATCTTTAGGGTAAAAATAAAGCACAAGCCACTGGCCTTTATACTGCTGCAAATTATGACTTTTAAAATTCTGGTCTTTTAAACTAAAACCCGGTGCGATATCGCCAACACCAGGTTCCTGTTGTAAACTGTTGTCACTTGAAAAGGCCTGCTCAGACAAACCTAATAAACTTAAAACAGTTATTATAAAAACATTAGATGTGACTTTTATCATAATGTATTACCTGTTGTTAAATACACATGCTTAGATACTGTGACCGACTAAGATAGAATACTATAGATACAATTTCTGTAAATATTCACACCTAAAATATCACATTATAGATACCTGTAGGCTAATAATTTTTATTATAAAAATAAAGAGGCTATATTAGAAAAATATAACAAACGATCAAAAACATTAATTATCTAAAAACAAGCATAATAACAGCTTATTATGCTTGTTTTTAAACGACTCATTTAACAACAGTTAAGCCAAGCGACTGCCAGGACTGCATACCACCACGGTAATATTTTATTTTTTCAGCCGGATAACCCAATTCCAACATGCCTTTTATTGCCCGTGGAGACTGCTCGCACCAGATTCCATTACACCAGAGCACAACATATTTGGCTTTAGTAAAATCCCACTGACTGCTCAATTCAACCGTATCATCCTGAATCATACTCATCATCTGATCGATCAGTGATTTTTCATCCCTGGTTTCTTTTTTCGTGGTTACACCTAATTTAGCCAGTGCGGACACTTTTAATAAATCACTACTGTCTTTATTAAACGTATTAAAAGGTATATTTATTGAACCTGGAATTGTAGCTTTTTTGAACCAGCTTGCGGTTCTTGCGTCTATCAAAACGCCTGAGCCATGATTCACCTTATCTTTTATAAAAAGGAGCACTTCGGCCTCACCAACCGTTTCAACACCTGGCGCAACTTTCATTGGTTGCACACAAAATGGCGGACATTTACGTGATGTTTTGGTATAGGAACCAGACAAAACATTATTTTGATCCTGGTTACGTTTTATTTTTATAACTTTTCCATTGTGAGCCGTATTCACATGAGACATTGTTTTAGTAATATTGACTTCCAGCGCATGTGCATTACTTAAAATTGCACTTAACACTAGAATATGAAAACAATATAGAAATTTAAACTTATGCATTATTAATATTCTCGTTCAATTGTTTAAACTGATTTACAAACGCTGTTTCTTATGTCGAAGTAATTTATTTATAATATAGTTCGAATAACAAACGTGTTGCCTTTTTCATATCTTTATCATTTGTTATATAAATATCAAACACCTTCATCTTATCTTCTGCTGATAACATTTTGTAAGTTCTAAAGGTGGTGGGTAATTCATTAGCCAACTTATCTTCAAAATCTTTTTTTTCTAATTCTCTAACATCAACCTGTTTGGCTTTTTCTGGATCAGCAGACACTGCACCGCCACTTGCTGGATTATCTATTTCTGCCTCAGCTTCAAGCTCTTTTAAATAAAGATCTTCATTAGAATAAACTGATGTTGACCAGGCAAGTACGAAAGTTATTAGAACCGAGAAAAACAACCGAGTAGACCTGAAAGTAAACTTATGCATTTGAAAACACCACTGAAACATTGATCAACTTAAGACTAATGCCTGGAAGATACCTACAACAACTTACTAAATAATCCATAAATAGAATACAACCTATTGTTTTAATTAAATATTTATACCTTCGGTCACTTATCAATAGATGCAGAATGATACCCATATTGAATTTGTGATTATTAATAAGAATACTAGCACAAAAGAATTAAAACGCTGCAAAACGTTACCGACACTTGATATATCGCATAAAAGTTTTAGTACAACTTAAGAAAAAAATCTAACTTTGAAATTGGCTTGTTGGTAATTGCAAGTTATAGGGCTAACAAATAAGATGTTTAATTTTTAGCAGCAGGCAAAAGAGCATTACGAAGGTCACTACTAATACGATGTGTATTATGACAACGAGCACATACTGTTACTGCAAATTCACCCATTAGTTTTTTACTGTCTTTCACCCGTCCTTCACTAATGCTTGACTGCAATGATTTTAAATTCTGTTGGGTCGCAGTACCCAGGATGCGTTCAACCGGATATTTATCGTTTTTATGGCAAGAACTACAGCTGTTTTCCAGTCGAGACAATTGATCAACTAATTTTTTCCTGGCCATTAATGCGGTATTTTTATGCCCATCATCCAGTGCGATCAATATTTGATTTACCGAGGTAGACAACTCATGCATATTGTCTTCAAAGCTTTGCGTATTACCCGAAATATCTTTAATTGTTATATCGTCATAATAGGGTGAGCGATAAATTGCCGTCACTAATGGCTGATAACTTTTATGGCAATCATCGCAGGTAATTTGAATCATATCGATGGTTTTATTGATGCGATAAAAATCTTTATTTTCAATAAAAATCTCCAGCTCTGACAATAAGCGCGGCTTTATTTCAGACTCCCACTCCGGCACCATATCTGCAATTTTATTATAATCTTTATCCAGGCGGTCCAGCCATTTGTGCATATTTAAGGTGTTTTTATTTTGTGCCGCTTCATTAATTGCCTGCATTTCACGACGCAGCCGAAACATCGTATGTAGCCATACCTGGCGTTTATTATCTGGTTTATACCATTGTTTTAAAGATTCAGGAGGTTGATCAAGGCTAACGCCCTGGCCGTTTGCGATAGATGAGGCGCTTATTACACTTAAAAGTAAAAAAGCGAAAACCTGTTTCATAATTTTTATCTTTTGATTTTAGTATAGCGACAATTTAAAAGGTTTTTTAAGCAAAAGCCTTGATATAAATTAAACTTCAAAAGAAATTAATAAACCACGGAAACACTATTTTCACCTGCCAGTTTATCCAGGCGATTAATTAATTCATCACTCGGTTGTACCCGCCATTCTTCACTCAAGGATAATTTGGCAGTAACATCACTTCGGGTGTAGTTAATCCAGACCGGGCATACCCCCTCCCTGAAAGGGTTTAACACCTGGTTCAACTGCCCGATAATGCTGTGATCATCAGAATTTTGCTGCAAATTGATTTCCAGACGTTGGGCAAATTTCTGTCTGGCTTCGGTAATATCGTAAATAACATCAGCGGTTATTCGATATCCGCCAAAATAGTCATCATAAGCTACCTTGCCTTCCACAATGATCAGTTTGTCTTTATTTAACAAATAATTATATTGCTCAAATTTTTCTTCATAGATACGCACCTCAACCCGAGCAGTTCGGTCATCTAATACTGCTGAAACAATTTTGCCACCGGTTTTAGTTTTACGCACTCGCATGCCAATCATTAAACCCGCCAGTTTGTAAGATCTGGCGTTTTTCATTGACATATAGCCGCCGCCGTTAGCTCCAGATGCCAGGTCACTTTGATCTGCTAAAGCACCTAAAGAACAATCGGTAAACCGGCGTAGTTCTTTTTCATAACGTTCAATGGGATGACCCGTAAGATACAAACCCAGAGTCTCTTTCTCCAGAGTTAAGCGTTTTTCTTCTTCCCATTCGGGCACATTAATTTCTTCCACCGGTGCAATGGCATCTTCTGAGGTAGAGCTACCAAATAAATCATCCTGCCCAATGCTGGCATTTTTCTGATACTGTTCAGCCGCCTGCATAGCATCCTGCAACCTGGCCATTAAACTGGCACGATTTGGTCCTAACTCATCTAGTGCCCCGGCTTTAATTAAAGATTCGAGTACACGTTTATTTACCTTGCGACCATCTACCCGTCGACACAGATTATAGAGATCTTTATAAACACCGTTGTTAATACGTTCTTCAATAATACCTTCAAGTGCGGCCAGGCCCACGCCTTTAATCGCACCCAGACCATAAAGTACGGTATTATCATCGGGTACAGAAAACTTGATCACTGAACGATTGATATTTGGCGTTGGCACCTGCAATTTCATGCGATGGCAGTCTTCAATCAGGGTCACCACCTTATCGGTATTATCCATATCTGCAGATAAAACCGCCGCCATAAATTCAGCGGGATAATGCGCCTTTAACCAGGCAGTTTGATATGAGAGTAATGCATAGGCTGCTGAGTGAGATTTATTGAAACCATAACCGGCGAATTTTTCCACCAGGTCAAAGATTTTCATCGCCAGTTCAGCATCGATATTATTGTTTTTAGCGCCCTCGGCGAAAACCGCACGCTGCTCCGCCATAACCTCGGCTTTCTTTTTACCCATTGCACGACGTAACATATCCGCACCACCCAGGGTATAACCGGACAGGACCTGGGCGATCTGCATTACCTGCTCCTGATACAGAATAATGCCGTACGTAGGTTCAAGAATGGGTTTAAGAGACTCATGCTGCCATTGTGCATCCGGATATGAAACTTCTTCTCGGCCGTGCTTACGGTTAATGAAGTTATCTACCATGCCTGACTGCAATGGGCCGGGTCGAAATAGGGCAACCAGTGCCACAATATCTTCAAAGCAGTCCGGCTGAAGACGTTTAATGAGGTCTTTCATGCCACTGGATTCCAGCTGGAATACCGCGGTGGTTTCTGAGGCCTTTAACAAAGTGAAGGCATCTTCATCGTCCAGTGGTAACAGGTTAACATCCAGATCCTGCTGATCGGTATGGCGTAGTTTTATATTACGCACTGCCCAGTCGATAATGGTGAGGGTGCGCAAGCCCAGAAAATCGAACTTAACCAGGCCAATGGCTTCAACATCGTCTTTATCAAACTGTGTAACAATACTTGCGCTACCCTGTTCACAATACAGCGGTGTAAAGTCGGTTAATACCGATGGCGATATAACTACGCCCCCGGCATGTTTACCAGCATTACGCGCACAGCCTTCCAGAGATAAAGCCATATCGATCAGGTCGGTAACATCAGCTTCTGACTTATACGCATTGGCAAGGTCTTCAGATTCATCCAGAGCTTTTGTTAAGGTCATGCCAATTTCAAAGGGGATCATTTTGGCAATACGATCGACAAAACCGTACGATAAACCTTTAACACGCCCCACATCTCGAATTACCGCTTTCGCCGCCATTGAACCATAGGTGATGATCTGAGATACCGCATCTCGACCATAGGTTCTGGCCACATAATCAATCACCCGGTCACGGCCTTCCATGCAGAAGTCGACATCGAAATCCGGTAGTGATACACGTTCAGGGTTAAGGAATCGCTCAAACAGCAGGTCGTATTCCAGCGGGTCCAGATCGGTAATTAATAAGGCATAGGCCACCAATGAGCCCGCACCGGAACCACGACCCGGCCCAACAGGAATCTGGTTATCTTTTGACCATTGAATAAAATCTGCAACAATCAGGAAGTAACCCGGGAATCCCATGGTGTTGATAACTTCCAGCTCAACTTCTAAACGCTCATGATAAGGCTTGCGACGCTCCTGTGCATTTTCTGAGTCCAGTGGAACCAGAATCTCCAGGCGTTTTTCCAGACCTTCTCTGGATACTCGAATAAAATAACTCTCAATGGTCTCGCCTTCCGGCACCGGAAAGTTAGGCAGGAAGCTTTCCCCCAGGCGAACATCAAGACTACAGCGACGGGAAATCTCTACGGTATTTTCCAGCGCTTCAGGAATGTCTGCAAACAGCTCACACATTTCTTCTTCTGAACGCAGATATTGCTGATCACTATAAAGTTTGTGTCGACGCGGGTCATCCAGCGCACGACCATCGTGAATACACACGCGCACTTCATGACTATCAAATTCAGTCTGTTTAAGAAAACGCACATCGTTGGTAGCTACCACGGGCGTATTGGTGGCGGAGGCCAGACTCACCGCCGCATGTAAATACTCCTCTTCACCTTCTCGGGCTGTGCGTTGTAACTCGAGGTAATAACGTCCGGGGAAAATATGTTGCCAGGCCTTAAGTAATTCTTCGGCCTGCATTTGATGACCCGATAGCAGAGCTCGTCCCACATCCCCTTCTCGTCCACCAGAAAGAACGATGATTCCCTGATTCAATTCTCGAAGCCAGTCAACCTCGATCATCGGGATACCACCATGCTGACCATCTAGATATCCACGGGAAATCAGCTGAGTAATATTCTGATACCCCTGGGCATTCTGACACAACAAAACCATGCGAGATGGCGGCTCAGATTCAACCGCCGGGCGCACCCAGATATCCACACCAATTATAGGCTTAATACCCGCGGCCATCGCAGCACGATAAAACTTCACCATGGCAAAAAGGTTAGATTGGTCGGTTAAGGCAATGGCGGGCATATTTAACTCAGACGCCATTTGCATCAGAGGTTTTATGCGCACCACACCATCCACTAAGGAGTATTCAGTGTGCAAACGTAAATGTATAAAACGGGGATTCATTAAATCTATTATCTACTTTAAATATATGTATTAACTTATTGTTTAATAAGGATTTTGAAATATTTTATTTATTATGTGTTTAAGAGGATTCATTATGAAGCAGATCGAAAGCAGTCACAATATGAAATCACCAAATACCACTTTATTTTAAAAACATCCGGTGAAACCCGGTTGATTTTCCCACCAAAACCGTCAAAATCCATAAATTGTAGCCAAAAATCACCACTTTTTACGATCTAGTACCCAAATTACTGAAGAGATACTTGCTCAACTTTGCCATGAGCATTATTTAAGCCATGCCAGAACTTTAAGAAAACAATTTAACTAATTGTTTTATAT
>Ga0316204_10008363_pt1 | contig 14449 bp, 13 predicted proteins | sample 6monrhotite_MG_2_FD_205661 | JGI IMG/M metagenome (GOLD analysis project Ga0316204, IMG submission 205661) | Microbial mat bacterial communities from mineral coupon in-situ incubated in ocean water Damariscotta River, Maine, United States -... | ecosystem: Environmental > Aquatic > Marine >...
GGATCGATGCCGTCGAGGTCGATCTGAATCGTCGTCGTTTGGCGGGCACCGGTGAGCTTGTTTTCGACGATCACCTCGAAGCTGCCATGCTCGGGTGCGAAAGCCAGACCAGACGCATCGAGACTGGCGGCGGTGTCCTCCACGCTGTAGGTCCCGGTGACGGAATCGAATCCGACATTGCCTTGCCCCGAGGCGTGGATATTGTTGAATTCGAAGATGATGTTTTGCGTATACATATCGAGCTCGTCGATAAAGCCGCCGAGAATTTTGTCCCGGCCGTCGATAACGCCGTTCAGTTCGCCCGAGGTCCCGGGAAGGTCTGAAATGGATCCCTCGACGCGGACGTTAAGAATTTGTGCGTCGCGGTCAACGCTCACGTCGGTTTCGAGATGTTGAACTTCCCCCTGCAGAACCAAGTGATCTGGGCCGACAAAAATGTCGAAGTAACCGGTTTCGCGTTCCACCGCGCGTATCGGGATGATTTCGGCCAAGCGGTTCATCGCATTGTACCGTTCGGTCCGCAATCCGCCCGCGTCGCTATGCAGCAAACCGCCCGCTTCGGTCTCGGTGATTTTCTTATTCAGCTCCCCAATGCGATCAATCAGCACGTTGGCTTCGTTCACCAGGTCGGTCACTTTGACGCCCAAGCTCGTCCGTTGATCGTTGATCCTCGCCCGCATTTCGGAGATTTCTCGCGCGAACTCTACTCCCTGCTGAACTGCGAGTTGGGCAACGGCGCTGACTTCCGGTTGATTGGCAAAGTCCTGGATTTTGCCCAAAAAGTCATTCAAGCCCGTGGAGAGATCGCCGTCGCTGAGCTCATTGACGGTCGCTTCCAATTGCTTGTAGATGTCCTCCCGTTCTTGGGAGCCGTAAAAATCAGAAGAGGACGCGTGGATGCGGGTTTCTAAATACTTGTCGATCTCCTGCCGGATGCCGTCAACAAGCACACCGCCGCCGACGACTAAGGCTCCTTTTTTGGTCCCCTGGCTCGGATTGAGATGCAGCCGCTCACGGATATATCCGGGCGTATTGGCGTTGGCAATGTTATTGCCGGCGACTTCGATGCCGGTGGTAAACACCTCCAGCGAACGACCCGCAATGGCTAATGCTGAATTCAGTCCCATGGAAGGGATTCCATTATCGTTTGTGAAAAGAAGCCGCCGCTCGCCGCCGACCGCATTCGACGATTCGCCGCAGGTTCATATCGAAGCATCGAGTAAAGCGCCGCCGGTATGAGACTCATCGTCCCCTTCGTGATACGTCGGAGATTGTTGTCCGCAATGGGCGATCAGGTCGATCAGTTCCGTGTAATGATTGAACGAGCGATGCGAAATGATCCAATGCACCCAGCTTTCGTGCCGCAACTGCGCAGCTGTCTGTTGCGCCTGTTCGATCCGCGCGATCAGTTCGTCGCGCGTTTCCTGCGCGATGGCTTTGACCAAATGCAGCAACGACTGCGACGGCAAATCCCGCTGTTGGGCGAACTCTAAAATTCGATTCCGCTCGCGCAGCAGCTTTTGCAATCGGGTGATCAACACACTTTCATCCGCCGAGATGCGGGCCAGGTCGTGGCCTTGGATCTGCGTCATGGCCGTCCGTTTTTCTGCCATCAATGCTGATAGCTCTCCCTGGACGACTTCCAACTGCGTCATAAACAGCGTGGCGGCTTCGAGTAATCGGTCGTTCATAGGTTGGCTCCGCTAGTGCTGGTTGTTTGAGCAGCCGCCGCTAACATCGACTCCCGGTTCCGAATTGCGGAGTATTGATCGAACAACGGTCCAGCAAAGGGACTGCCATGTTCCTCGGCCATCGTCGAAGCTATCCGTTGGTCGAACTCACCTTGGAAAATCTTCTCCGCTCGACCGCCGTTGAAGTATTTGGTTTCGCGTTCGGTACTCCTGAGCGACTTGAGCATCGTTTGATAGAAGGTGCCCGCGGCGAATTTTTGAAACGCCTGCTTCTCTTCCAATGCTTTCTCATCCGGCGCCGTCTGCCGTGTCTGCTGCAGTTGCGTCGAGGCGGCGATATTGTTTGATATGCCGGAAGAAATGGGCGAAACCATGAGTGAATCCCTTGAGTAACGACGTGCAAGTTTTGATTTCGAAGTGGCCGGCGGGACTTATTCGACAACAATCACCCGAGCGTGCAGACGGCCCGATTTTTCCAAACTGAGTATGACATCAATAATATCCGCCGCGGGGAGTTTGAGTTGTTCCATAGCACCGAGTAGTTGCGCCAGTTTTTTGTCCTGGGAAGCGATGGCGACGCCGTTTTGTCCCGGTTGATCATCGACAAGTGCCACAAAGGCATCGATGCGGGCCGCATCGTCCTCAGTAACTTCGATCTTCAGTCCCTTGTGGGTCACGATGACGGGGCTCAATTCCACCTCGCCGGAGATGACGACTGTATTGGTTGATTTGTTGACGATCACGCGTGCCTCGGTCGTCGCCGACTCGATCCGCACGTCCAACACGATAGCGATGAACGCTTCCGGGTCGTCGCGATACGACGGAGGAATCGCCACGGAGATTGTGCCCGCGTCACGGACGCGCGACAATCGCTGCTGCAAGTCAAAATCAGCGATGTCCCGGCGGCCAAAACTTGCAGCTTCTTGTTTGGTGTCTTCATTCACCGATTCGGCCACAACACTAGCCATCTGAAAACCGGCCCGCGACGGATCCAACAGGAGATAAAACCCTTGTCTCCGCTGTCCGCCGTCGCCGATATCGTAGATGACATCCGACGTGAAATTCTGTTTGATTTCCACTCCGAATGAGATGCTGCCTTTAGTTTTGGATTCTTCACCGTGGATGCGAACGGCGCCCGTGGCGACCGCCATCGTGAATTCGTTGCGGACGTCGCTCAACGGAGTCATCAACAATTGACCCCCTCGCAGACTTTTCGCGGTTCCAACCGCCGTTACCATGCAGTCGACTTTTTGGCCCCGTTTGACTCCCCGCGCGGGAACGGTCGCAGAGACAATCACCAACGCCACGTTTTTGCTGCCCAACAAGCCTTTGATGTCGATCGCGTTTTTCCGCGGATCCCGATCGTTCAGGCTTCCCAGCATCGTGCGGAGCGCTTTGTACGTCGGGCCAAACTTGTTGTCTCCGGTCCCTTGCAGGCCGGTGACGATTCCCAGCCCGGTCAGTTGCGTCTCCTCTTGACCCAAAATCGTGCAGATGTCACGCACGCGTACGGCTCCGCTGGCGCTCGACAACGGGGCTGCGGCGATCAACGCCGTCAGGCTGAGCAGTCCGGCAAGTCGTAAGAGTGTGTTCATGTTCGAAATTCCGAGTTTACGATTCGATGACGTCTGAAGCATTTTGAAATCAATCGTCTCAATTGCAGGAAGTCCTGGGCATTAAAAGGGGCTGGCAAAATCGAGGAAGCGTATCATCCAACCCCGCTTGACACTGTCGCGAACCTTACCCGTGGAACGTTTGTTGATTTGCAAATTGACGATGTACTCACTTTTGATCGTGTCTTTGCCATCGATGTGTTTGGGATTCAATTCACCCGTCATGTGATACACCCAAGCATCGTGGTTGGTAATGATCGACTTACGGGCCCCGATGATCAAATTTCCATTGGGCCGAATCGATGTCACACTGGCAGCGATGCGGTACGTTAAAGATTCCGAGACATTTTGATTACCGCGTGCTTGCAATCGGTTTTCGTATTCGACTTCGACAGCCGGTTGGTTGGTGGCCGCGTTGACCATATTTCCCTTTTTGTCGAGGCCAATCCAGTCGGCCAGTTCCACTGCATAGATGCCTTGCTTTTGACGCTGAAACTGCCGTTGTTGTTGTTGCACCGCTCGTTCGTCGACCAGAACTAGAACCACATCGTGAACCTTGATTTCTTCAGGCACTGGGGCTGGCTGCAAGACCCATGAGCTATCGACTAATTTTCTGCCATGGTCTCGCGTCAGAATTTGCGGCGGTCGATTTTCGATGCCGAACAGCGGAACCGGCTCGTTTTGATAGGGCCGCTTCAACATCGCCAAGGGTGTCGTCTGCGCCGCCGCCGTTAGCGGAAACGCCCCGTACACCATTAAACATCCTATGATCCATCGCATCTCCAAGCCCTCCCTGCTTGTTGATCGTTACATCGAATCCGTTTTCAGGATTCGTCCGCTGTTAACAGTGTGAGCTATTGCCCGCCGTATCTTGCCGCCGGCGCGAAACGCACCTTCAACCCGCCTTGGTCATGATCCGGCTGCGACATTTCGGGCGTGATCTCCGCAATATGAAAATCAATCACCTTGGCTAAGATCGTTGTATTTCCTTCCAGCGTCCGTAGCGGAATTTGATCGCCATAGGCGCCTTCTTGCTCGGCGCGGGCGACCGTCTTGATCGAAACCGCCCCAAACCGCGAATAGACCGTCACCGTATCGCCTCGTTTGACGAGTGGCAGCCGTTTGATGTCCCGATCCGTCAATGGACGTCCCTCGGGTAATGCCCGTACGGCTTGCTGGCCGACGAGCGTTCGGGGATCAGTCAGAACCGCCTGTTGTCGCGGCAATTCCGTTACAGGCAGCCAGGCCAAATCTTGAAGACCTAGCACATGCCCTTGTGCGACTGGGTGCCGTAACACCAATGCCCGAGGCTTGGGAGACAACTCCGCAACGACCTCAAAAACTTGTCCGCCATCGGGCGAACTGGCGTGAATTTGAATCGTTTGCCGACCGGTCCAAGGTGCCTGACCGCCGGAAATTTCCCAATAGGCCACGTTAGTGCTGAGTAGGTCCGACAAAGTGGTTGCGTCGCGCGGCAGCATCAGGCCCGTGATCTGCGCCTCCGTCGCTTGTTCATCCAAGTGTTGCTGAATCGCGCCGCTCACCCGCCGTTCGGCTTGGCTAAGTTGGTGATTGGAAAGTTGCGGCTGCGTTTCTGACCGGACCGGTTGCGGTCCATGCACCTGTACGATGGATGCGCCACTGAACTGCACCGTCGCCAAGTTTTCGCCTAACGCCTGCAAACGCGACTTGACGTCCTCAACACGCACACGGGTTTTCCGGCCAACACCGGGCGCTGGTTGAAAGATGACGCCCGCCAGACGCTGTGCCGTTGCAGGGTCCGCGTCGCGAATCTCTGCAATATCCCCCAATTGCACGACCGTCGATGCGGCGGTGCACTGGGATCTCAAATGAATCAGCGCAGCGCCAGCGGTCGACTGGGAAATCATGATTCCCAGCAGAAATATCGCCAAATTTAAGGGACGCATAACTGACATATCACTTGACCTGTGAGGCGCGAGTTTAGGTTGCATTAAAATCGCCGCAAGTTCGCGACTAACGAGAGTTGTTCATCCGCAACTTGGATCGCCTGACTGGCTAATTCGAATGCGCGCTGCGTGCGAATTAACCCCACGAGCTGTTGCACCGGCTCGACGTTGGATTTTTCCAGGAAGCCCGAACGGACGACCCCCATCCCGTCTTGACCGCCGAAGGCGACGATTGGAGTCCCGGACGCCGCACTTTGCTGATACAGGTTATCGCCGACTTGCACGAGCCCTTCGGGATTGATGAACCGCGCCAGTTGGAGTTGTCCCACTTGCTGCAGATCAGGGTTTCCCGGTTGCAGAACCGAGACGACCCCATCGGATGAAATGGCGATGTCTGTGGCGTCCTGGGGAATTGTGATCGACGGCTCCAATGGGCGTCCGATATCGGACGAAGCCATCACCAGTTGACCATCCACGTTTTTGGTGATGTTGCCGGCCCGGGTGTACATGGTCTGACCTCGATTCTGGTCCAGAATCTGAAAAAATCCCCGTCCCGTAATCGCCAGGTCCAACGGCCGTTCGGTCGCCTGCAATGCCCCTTGGCTGAAATCGAGCTGCGTACTTTGAATCCGCGTACCCAAACCGACCGCCTGTCCGACCGCTGTCCGTTGGCCAACGCCGTTCTGCTGGCCCGGTAAGACCACTTGCTCGTAGTAAGTGTCCTCGAAGTTCGCCCGCGAGCTTTTAAAAGCTGTCGTATCCGCGTTGGCCAGGTTGTTGGCAATCACATCGAGATTGAAGGCCTGAGCCTGCATCCCTGTCGCCGATGAATTCAACGCTCGTAACACGGTTTAGTTCCCCCAAATCTATTTGGCAGTCTTGTGGACGGCGCGGCCGATATTCGTGCATCCGTTCCCGACTCGTTTCGCGATAAAATTTTGTCACACATGGTTGGTTGTCGCCTGCTACAGTCTTGGCACGGTGCTCAACAAATTCCCCAAGGCTTCGTCTTGAAATTTGATCATGTTCAGATTGGCCTCAAAGGCCCGCGACGTTTCAATTAGATTCACCATTTCGTTCACCGGTTTGACTCCCGATGCTTCCAAGAATCCTTGTTTCAGCGATGTTTCCGGACCGACTGGACGATCGCCTCCAAGGTTCGTGTACAGGTTGTCCCCGACCTTTTTCAATTTGTCGTACGACTGCGGTTCCACCAGCGCGATCCTGCCAACTTCCGTGAAATCGCCTTCTGCTTCCTGACTAACGATGCCCTCGGCACCAATGAAGATCTCTCCCTCCGAGGGATTGACGGTAATGGGTGCCCCTTCGTCGCTGAGGACCTTCGCCCCTCCTGAGGTCTCCAGCGTGCCGTCCTGTTGCAGTGTGAGCGCTCCGTCTCGGGTCAGAAACTTCCCGGCTTTCGTGGCGACCTTCAAGAAACCAGGCCCCGCCAGAGCGACGTCCAATGATCCCTCGGTCGCTTGCAACGGATTCTGCGAATAGTCTGTTTTGATCTCAGCAATGGTGGTCCCACCCCACGAGTTGGCCAACTTCTCGGGAGTGTCGCGCGGATTGCCCTGGACGAAATCAAAGGGCAAATGGGACTCGAAAACGGTCATATCCCGTTTGAAGCCTGTCGATGACGCGTTCGCCAGGTTGTTGGAAACCACATCCAGACGGATTTGCTGTGTATGTGCGCCTTGAGCGGAGAGGTATAAACCGTTGATCATGATAGGTTCACCGCTTCTGAGACAGGGTACGTCGACCGACCAGCGACACCGTTTATCCCAAAACTTGGGTACACAATGCCGCTGTCAAAATCGAAAATCCCCCCACCAGAGGTTTCTATCGAACCGGCACAACCGTCAACTTGAGCCTAACCGTTAAAGTCTGCCAAGCGGTTTTGAGTTGGGCCAGTAGCCGGCACACGGAGTGAAACAGAGCCAATTTCCCCCGGATCGCGGTTTTTCTCGGGCAATCAGCTACGGAAACCCCTGGTAGCTTTGCACTTTCGAACCGTTTTTCTATGATACGGACCCCAAAAACAGAAATCACACCGGCGGCATGGCCGCAGTCAGCGACTGAGGAGACATTATGTACAAATCACTAAGTGCACGAGCTATCGGTTTAAAGGCGACCTTGACCGAGGTTGTTGAGGCCGCCATTACGCACGGATTTGGCGGGATTGACGTCCAAATCGAGTTGGTTCTCCCCCTGGCCAACGCCATGGGCTTGAAGTATTGCCAGCAAATTATTCAAGCGGCCGATTCCACTCCCGGAAGTTGGGTGCTCCCCACACGGTGGCAAGACGAAGATGAAGCACTTTTCCAACGGGATCTAGCAGAACTGCCTGAATTGGCAAAATTGGCTCAGGACACCGGTTTCACACGCGTGACCACCGCCGTGCCTCCTATCTCCAATGTTCGTCCCCTGGAAGAAAACCTCGAATGGTGCAAAAACCGACTGCAACAAATCGCCGATGTCGTTGGCGAATGTGGTCAGCAGTTGGGGCTGGAATATCTGGCAACACCGACATTGCGCAAAGAGGCCAAACATGAATTCATTCACACCTTGGCCGGCTTGAAGCAACTGAAGGATCTGATCGCCCGCGATAACGTGGGTTATCTGCTCGATTCGTGGCATTGGCACATGGCAGGCGAAACAGCGGCAGACCTCAGCTCGCTCAAAGCTGAAGAAATCGTCGCGATTCATGTCAACGACGCGCCGGCTGATATTCCCAATGACGAACAAATCGACAACGTCCGTCGCTTGCCGGGATCAACCGGTGTGATTGACATCAATACATTCCTGCAAACGATCAGCGATACCGGCTATGAAGGCCCAATGACCGCAGAGCCGTTCGCTGCCGGCGTCCGCACGCTGAACAAGAATCGCGTTGTGGAATTGGTCTCCGAATCCTTGGACCGAGTCTGGTTCCGCAAGGACGAAATCGCTGCTCAAGAAGCCGCACGGGCTGAAGCAGCGCGGCTTGCCGCCGAAGCAGCTGCAGCAGTCGCCGCCACAGCCGAAATTGTACCTGCTGAAGGCGAGCCTGTGCTGGCTGAAGCGGATACGAAAGAAGAATAACAAGACCCGTGAGACAACAGAAAAAGGGGGATGGCTTCTAAACGCCATCCCCCTTTTTTTGCCTATTTCAAAGCGTCGCTGACAGTTCGATTTATTGTTCGACTTTGCGGCGAATTTTAGCACGAGCGCGGGAGAGCGTGGGGCCAATCGTGTTTTGCGGCACACCTAATCCCGAACTGATTTCACGATACGAGCGACCTTCCAGGTGGAATTGCCGGACGATGTCCGCTTCACGCGCGTCCAAACCCTCAAGCATCCGCTCGACTTCTTCCTCATCCGCTACGCGTCCCGATTCGCCAGATTCACTACGGTCGACGGTTTCGGGGCTGGGCGAGGTGTGTCCCATCGCTTGAGCCATCCGCCGTTGCGACATCTCGCGCACAATCACGCGCCGCGCCACCACAGTCAGATAGGTCGCCAAGGAGCTCTTACCGGCAAAATGCCTTAGTACTGCAAAGTCATTGGCCAACAACGTAACGAATACCTCCGCGCACAGGTCGTCGATATCTTCCTGTGAAACACGGACGCTACGAGAATGGGCCGTGTGCGTGACAACATGCACGAACAGTCCCATAAATCGGTCAACAAAGTCCTTCCACGCACCTGGCTCTTTTTCGAGGCAGCGGGTGAGCAGTGTGCGATCAATTTGCGTTAATGCCACGCTTTGCTCTCCACTCCAAAATGATTTTGTATGATTACAACAAACGGCGACAACATAGAAATCTCAGGAGATGCATCACGGTGACTCATCTCACCACCTTGCAGTCAAATTTTGAATGATTCCACTCTTAATTTTAAGAGAATCTGGCCTTAAGGCAAGACGACTCTCGAAGAACTGGTCGTATGTCCATCTTTTTGTCCGTTCGTTGCCTTCAGCAATACACCGAATTTCCCGCAGTTACTTGAATCTCCGGGCTGTGAGTCACATTGACATCCAGCTTCCCATAAGCGAGAAACTGTTCAGGACACTTACATGAAGCGAAAATCAGCTCGGCAGCCCCTGGGGGAACTACGCCTTTTCATCGGTTTGCTGTTGGATAAAGTCGGCAGCCAGCCGTGAGGTCGACCACTCTTTTGGGCTTGAACGGCCAGTTTGACGCTCGGGCAATTCGCGCAGGTTGTGGGATCTTGTTAAGAACGGTAACCGCAATCTCTGGTATTTGAACATAGGGAAAACCATGTTGACTCATCTCCGGCCCATTTGCGTCGTTCTCGCCATTGTTGCCTATGCCGCTCCCCTTCGCGCCGACGACACGGTCCCTAATAATGCTCGCACTCCGGTTGGCGATGCAGAACTCAGGTATTGGTTGGAGAATATGGTCTGGCACCACCGGTTTTCCAATGCGGAAATCGCTGATGCGACCGGGCTGAGTGAAGCGGATATTCAGTCATCGCTGAAGCGACTACGGATCTCAGCGGAGACGAAACCCCAGCGCCGGGCCGAGGCACCGCTGGTGACGTTGCCTTATCCGGGCGGGCGGCATCCGCGGATTGGATTTCTCGAAGGGGCAATTCGGCCGCAGCGCGATACGAAGATCAGCGTGTTTACTCCTTGGGACGATCACAGCTACGTGGTTGCCGATATTCCCGAAGCGATCTGGTCGAACCTCGGTCTGACCTATCTGGCGCATACGCACGTGCCCACGATTTGGGAGGCGCAAGGCATTGAACTGAAACCGCTCGAATGGAACCGCCGTGACAACGGCACGTTTGATATGACACGCAAACTGCCCAACGGCATCGCCTTCGGCGCGAAGATCATGCCCGGCCGCGACGGCGTGAAAATGGAATTGTGGTTGGAAAACGGAACCAAAGAAACGCTCAGCGACCTACGCGTACAAAACTGCGTGATGCTCAAAGCGGCCGTCGGCTTCAACGAGCAGACCAACGACAATAAAGTCTTCTCCAAACCGTTCTGCGCTGCCCGTAATGCGGCGGGTGACCGCTGGATCATCACCGCTTGGGACCACTGCCATCGCCCCTGGGGCAACACACGCTGCCCCTGCTTACATTCCGATCCCAAATTCCCCGACTGCGTCCCCGGCGAAAAGAAGACCCTGCACGGGTGGTTGTCGTTTTACGAGGGGATAGAGATCAAAGCGGAATTTGAGCGTCTGCGAAAAGTCGGTTGGTTGAAATTGAGTGAGTAAGTGGATGTTGTGGGCGGGGCTGATGACTCTGTTGTACGACGGGTGACCTTGTTGTGCGCGGGTCTCCTGACCCCGCACACGCTGCTACCGAATTTAACCCGATACCGCCGTCTATTTTGTGACCGACAGCATCGTCGATTGGCTTCCTGTCTTTGTTTCCAAGCGAGCATGCAAAAATGTGACCGAAAGCTTCATGTTTTGCCATTGCCAGAAAAGCTTGTGAATCTATGCCTACGTGATCATATCGATACATCTCCACGCCCTTGTTTCATTGAAATTTTCAATTGATGTTGATGAACAAGACACGGCATTGAGTGTTTCTCCAGCAAAGAAAACTGCCTGTCAAACTTGCTTTTGGCCCGCATTTGCTTATCATCACTGTGAGTTGCGACTCAGCGAGTTGTGACACCATCGGGAGAGATGGCTGAGTGGTCGAAAGCGCCGGTTTGCTAAACCGGTGAACCTAGCAATGGGTTCCGCAGGTTCGAATCCTGTTCTCTCCGCCTTCTTGAAAGCCGCAGGTCACTCTATTGGGGGTGGCTTGCGGCTTCTTTTTGCGCCCCGCCTGCCTTGGTGGAGCGGCGCACTCTTCCCTACGGGGCCTGGTTGTCTCTTGCTTGGGGGTGTTCACGCCATCTGTTCACGCGTTGGACTTGGTTGATGTGGGGTCAAGATGATTTCGCGAGTGTACTCGATATGATTCACCTCTTCGGCGGCTGTCTGTTTGTCGTTGACATGAATCAGGACATTAACTGTTTATAGAGTAGTGTGTTACGTTCTTTTTGATGTTGGTGGGGCGTGGATTGGCACGCCAAGTGCTTTGTGTTGTTGAAGCCTCAAAACAAATTGAGAGCATCGAGTCAATCAAAACGAACCGCGGCTATCGCCCGGTTTCGAATTATCCAATCGAAAGGGGCAGTCATGAAAATTTTAACGAAGGCCGTAGTTTTGGCATTAGTCGTGGGGGCGGGGCTGTTTGCCACCAATCAAGTTTCGGCGGAACAAAATGAGATACGTCTCGCCAGCTCACACGGTCACCGTGGTGGATTTCGCGGCGGATACCGTGGTGGTTATCGCGGCGGATTTCGAGGTGGTTACGGTGGTGCCTATCGAGGCGGATATCGCGGCGGTTTCCGTGGTGGATACCGCGGCGGATTTCGAGGAGGTTACGGCGGTGGGTACCGAGGCGGGTACGTCGGTGGATTTCGCGGTGGGTACGGTAGTGGATTCCGCGGCGGTTACGGCGGCGGATACGGCAGTGGGTGCTACTACGGCGGTGGGTACGGTAGCTCGTACTGTGACTAGTCGCGGCAAGTAACCGGCCATTTGTAATGGGAGAGCGCACGGGGGTTCGGTATCGTTGCGCTGCGATACTGAAGCCTCGGTTGCGACTTCCGGCCCTTTCCTGTTGCCAGGCTAGGCAGCATTCAACCCAGTCCCTCAGATATCCCAAAAGGCAAAACGATGTCCACGCGTATCCGTGTATTCATGTTCTTCGCCATCGGCCACATGGTGTTGGTAGCGCTGGGGATGGCTCATATCGGCGTGTTGCCGGTGACCACAATTTCCGGCAAGGCGCTCCGCGTGTATACGGGCGTTTCCGGAGCAGACAAAGGTTACGGATTCTTCGCGCCGGGAGTGCGGCATCAAGAACGGGCGATGTTCCTGATGACTGACGCAGCGGGCAAGAAATGGGAAAGCGACTTGGGTTTCGGGCAATCAGCGGAAGCCAACTTGCGTTTGGGCAGCACGGCGAACGTACTGCGCGAGGTCGACGATGAAACGGCTTTCCATTTCATGCGTTCGATGGCAGCCAAGATGTTCCAGCGGCATCCGACGGCGCAGACAATCAAAGTTCAGGTTCAAGCCTATGGAATCAAACTTCCCGGCGCGTCCAATGGGGTCCCGCCGATCGATTTTCCCACGATGGCCGAATTCCGCAGCGGGCAACGGCCGCAGTGGATCGACCTTTATTCATTGACATTTCAAGCGGACGAAGCTGGGCAAACCGTCGCTGTTTTAGATAATCAGGGGATACTGAAATGATTGAGCGTGAAACCATTAAACGTGGCGGTCGGCGAGTCGCTGCTGCGATGACTGAATTCTTCACTGCACCAGCCTCGTCAAAACCGTTGGCCGTGTTTCGCATCGGGTTGGCGGCGGTGTTGTTGGCGCAGGCCTTTGCCTTGGCAGCGAATGTTACCGATCTGTTTGGGCGCGAGGGGTTGATTCAATGGGACGTAACGTATGACGGTACTGACCGCTCTGCGATGGCGTGGGCTTATCCGCATCTGAGTTGGTTTGACGGGCTGTTTGCGACTTTGGGCCTGAGCGAGACAGTCGGGGTGTATGTGATGTTTTCGCTTTATGTCACGTCGCTGGTGTTTCTGCTGGTTGGATTCAAAACCCGCGCAGCGTGCATCGCGACGTTTGCATTGCAACTGATTCTGTCGAATAGCAGTCCGGCCACAGTTTATGGTGTCGATTCGTTTGCCCGCGTGTCGTTATTTTATGCCCTGTGGATGCCGTTGGGGGCGGTTTATTCCATCGATGCGATCCTGCAGCGCGGCGGCGCGGTGAACTCGTCAGCGGCGCGGATTGGTTTGCGGTTCCTGCAGTTGCACATGGCACTAATGAATTTGGCGTCGGGGATCGAAAAAGGAATGGGCGCACAGTGGTGGGACGGCGAAGCGATCTGGCGGGCGGTGACAATGCCGGAACTCGCCCAATACGACATGATGTGGCTGGCCAATTATCCGTGGCTGCCAATATTGTTAGGTTGGGCGACGGTGATATTAGAGGTCTCCTACATTGCCGCTGTCTGTAATCGTCGCACGCGGCTACCGATCGTTTTGGCGGTGATCGGCATGCACCTGGGCATCGCGCTGTTTCTGGGGCTAGTGTCGTTCGCATCGCTGATGATCGTGCTCAACGTATCGGCATTTTTAATTCCCTCGGAACCGACCAGTTTGAAGCAAACCGCTGCACAGTTCACCCCGCAATCCATTGCCGCCGTGGCGGCTTGATGCGGTGGAGAGAGTGGGGCGTTTGTGCCGCGGCGACATCGTGCGTAGAATCAGAATCATCGGAATGAGGCGTTCGCCCAATGCCCGTTTTCCTGAGGACTACACACTATGTCGCGTATCTTACTTCTTGTGGGATGTCTCGCCCTTGGGTTCCCCGCCACGGTACTAGCTGCGGAGCGACCGCCGAACCTCGTCTTGATCATGACCGACAATCACGGGCCGTGGACGCTCGGTTGTTATGGAAACCCGGACATCAAGACGCCGCACATCGATCGGTTGGCGGCACGGGGAACGTTATTTCTGCATGCGATGGCCAACAACGCCGTCTGTTCGCCGACGCGGGCGAGCGTGCTGACCGGTCTGATGCCGTGCCAGCACGGTGTGCATCGTTTCCTGTCCGGGCCCACGCAGATCGGCCCCGAGGCCTACAACACTTTGGAAGAGTTCGACACGCTCCCCAGCATTTTGGTACAGAATGGTTATGTCGCGGGACTGTGCGGCAAATGGCATTTGGGGGGCGAGATCGAGCCGCACGAAGGTTTCTCGTATTGGATTACTAAGCCCGCGGGTTCCAGCGCGGGGTTTTACGACCAGCGGGTGATTGAGAATGGCGAAATCCGTATCGAGCCGAAATACCTGACCGACTTGTGGACAGAACACGGCGTCCGGTTCATCCAACAGAATCGCGATCGGCCGTTCTTTCTGTTCCTGTCGTATAACGGTCCCTACGGTCTGGGCCGCGCGATGCGGGAACCGATTCGCAACCGTCACGCGGACCACTACGCCGATCTGCCCTTGGATTCATTTCCGAGAACGGAGCCACAGCCTTGGAACTTTAACTACGGTTCTTGGATCGGAGACAAGCAGGTGATCCGCAAATATGCGGCGGAAATCAGCGGCATCGACGACGGTGTGGGCCGCATCATGCAGACACTCGACGAACAGAAGCTGACG
>Ga0316204_10008364_pt1 | contig 14441 bp, 11 predicted proteins | sample 6monrhotite_MG_2_FD_205661 | JGI IMG/M metagenome (GOLD analysis project Ga0316204, IMG submission 205661) | Microbial mat bacterial communities from mineral coupon in-situ incubated in ocean water Damariscotta River, Maine, United States -... | ecosystem: Environmental > Aquatic > Marine >...
GAAAGACGAAAAAATATGTCTTGTTTTTTATACTCAAGAACCTTTGAGACATAAATGAAGTCCATACCCAAAGTCTCTGAATAACGTACGGCAAAACCATAATTGTCTTTGCTTGCTTTCATGATCTCAAATCGGTCTTTATGATTGTCCATACGTGTTTTATCTTGGTTAGATTCAGCTATGACCACCCCATCTTTATTAATGATAGTTACACGAAGGTCACTTGAAGTATGGATATCTGTAGCAAAACTGTCAAGATCGGTGACATAAGGAAGTTGAAGTTCTAAAAGCGATAAATGTTTTTGCAGCTGCTCTTTATGATCATTGATCGTCGTTGTTTTTATACTGATATAAGCTGCGATACTTGAAAGAGCAAGTGTTCCTATAAAAACACCAAGGAAATTAAGGAAGAAGACTTGATGGAGTTTAAGCAAGGGTGTATCCTACACCGCGAACGGTCTTAATATACTCTTTGTCTTTATCGGGATCGATCTTGTCCTTAAGACGGTTGATAGCAACATTGACCGTCTTATCCTGATAAATATCATCCCCGCCCCAAACGTTCTCAAGTAAAAAATCTCTGTCTAAGACGACGTTTTGATTTTTAATAAGGGTGAGTAAAAGATCAAATTCTAATTTGGATAGTTCGACCTGTAGCTTCCCTGCTTTAACCTCTCGTGACTGAGGGATCATAACGATATCGCGGTAGGAGATGTTTTCTTGATTAAAGCCAGTTTTGGTACGTTTAAGTACGGCTTTTACTCTCATAGTCACTTCTTTTGGGCTAAAAGGCTTGGTAATGTAATCATCTGCTCCTCTTTCAAAACCCTCTTCAATATCACTGTCTTTATTTTTAGCGGAGAGATAGATAACAGGGATTTGGATGCCGTCTTTACGCAAGCTATCAACAAACTCACTGCCTTCAACGCCAGGAAGATTTCTATCCATTAAAAGTAGGTCTACTGCTTCTTCTTCAAGAAGTTGTGCCACGGTTTTTGTATTGGTAAAACCGATGGTTTCATAGCCTTCTTTTTGCAAGGTATACTCAAGAAGTTCTAAAATATCATCTTCATCTTCGACGATAGCGATCAGAGCATTGGCCATGCTTGTCCTTTAGTAGTTATTCAATTGACGTAATTATACGTTAAAGAAGCTTTTTTTCAAAGGGCCTGTCTAGTTTTAGGTATTTAATATCCTCTGCTAGAATTTTTTGATCAATGAACGCAGATGTACTTCTTAAGGCTTTTAGGTACTTTTTATTAATATTTTATAAGTGAAACAAATAGCTAAAGTTTTCCGGTTAAGCTTTATTGACTATCAGTAGAAAATGGTTAACTTTCAATTTATATAATTCTTCTATGTAAAGGACATATTTTGAATTCAGAAACAACACTTAAAGCGATAGAACTTGCACATACCATCTTGCAAAACAATCTTGTAGATAAGTCAGGTGAACCTGTCTTAGATGATAAGTTTCTTAAAAACTTGGATGAGATGTTAATAAAATTCTCGCAGACAAGAAATCTTGTAGAAGCAATGCAATAAAAGGAGTATGTTATAATCTCTGAAAATAAGGTAACTGCTTTTACTCAAAAGTAAGTTTCCAAACTGAGGTTAAAAGTGTCAGAAAAAAACTCTCCTATTGTTCGTGAATTTAATCGAAAACAACATCTTTTTATTAAGTACACTTTTGCGGTCTTAGTTGACTTGACCGTCCTTAATTTATTTAACCAGTATTGCGAACATGTGATTATAGAAAGTTTCAGTATCTCACTACTTGTTGCTGTTTTACTGCAAGTCTTATTGCAAGCTACCTTGGTCGTTGAACATCGTGTCGCTGATTATTTCAAGACGAAGTCAGGCGTGATGATGAAGGTACTAAGAGGATTGTCAACCTGGGCAATACTGTTTATCTCCAAGCTGGTCATCTTAAAAGTAATTGCCTTGTTGTTTGGAAAAAGTATCGTCTTTAGCGGTCCTATGCATGGAGTGGTTGTTTTCATTATTGTTGTTGTGGCTATCATTGTCGCAGAACAGGCTATTATCAAGATCAACCGGATGTTAGCAGACTAGGTCAGATAGGACTCATGCAAGAAATCCAATAGTTTTATAAGATAGGTTTTTATGATTAAGATTATAATGATGGCACTACTGTTACTTTCCTTATCGGCTTGTGCAAGCAAGGTAAACAGCTTGGAAGTCACAGCCACTGCATATACATCTCATAAAGGCGAAACGGACAGTTCTCCTTCTATAGCCGCTTGGGGAGATAAACTTAAGCCCGGTATGCAGTGTATAGCTGTTTCACGTGATCTACTTAAGATGGGACTTCATCATGGTTCAGTTGTGCAAATAGAAGGTTTTGAAGGTGAGTATATTGTCTTAGACAAGATGAACAAACGATGGAAAAAGAAGATAGATATTTATATGGGTATGGATAGAAAATCAGCGCTTCAGTGGGGTAAGAAAAAAGTCACTATTTATTGGGCGAGTAAAGAGTAAGTATTTCAATAAGTTTAGGGGCTAGATAATGCTAAGACTTTAGTTAAAAAGTTGTGCCTAGCTTTACACTTAAAAGGGTGTCGGTTGTTTGAGGGATAGTAAGGGTTTCACTAGAAAAAAATTGATAGCTAAACTCTTTTGCTACATATACAAGCGCGAATGCCTTTATATAAAAGTTTTTACTTTTGTAAACCCCGCCTACACTTGTTTCATAAAGTTCTAAATCTGGAAATCCTGAAAATCCACCTTTTGAAAACTGCAGAAGGTCAAGGGAAAAAACATCTAGTTTGATGTCATGTAACTCTCTTTGAAGACCAAATCCATATAATTTTCCCTTTCCTGAAATCTCAATAAGCTGATTTTGATTTGCAAAGTTTGCATAATACACAGTGGTTCTATCCATTTGAGAATAATAGATATTAGCACCCTTAGGAAGATATTTATACGTAGGTAACATATATTTTATTCCTAAATAATCTACTTTTTCCTTTGACTGATAGCTCTGATTTGCTGGAAGGTTAGTAGTAACGGGCAGAAGTGGTAAAGTTCCATTAACCATATCGTATTTGTTGATGGGCATATCCGTATTGGCATTGTTGGTATATTTACTATTTTGTTGGGCTGAGGTATAAAAGATTCCAAGTCCTCCATAGTCTTTATTATAATAAGGAATCATGGACAGTTCTAAAAAACTTGTAGTATCGTCATAGCCCTTTGGGTTGTACAAGTTATCATCTACACCATCTATGATATCTCTAGTATAAGCAAGTTTTAAATTATAGGTTTTAGGTAAGAGGACTATCTCAAGGCTTGCACTCAGCACAGGAAAAACAGTTGCTTCAATAATGTCTTTTGAGACATCTATTTTTCTATTTTGATACGTATAGGCGGTGTGTATGTTCAGTTTCATATATTCTTGAAAAAAAGATGTGTTGCTATCTGAGTATAGAAATAAGGGGAATAAGCACAAAAGAAGTAATTTACGTAAAAACATAATATATCCTTTTCAGGCGATTTAAAATTATAACATTTTCAAATACTTTGAAAAGGGAAAATAATAAATAATTTTATTATTTAAATAATGATTTAGAGTCAAAACAATATGCCTCTTAAAAACATAGATAAGATAGATGTTTACGGTTTAAAGATAAGTACAGACATTGAAGCCTATGTCTCTTCTTCTGCGGTAGTTAGAGTATAATGCCAAGATGAATACACTGCCTATCAATGAAGTCCTTCCTCAGTTAAAACAGACGCTAAGTAAAGAAAACCGTCTTGTTTTACAAGCCCCTCCTGGAGCTGGAAAAACTACAGCACTTCCCTTAACTCTCTTGGACGAACCATGGTTAGAAGGTAAACAGATCATTATGCTTGAGCCTAGACGTTTGGCTGTTCGTTCATCCGCGGCAAGAATGGCAGAGCTTTTAGGTGAAAAAGTGGGGGAGCGTATAGGTTATCAGATCAAGATGGAGTCAGTTCAAAGCGATAAGACCAAAATCCTTATCGTCACTGAGGGGATCTTGACCCGTAAGCTTCAAGGTGATCCTTCTTTAGAAGATGTAGCCTTGGTGATCTTTGATGAATTCCATGAACGCTCTATTCATGCGGATTTGTCTTTGGCACTTTGTTTAGAGTCTCAAGCTCTTTTACGAGAAGATCTAAAGCTTTTGGTGATGTCAGCAACACTTAATACCTCGGCTATCTCTGAACTTTTAGAAGGTGCACCTTTGATCAAAAGTGAAGGACGAGCCTTTTTCGTTGAAGATGTTTATTTAGATGCAAAGACTTCTGAACCTAAGAAAAAAGAACTCCCTGTTTTTATCTATAACCTGCTTCAAGACATTTTAAAAAGAGAAGAAGGAAGTATCCTTGTCTTTCTTCCTGGGGTGGGCGAGATTAAAAAGCTAGCATCTAAGTTGAATGAGACAAAAACAAAAGACGTGTATGTTTCTGCCTTGTATGGAACTTTGAGTAAGCAAGAACAGGACAAGGCCATTCAAGCTCCAGAAGCGGGGAAAAGGAAGATTGTTCTTTCGACTAACATCGCACAAACATCACTCACCATTGAAGGTATAAAGATCGTTATTGACTCAGGTCTTCAAAATGCTTCTGTCTTCAATGCAAGCTCAGGGATGAACCGCCTTGTTAGCTCCTATATCTCACAAGACTCTGCCACACAGAGAGCGGGAAGAGCGGGACGTACCTCAGAAGGAAAGGCGTATCATCTATGGCATAAGGGAAAAATCCTTTTAGCACATGACAAGGCCGAGATACTCTCTTGTGATCTAACACCTTTTGTTTTGGAGTTAGTGGCTTGGGGAAATGAGGATGTAAATGAACTTCGCTGGATGGACATACCGCCTTCACATGCACTAGAACATGCCAAAGAGCTGTTAATGCAGCTCGGCGCGCTGGACACACAGGCTAAGATTAATGAACATGGAAGAAAGATGTCTGCTTATGGTTTACATCCTAGATTAGCGCATATGATGATAAAAGCCAAAGAGATGAAGCTTTCGTATGAGGCCTCTTTGCTTTGTGTCTTAATCAGTGAAAAAGATATCTTTCCTTCAAGTCATAGGTCGTGTGATATGAAAGAGAGAGTAGCTGTTTTACATGAGGTAAACAGAGGCAAACAAGTTTATGACATTGATAATAAACACTGCAAGTACCTGCTCAAAAATGCCAAGCGTTTAGAAGCTAAGGTATCTGATGAGGTTGACTTAGAGATGATCGGGGTCTTACTCGGCTTTGCATACCCAGAGCGTTTTGCACAAGCAAGAAGTGAAAGAAGCAGTGAGTATCTTCTTGCTAATGGCAAAGGCGCTTTTTTACATAAGGAAGATGAACTAATCGGTTCACAATATTTGGTAGTGTGTGACTTGGATGCAAGAGCAGAATCGGCACTTATCTATAAGGCAGCAAGTATAACAAGACCTCAAATAGATAAGCACCTTAGTGAAAACATAGAAGAAAAAGAGGTTCTAAGGTGGAACCTTGAGGAAAAAAGAGTTGAAGGACGAGAGATTCGCAGCCTAGGCGCATTAATCCTAGAAGAAAAGGCCATCTCAGTTTCCTCCAATGATGAAAGCTCTGAAGTCCTTATAGAAGGCATAAAGACCTTAGGCTTAGATTCTTTGCCTTGGGAAAAAAATGCATTGGCTCTGAGACAGAGAGTGTGTTTTGTAAATGCTCATGAAGAAGGAAGTTTTCCTGACTTAAGCGAGGCTAACTTGCTAGAGACAATGCAAACATGGTTACTTCCTTACCTCGAAGGAAAAAATTCTATAAAATCTTGTCAGAATCTAGATATGTACTCGATCTTATCTGCCTTGTTAACATGGGAGCAGATGCAAGAACTTGATGAACTTGCACCCTTAAAACTCAAAGTAGCCAGCGGTTCAAACATCTTTATAAACTATGAAGATGCACAAGTGCCTGTCTTGGCGGTTAGACTTCAAGAGATGTTTGGAACACAAAGCACACCAAGCATCTTAAGAGGAAAAGTAAAACTTATGATCCACCTTCTCTCTCCTGCAAGTAAACCCATGCAAATCACCCAAGACCTAGAAAGCTTTTGGAAAAACACTTATGCTGATGTGAAAAAAGAGCTAAGAGGAAAATACAAAAGACACTACTGGCCGGATGATCCACTGACTGCAGTAGCAACCTCTAATACGAAGAAAAATATGTGAGAAGCATAAACAAACGTGAACTACTTCACGCTTGAAGCTTCGAAACCGAATCTGCTTTATATTTGCATGCCAGGAGCGAGACTAGCTACTTGATCTCGCTATGTTCGAGTATCCATACCCGTTTTCTAAATATCTTTATTCTCCCAAAAGCTTATAGCCTATCCCGCGTAGATTAATGACCATCCCACTTTTTAGTTTACTTTTTAACTTATGAATGATGGTGCGCATACTAACGGCTTCTATATCTTCGCCATTCCATACATAATCTCTTAACATCTGTGTTGTTACCGTATTGCCAAGGTTTTTGACAAATAGAGATAGCATTAACTGCTCTTTGATACTGAGTTCCACTTCTTTGTCATTTTTATATAGGGATTCTTTGTGTACATCAAAAACATAGCCATGTCCTAAACGAACCCTATCTTCTTCATGAGGGAGGAGATGCTTGAGTGCATATTCTACTCGTAAAAGAAGCTCTTCAATTTCAAAGGGTTTTTTTAAATAGTCATCACATCCGCTCTCATATGAACGCTTTATTGTCTGAACATCTGTCATAGCACTCATCATAATAACAGGCGTGTGTATCTTCTCATTACGAATGAACTCAAGTGCAGTATGCCCATCGATACAAGGTACATTGATATCAAATACACAGAGGTCGTATTGAGCTTTTAGTAACTGCTTAACCGCTTCATCTCCATTGGAAAAGCTGTCGACAAAGTAGCCTTTCAAACGTAAAAACGAGCTGATCACCTTATTGAGAGAAAAGTCATCTTCTAGAAGGAGAATCTTCATACTGCCCCCACCGTTTCATTATCAAAATAATAAGAGAATGTGCTACCTTTGCCTTGAGTACTGTCAACCTTCACTTTGATCTTATATTTGTCACATATCTCTTTAACGGTTGCCATCCCTATGCCTAAGCCGCTATTTTGACTTGAGCCTTGATAGTAGTTCTCAAAAATAACATCCGGGTCTTCTATCCCAATGCCCTGATCCTTAAAACTGAGAATATACTTATCATCTTCTTGTCCTATAAAAACCTCTATCACCGTATTTTCTTCTGAATATTTAATCGCATTAGACAGGGTGTTGTCAACTAAACGCTCTAGTTCTATGGGATTCATTTTCACCTTGAATTCAACATCGAGCTCCACGTCAAGCATGATATTTTTAACCTCAGCGACTTCATGAAAGTAAGCGATTCTACCTCCGACAAACTCCAAAAGCTTAATGAATTCTAGAGGATAATCATGATGTTCTTTTCTAACAAGGTAGCCTAAGTCATCATAAATAGAGGCAAGGATCTTTGCTGATGCTTTTATCGTGTCTAAGTGTGTGTTTTTACCTGATTGCAGCTCTAAGGATTGAGCGTTGAGCTTGATTACCGATACTGGGGTATTCATCTCATGCATGATCTTTTTAGTAAAATAATCTTGTTGTTCCAAGAGTGCTTCAACCTGTTTTTTACTTTGATGCAGTTGTAAATGTACATCCACTCTGGCTAAGACCTCTTTTTCTTCAAAAGGCTTTGTTATATAATCAACCCCACCCGCTTCAAAGGCTTTTATTTTATCTTCAACATCATCAAGTGCACTGATAAAGATGATAGGGGTATCTTTGAGTTCTTCTATCTTGCCCAAGGCTTGAGAGACCATATATCCGTCCATTTTAGGCATCTGTATATCAAGTAGAATAAGATCAGGATGGATAAGTTTGGCAACATCGAGTGCTGTTTGAGCGTCTAATGTCGCCCGGACATCATAGTCTTGCGCACTTAAAAGTTCATTGAGATAACGCAGGTTTTCAGGTGCATCATCTACAACAAGAATGGAAGGTTTTTTCAAATTGCTTATTTTTTGTCTCATAATTCGGCGAGTATATCATAGATATCTGTTATGATTTCTTTATGAAGCTAAAATCACTCTTTATCATTCTTAACACATTAAACCTACTTGCTGTTACGGCTGTTATCCTTATTATTGTCGAATATAAGCAGGCATATTATGAAATGGAGCAGGCTTACATTAGTAAAAATAGATCTTTTTTACTTGCCGATGAACTTCGTCAAAGTAGTGATGACTTAACCCGTTTAGTCAGAACCTACGTCGTAACAACGGATACACGTTTTAAATCACAATATTATCAGATCTTAGCCATTCGAAATGGTCTATATCCAAGACCTGCTCACTACAATCGTATCTACTGGGACTTTCTTGCTGTTGACAACAGTACTGACATAGACCGACCTCAAGAAAAAGCAGTCGCCCTTCAAGAACTTATGGTCCGAGCAGGCTTTACTAAAGAAGAACTCTCTTTACTTAAAACATCACAAAATCAATCTGATGCCCTTGTCTACCTTGAAGAAAAAGCGATGCAAGCCGTTGATGGTATTTTTGAAGATGAAAAAGGCTTTTATACTATTGTCAAAGAGCCAGATCTGACTTTGGCAAGGGAGTTACTGCACTCAGATGAGTATCATAAGGCTAAGGTAAAGATTATGCAGCCTCTTGATCAGTTTTTCAAGCTTCTTGAAACCCGTACAGATGGTATCATTATGCAAGCACGAACTTATGTCAATGAGGTAGAAGAGATACTTGACCTGATGGTGTTTTTCCTTATTATCATTCTTACCACTTCCATTGGGATTATGTTTCATAGGATCTTATACCCTTTGATCTCTTTGAAAAAAAGTATGCTCCAGCTCGCACAAAATGACATCTCTACGCCTATCCCGAAAAAATCTTATAATGATGAGATCGGTGGGATGATTCATGCCATTGAGATTTTTAAAAACAACACAGAAAAACTCATTGTCAGTGAACAGAAAGTAAAACTTCTTTTTGATTCAGTTGGTGAAGGTTTTTTTGGTTTAGATACAAAGGGCAGCTTTAGTTTCGTTAATCCTGTTGCCTGTGAGTTATTGGGTTATCATAGTCATGAGTTGCTGGGTTTACATCTTTATAAAATGTTAAAGACTCCTCTGCCTATAAAAAAGACAACAAAGCTTTTATTGAATACAACCAGTACTAAAACCACAGGTGTCATGGAGTTTCAGACAAAAGAAGGCAGAAGGTTTCCGGCAGAATATACTTCCACCCCTATCTTTGATCAAAATTATGAGATAGAGGGTTCTGTCGTAGTCTTTAGTGATATCACTCAAAGAAAAAAACATGATGATGCGCTGAAACTTGCCAAAGAGACTGCCGAAGCAGCCAATCATTCTAAAACCCTCTTTTTAGCCAACATGAGTCATGAACTTCGTACCCCTTTAAATGCTATTCTTGGATTTGCTAATCTTTTACTAAAAGACTCTCAACTAAACACAACACAACAAGACAATCTAAAGACCATTCATAAAAGTGGAAAACACCTTTTAAGTATCATAAGCGAGATCCTAGAAGTCGCAAAGCTCCAAGCAGGGAAGATTGAAGTGACAAACAAGGCCTTTGACCTGCATGGTTTTCTTAAAAACATTATTCTTATTTTTGAAAACAGAGCCAGTGCAAAAGGCTTGGACTTCAGTTATGAAGACTATTCCATGTTACCTCGCTTTATTATTAGTGATGAACAACGCCTTCGCCAAGTCCTGTTTAACCTTTTGAGTAATGCTATTAAGTTTACCGATGAAGGATATATCCACCTGAATGTCTTTTATGAAAATGAACAGCTGTCTTGTATTATCACTGATACCGGTCCGGGTATAAGCGAAGAAGACATTCCTCATATTTTCAAACCCTTTGAGCAGGTAAAATCTTCCAAGCAGCATCACAAAGGTACCGGTCTTGGTCTTGCCATCACGCGTGAGTTGATAAGTTTGATGGGTGGTAGCATCAGTGTTAAAAGTCAACTCAATCAAGGTGCTAAGTTTTACTTTCATATAAAAGCTCCTGAAACCTTTATGGGAGAACTACCACAAAATAAAAAAGAGCCCAAACTCATTCTTAGCCCCTTATCTAAAACTCAAAAGATCCTCGTAGTAGATGACATAGAAGAAAACCGTTCTTTATTAGTGCAGACATTTAGGTATCTTGGTTTTGACACCTGTGAGGCTACTGATGGCGTACATGCTTTAGAGCAGCTTTATACCTGTCAACCTAATGTTATATTTATGGATATACAGATGCCTCGTATGGATGGGTTTGAAACGGTTGATAAGATCCGCTCTGGAACAGACAATCCTAACATCCCTATTATTTTAGTCTCTGCCAATGTTTTCGAAGAAAACCGCCAAAAAGCATTCGATGAAGGAGCCAATGCCTTTATTGAAAAGCCCATTAAAGAAGCAGATCTTATTCATGCCCTTCAAACACTTTTGGGCCTTGAGTTTGTTAAAGATATCTCTTCATCTCAAGCAAAGAAGACTATAGCTCTAGAGGAGCCATCCTTAGATTCTAAACAACTAGAGGCGATCTTACAGCATGCAAAAGTACTTGATTCAAATGCACTTGCTCGTTTGTTTGAGGAGTATGCACAAGTTGACTCATCTTATATAAACACTATGAAAGAACATCTATACAATTATGAGTTCTCAAGTATCATCTCCCTTTGTAACACCCTTTTAAATTCGAAAAATGATTAAAATTTAATCATTCTTTTCCATTGTACTTCCTAAAAGCAACACTTACACAACACTACTTTTTTATACTTTTCCTGTTAGTGCGTTTTGGGAAGACTCTGAGATGACAGAACCTTTTCATTACTTACAGATACATCAAAAAAGGGAAATATTCGATGAAAAAGATTAATAAATTAAGTTTAGTTGCCAGTGTACTTATTGGATTAAGTTCAACTGCAGTTATGGCTGCTGATAGCGATAAATGGAATGAATTTGGAGATGGATGGAGTGTAACAGGTGATATCCGTGCCGGTTATGTAAAGTACGATTATAATAATGCTAATAACTCTGAAGGTTTTTACACTACGCCTAGAGTCTCAATCAACACTCCTGAAGCCGGTGGTTTTTCTGCAAAGGTAACAGGGGGATTTGCAACGGATTTTGGTATCAATGACGAAGACAAACAGAGTAAAAACTTTGTTTTCAATGCGCCTGATCCTAAGACATTTGCTATCTTACAAGAAGCCTATGTCAAATATGAAACTGAAGGAAATGTGGCAAAGATAGGTCGTGAAGAAATCGATACACCAATGATCTCGAATGACAACTACTATCTTTCTCTTCCAGATAGTTATGAGGTAGCTCACTACACTAATACAATGATAGAAAACACAACGTTTACAGCCGGTTATGTTCATAAAATGGCCGGTGTTTGGGATAGTGCTGCCGGTTCAGGAAGTACTACCGAGGGCCAAAAGGGTGGTACAGCCTTTTACAGTATGTCTGAGGCCAGTTTCGTGTCTAGAGCAGACAAAACAGCTGCAGATGATGCAGGTGCGGCATACCTTGGATACACGTACAGTGATGATACACACAAAGGACAGCTTTGGGGATATAGCTTCTTCGATCTATATAATGTGATCTTTGCACAATATGACTTTATGCAAAAAGTTGGTGGTTTCTCTTATGACTTTGGTCTACAGTATATCGATTTTAAAGAGACAGGAAAACTGGCTTCAAACAATTTTTCAAGCATTAGCCACAACATCGCTTCTGCAAAGTTTGCAGGTGCCTTTGATAATGGTCTAAACTTTAATCTAGCGGCTATGAAATTTAGTGATGGACCGGGTCAAGGTTCAACGATTGCTGCCTTTGGTGGTTATCCATTCTTCGCAATGGGAAATATCGTTCACTGGTTTAATGCAGGAAGCTTTCAAAATGCTGCCAACTATCAGATCGCAGCAGGTTATGACCTTTCAAAAGCTGGTGTTGATGGCTTACGGGTAGACCTTAAACATGTATATACTGACCTTGATGCGACTTACTCATTAGGACAAGATTTTCAAAAGACTTATGATCTTGCACTTAGTTATGCAGATGCATCTGGTACTTATGTGAATCTTCAATACCAAATAGCTGATATCGATACATTAGACAAGATTACTGGTTTCCGTCTTATTGGCGGATATAAATTCTAAAACAAAACCCTAAAAAAGGAAAACTATATGAAAACGACATTTGTAAAAAAACTATCTATCGCAGCCTTACTGGCTGCCAGTCTTTCCGCACAAGCGGCTGAAACGATCAAAGTTGGTGTACTTCACTCACTTTCTGGAACGATGGCAATCTCTGAGACAACGCTAAAAGACACTGTCTTGATGATGATTGAAGAGCAAAATAAAAAGGGTGGACTACTGGGTAAAAAACTTGAGCCTGTCGTTGTTGATCCTGCTTCTAATTGGCCTCTTTTTGCTGAGAAGATGCGTTCACTCTTAACAAAGGATAAGGTTGACGTAACTTTTGGTTGTTGGACTTCTGTATCACGTAAATCAGTGCTGCCAGTTGTTGAAGAGCTAAACGGTCTACTTTTTTATCCTGTACAGTATGAAGGTGAAGAGTCTTCATATAATGTTTTCTATACGGGAGCATCTCCAAATCAGCAAGCTATTCCTGCGGTAGATTACTTAATGGAAGAGTCAGAAGTAAAACGCTGGGTACTTGCGGGAACTGATTATGTTTACCCACGTACGACGAACAAGATCTTAAAAGCTTACCTAATGTCTAAGGGTGTTGCAGAGAGCGATATCATGGTCAACTATACACCTTTTGGTCAATCTGACTGGCAAAGTATCGTTGCTGATATCAAAAAATTCGGAAGCACTGGTAAAAAGACAGCGGTTGTATCTACCATCAATGGTGATGCGAATGTACCATTTTACAAAGAGCTAGGAAACCAAGGTATCAGTGCAGAAGATATTCCTGTTGTTGCCTTTTCTGTTGGTGAAGAAGAACTTGCAGGTATTGACACAAAACCACTTGTGGGGCACTTAGCGGCATGGAACTACTTTCAAAGTGCAGAGTCTAAGCCAAATGCAGCCTTTATTGACAAATGGAAAACATACACTAAAAACCCTAAACGTGTGACGAATGATCCTATGGAAGCAACCTATATCGGTTTTAACATGTGGGCAAAAGCGGTGACTAAAGCGGGAACAACAGATTCTGACAAGGTAATTGACGCAATGGTTGGTATTAAAACACCTAACTTAACAGGCGGAATGGCTGAGATGCTTCCAAACCACCACCTGACTAAACCAGTACTTATCGGTGAGATTCAAGATGATGGACAATTTGAGATCGTGTCTCAAACCAAAGAGGTTAATGGTGATGCATGGTCTGACTTTCTTCCAGGAAGTAAAGATCTTATCTCTAATTGGAAAGCACCTCTTAAATGTGGTAACTACAACACTAAAACAAAAAAATGTTTAGGTGATAAAAAGTAAGAAGGCTTTTGCCTTCTTCTTTTAAAGGAAATTCGTGAAAATATTACTTCTTAGTCTACTTCTTATGACATCGATCTTTGCTAATAGTTTTGAGTCTGCTACTCAAGCCTTAGCCAAAAGCAGTACAAAAGAAAAAACCAAAATCATAGAACAGCTTAGCGAAAACCATTCTCAAGACAAACGTTTGATTCTCCTATTTAACGCACTTCTCAATGCTAAATTGTTTTATATAAAGTCCGATGAGACCTTGGTGTATCTGCTGAAAAAAGATGATGATTCTTATCACACTAAAACAGTGCTCTCCTCACAGGTTTTAGATGTGATGAATAAGAGTGACTTTAAAAAAGTCAAGACTAACAATAGATTAAGAAGTGTTATTCGAAACAAGTTATCTGAACTCAATCTTTTAAAAGGGGATAAAGATGCCCGTTTTGCCGCAGCAACAAACATCTCTAACAATTTAAAAGAAGAGACATTAACGCTTATAGACAAGGCATTAGCAATAGAAAAAGAGTCTGATATTCTTGATCTCTTACATGAGAGCAGACTGATAATCCTGGCAAAACACACCACAGGTAAAACACAAGAAGATGCTATTGTCGCCTTAGGGGATTCACTTTCACAAAGAAGTGTTCAAGCCCTAGAGTCTATTCAAAGTAATGATGAAAAGCTAAAGGGACTCATTAAAAGTTCAATCACTAATATCGAGGCAAACCGTTCGATCTATTCTTATGTCGAAAAAGCTTTTTTTGGGATCAGCCTTGGTTCTATTTTATTGCTGGCTGCACTTGGCCTTTCTATCACCTTTGGAGTTATGAAGGTAATCAATATGGCCCATGGTGAACTTATCATGCTAGGTGCTTATACCACCTTTACCATCCAACAGCTCTTTCCAAATATGAT
>Ga0316204_10008366_pt1 | contig 14440 bp, 16 predicted proteins | sample 6monrhotite_MG_2_FD_205661 | JGI IMG/M metagenome (GOLD analysis project Ga0316204, IMG submission 205661) | Microbial mat bacterial communities from mineral coupon in-situ incubated in ocean water Damariscotta River, Maine, United States -... | ecosystem: Environmental > Aquatic > Marine >...
CTAGGGCCTGTACGCAGCATTACTTCAAACTGGTCACTTACCCAGGCTTCCTGCGCGCCTGCGGTGAAACTGATTAATATGCCCAACAGCCCAATCGGCAAAATTTTGTTCATTGATGCGTTACCTGTCCAACAATTTGACATTTGCGGCCACTATAAGACATGACCGAGAAGCAATCCAGTTAAAGGTTAGATAAATCAGTCGTTTATCGGCGACAGCTTGTGAATATTCTTTTCCCAGTTCGTACCATCAAATGGCGTCACAGTAATCGATGCAATGCCGTCCCTATCCAGACAATGGACATTGACGCTAATACCGTCTGGATGTGACCGCGGCACGTAGAACGATTTGATCCCGCATTCGCGACAAAAATAGTGCTGAGCGATACGGCTGTTAAAACGGTAGGTCTGCAGTGAGTCCTTGCCTTGCAGCAACTTGAAATCACTCTTCGCGACCAATAGATGCAGGTAGCCGCTCATCCAACAAATGCTGCAATTGCACTCATCGGCTGCAACTTCAGCATCGCTCGACACTTCAAACCGGACCCGGCCACAGTGACAACCGCCTTGCAAAATTGCCATTACGCGTCCCCTTCTGTGCGCTGCCATACAACGATCAGATTATTCGTCGGCATCGCATACAAACCAATATGCTGCAAACCGCCGGCGGCAGCATAAGCATGCAGCTGCTCCAGCTCGCGAATTCCCATATCACCCTCCTCAGCGCGTAACGCGCGATCAAAGTTCGCGTTACTTCCCGAATTAAACTCGCCGTTGCGGCGAAACGGGCCGTAAAGGCAAAACCTACCACCCGTCCGCAATACGGTAGCAACAAGGTCGAACATTTTCTCGACTGCCGCCTTGCTCATGATATGCGCAGTATTGGCCGAAAACACCGCATCGTAGGTCTCGCCGGGACAGGCGTCGCTTAGAACATCCAGCGCCAGCGGCGCCAACACTTGCGGCACTGCAGCATCCTGCAGCCATTGCCGAATTACCGGAAGATTTTGTGGCCGGTCACTCGTCTGCCAAACCAGATTTGGCATCTCACGCGCCAGCATCGTTGCGTGCTGGCCATTGCCCGAGCCGATTTCCAATACAGAACCAAGCGCAGCGAATTCAGAGCGTAGAACTTCGAGAATCGGCTGGCCGTTGCGCGCCGTGTGTGGCGCCAACTCAGACTGCATCATGCATCAGCGACGACCGCCATCACGCTGGCATCGAGTAGATTATCGCGATACCAAACGAGCTCAGCGATCGAATCGCGTATGTCAGCCATGGCACGATGGTCTGACGTCTTATTGAAGCCTGCTGCCACCGCCGGCGCCCACTGCTGTGCCAATATTTTCAAGGTGCTGACATCGAGATTTCGGTAGTGGAAGTAACGTTCCAGCGCCGGCATTTCGCGCGCGAGGAAGCGTCTGTCCTGACAAATACTATTGCCGCACATCGGCGACGCGCCGGCCACAACCCATTGCTGCAGAAACTCAAGCGTTTGACGTTCGGCCATGGCCAGCGTCGCGTCGCTTTTCAGCACCCGCTCCGTCAGACCCGAGCTGCCATGATGGCGCGTATTCCACTCATCCATCGCGCTCATCGTCTCTGCAGACTGGGCAATTGCGATATCCGGCCCGGTGGCGAGCTCATTGAGATTCGCGTCGGTCACGATGGTCGCGATCTCAATGATCGTGTCGCGGTTTGTATCAAGTCCAGTCATCTCCAGATCAATCCAGATGAGATTTCCGGCCCTGGTGTCTTCGGTATCTGCTGTATTCATGCCGACAGTTTACATCGCTCGCGAGTGCAAGGCTGCATACATACCGGCATACTTCTGCACAGATGAATCAGGATCAGCCATTGCAACAATGTGACGCGACGATTGTCGCGACCTACAGCCGTCGCATGCGACTGCTGCTCGCCGATGGCAGACAAGTGGAGTCGCGCATAAAGGGCAAGAAGCTCAGGCCCGTTTGCGGCGACCACGTTATCGCGCAAGCGATTGAAAACGAAGCCGACTGGCTCATTAAATCGATCAAACCACGAGACAATCAGCTCAGCCGGCCCAACTTACGCGGCAAGGTTGAAATACTCGCGGCCAACGTCGACTTACTCTTGGTCGTAGCGGCGGCGGCCCCTGATCCGGACTGGTTTATCGTGGATCGTTATCTGGCGGCCGCAGAGTCAATGGGTTCGAAAGCGGCGGTTATCTTTAACAAGACGGATCTTGCAGCGGCCGACAGCAACTTCGACGACTACGCCAAGATTGGCTATGACACCGTTTCCTGCAGCGCCAGTAGCAACGACAACATCGAGCCAATTCGACGCCTACTGGGGCAACAAACCGCGATCATTGTCGGTCAATCTGGCGTCGGAAAATCAAGCATTATCAACGCGTTAACGGGATCAAATGCGCTTCGAACCGCGCAGATCTCGGAGAAGTCCCAGGAAGGCAAACACACCACCGTCAATTCCGAAATGCTGAACATACCCGGTGGCGCGAGAATTATTGATTCGCCCGGTGTGCGCGATTACGCCCCAGCACTTAGCGACAAAGATCAGGTCTTGCGCGGCTTTCGTGAACTGGAACGCGCCGCGCAGTCCTGCCGTTTCGCCAATTGTCGACACCTTCGAGAACCCGGATGCGCGGTCAAAGACGGTGTCGAGTCAGGTGAGATCAGCGCGCGCCGCTACGAATCGTATCGACGCCTGTACATCTTGACGGATAAGATCGACAGCCAGACCCAGACCCGCTTCTAGCCCGGCGGCCAGCCCAGTTGTCGACCGCCTAACAGGTGCAAATGCAGGTGAAAAACGGTTTGGCCGGCCGCCTCATTGCAGTTCATCGCAACTCGATAGCCGGCGTCAGCCACACCCTCATCTGCAGCAATTTTTTTGGCTGCAAGAAACAGGCTTCCGACCAGTGCCTGATCACCGTCACCGAGTTCATTGATTGTCGCGACGTGTTTGCGCGGAATAATGAGCGCATGCGTCGGTGCCTGCGGATTCAGATCGCGAAAGGCAATCACATCATCCGACTCGAAAATGATATCGGCGGGTATATCACCGGCGAGAATCTTGCAGAACAAGCAATCTGACGATCCCATAGCTAGTACTCCTAGTCGACCGCTCTGCGACCGTAAAACGCATGCGACAGCGTGCCACCGTCCACATACTCCAACTCTCCGCCAAGCGGCACGCCGTGTGCAATGCGAGACGCCGCAACATTATGCTTGCCAGCCATGTCCGCGAGGTAATGCGCGGTCGCATCACCTTCTACCGTCGGATTGGTAGCGATGATCATCTCGCTTATCGACTCATCCCGGATGCGCTGCTCCAGCGCAGACAGCCCCAGCTCTTCAGGACCAATCCCGTCAAGTGGAGACAGGTGCCCCATCAGGACGAAATACATGCCGCGGTAGCCAGTCGCGTCTTCTACGGCCATGACGTCGGCCGGCGACTCCACCACGCACAACTGCGTCGCATCACGCCCGCTCGCAGAACAGATTGAGCACAATTCGTGCTCCGAAAACATGCGGCAACGATGGCAATGACCAATTCCGGCCATCGCCTCAGAAATGGCGGCAGACATGGCGGTCGCACCCTCGCGATCTCGCTCCAGCAAATGAAAAGCAATGCGTTGCGCCGATTTCTGCCCAATACCGGGCATGCATCGTAATGCATCGATTAGTCGAACCAGTAAGGGTGAATACGACATACAAGAAACTCTAGAACGGCAGCTTCATTCCGGGTGGCAGTGACATACCCGCAGTCATTCCGGAAAATTTCTCCTGGACTGTTGTTTCAACTTTACGCACAGCATCATTGAACGCGGCGGTAATCAGATCTTCGAGCATTTCCTTGTCATCACCAACCAGCGAGTCCTCTATTTCGATTGAACGGACCTGATGCTTACAGCTCATAGTGATGCGCACCATGCCACCGCCTGATTCGCCGACGACCATCAATGACGCCATTTCTTCCTGCGCCTTTTGCATATCAGCCTGCATCTTCTGCGCCTGCTTCATGATCTGGCCAATTCCACCTTTCATTCTTTAGCTCCGCTCAGTCATTTTGTGTTGCGTTGATAATCTCAATCGAATCCGCTTTAAGCTCTGCGCTAAACATGTCTTTTAAGGACTTGACGTTCGGATCCGCCTCCAGTGTCGCGAGGGCTTCCTCTATTTTCTCATCCGCGCGTCGCGTCTCTTCCTGCAGCGGCGTCTCATCGGCGGCAACACCAATCGCAATATCGACAACTAGTGCTTCCCCAAAGCGATCCGATAATGCATTCGCCAAGGCTTCTTTTCTCGGCCGAGTAAGCAGCGACTCTGAGCGCGGATCGATGCTGAGAAATACCGTATTGCCGTCGCGATTCAAGTAGGCACAATTGCCAGCCAGCAGTCGCACCGCACCGGGCAAGGACATTTCAGCGACCAGCGACCCCCAATCCGGTTCTTGCCAGGGTACCGAGCTAACAGGCGCGGGGCTTGCAGGCTCCGCATGTGCCACTTTCGGCGCCGACACCGCCTGCGGCTTTACCTTCTCCGCAGCAGTCACTTTACTGGCAATTTTCTCTGTGCTGCCGCCGCCAGCCGTCGCCGGCCGAAATGAAAGCATCCGTAGCAGAGTCATCTCTGCCCCACTGCGCGGATCAGGCGCGAGATGCAAATCTCGGCGGCCAAGAATGGCTATTTGGTAAAACAGCTGCACATCTTCAGCCGGCAAACTGGTGGCCAGGCGCGCCAACTCTTCATCAGCAATATCGTCTTCCGTCTGGATCGCGCCGACGACCTGATGCACCGCAATTTGCTGCAGAACACGCGACAGATCTTCGAGCAATCTTGCGTAATCCGGAAACTGTGCATCGATCGCTGCGATCGCTGCGATCACACCGGCCGCGTCGTCCTCAGCGAGTAATTCAATGAGTTTCGACACGTGATTGCGATCGATTGTGCCAAGCATCTTGGAAACCGGTAATTCTTCTACCTTGCCGCCGCAATAGGCGATAGCCTGGTCGAGCAGACTCAGCGCGTCGCGCAAACTGCCATCCGCGGCACGCGCAAGCAGCGCCAGTGCTGGCAGATCGAAATCAATACCCTCTGCTGTGCAGATATGCACCAGACGGTCCTGGATCAAGCGCGGCGTCAGGCGCGTCAAATTAAACTGCAGGCAACGAGAAAGCACCGTAACGGGCAGCTTTTGCGGGTCTGTAGTGGCCAGCAAGAATTTCACATGCGGCGGCGGCTCTTCCAGGGTCTTCAATAATGCGTTGAATGAACTCTTGGACAACATGTGGACTTCGTCAATCAGATAGACTTTGAACCGTCCTCGAGCCGGCGCGTACTGAACATTGTCGAGCAGTTCACGCGTATCGTCGACCTTGGTCTTCGACGCGGCATCAACCTCAATCAGGTCTACGAACCGACCTTCATCAATCTCTTTACAGGCGCTACATTCGCCACAAGGGGTCGCTGTGACTCCGGTATCGCAATTCAGTGCCTTGGCAAGAATTCTCGCGATCGTCGTCTTGCCAACACCCCGTGTACCGGCGAACAAATAAGCGTGATGCAGGCGTCCGGACTCCAACGCATTGATCAGCGCGCGCAACACGTGCTCCTGTCCAACGGTGTCGGTAAAGTCTTTGGGACGCCACTTTCGGGCCAGTACGAGGTAGCTCATAGGTATTCCATATGCGGCCCTTCAGTGTAGCGCAAGGACCGCCGGGGGCAAGTGTGAAAGTGGCCCGCGCCAGCCGCTCCCCGGCACCCGGCTTTACCGCTGCCGCTGCTCCCTTCCGGGCCTGACGGGGTTCACGGCTAACCGTCGCGAGGAAGCCGACGCGGACCGGCGGCGATTATCGCCGCTTGGCCGCGGCAACACAAACTATCCCGGCCTCGACGATCCGATCACTCCAGCATCAGCGACTCAACGAACACTTCCTTGCGGATCTGTAGCTCACGGGAGTACACCCGCTCGCCGGCGACGTAGGTTGCACAGGAGGTACGGTCATCACCCAGAGTCATAAGCACGAACAGGGCTTCTTCCAGATTATTTGTATGCTTCATTCTATAGCCGAGGACCGGCGTTGCCTTTAGATCCAGCACGGTCAGGTCCGCCTCCATGCCCGCTTCGATACTGCCAATCCTGTCATCCAGATACAGGGCATGCGCTGCGCCCCGCGTCGCCAGATAGTACGAATGGTGAGCACTTAGCGCGTAACCGTTCAGTTGCGCGACCTTATAGGCCTCGCTCATCGTCACCAGTTGCGAGAAGTTCGTGCCCGCGCCCAGATCCGTGGCGAGGCCGACGCGAACCGGCCTATTCGGATCAACGGCCTTTTCGATATCAAAAAGACCACTGCCAAGAAACAGGTTTGAGGTCGGACAATGCGCAATTGCAGTACCAGTGTCGTGCAACACCTGAAACTCGTCTTCGCTCAGATGGACGCCATGACCGAGGATACTGCGCTCCCCGAGCTGCCCGTAATGCGCATAGACGTCGACATAGCCATTGCAGTCAGGAAATAACTCGTTGGCCCACGCTACTTCACTTGGATTCTCGGACACGTGCGACTGCAAGTAGGTACCCGGATTCTCTCGCCATACGGCACCGGTCAATTCCATTTGTTCAGGGGAACTGGTCGGCGCGAAGCGCGGCGTAACGCTGTACAACGAACGTCCATTCAGGTGCCAGCGATCGATTAATGCCTGCGTCTGCTCGTAGCCCTGTTGTGGCGTCTCCAGCAATTCGGCCGGCGCATTTCTATCCATCAGGACCTTGCCGGCGATATTGCGCATGTTCAGCTTTGTCGATTCCTCAAAGAAGGCGTCGACCGATGTCGGGTCGACCGTGCAGAACACGGAGGACGTCGTCGTGCCACAGCGGATACTCTCGCGAAGAAAAACCTTCGCTGTGGCGCGGGCGTGGTCAGCATCTTTGAAATTTTGCTCGGCCACAAACGTATATTTGTGCAGCCAATCCAGCAGGTGCTTGCCATAGACACCAATAATCTCGGTCTGTGGGTAGTGCACGTGGCAATCGATAAAGCCGGGCATGATCAAACAATTCTCGTAGTGAGTGACCACTACATCATCAGGCAATGACGCCAACAGCGCGCCGGCGTCACCGAAGCTGGTTATCAGCCCGCCCTGCATCACTATCAGGGCATCTGATTCATAAACGAAGCACTCGTCAATCGGGTAGCGAAACGGATCCTTCCTATAACTCAGCGCCGCACCGCGAATTGCCGTGACGGATTGACCCGCAAGCCTGTTTTCTTCTGGCATTTTCTTAGACTGGATCGATCAACGGCACAAGTGCCGCCAGTTGCGACTCAAGCTCGAGTTCCATCTTGTTCTCCAGCTGATAGAAGCGGGCCGCCTTACGCGCTGGCAACGCCTTGCGAAAGTCTTTCAAGTGCTTGCGTTTGATTTTCAATACATCACTCTGGATGTCCAGGTAGTCATCCGTAATCTGATTTGCCATCTGTTCGGATACCGTACCCGCACGATACGCGGTCAGGTAACTTGTAAGCAGGTCTGCATAGCGATCGCGCACCGGCAGCATGTCTGCCTGATATCGGTCGTACACCGGCCAGAACGCCGCAGACTCACTCTCTGAAAAGCGCATCTCCTGTTTCACGATATCTTCACGCCCAAACTTGAGAAGAACTCTGGCCTGATGCATTGCATTGCCCGCAGCAGGCGGCTGATCAGCTGCCTGCGAAAAAACAGGGGCGTTAATGAACAGGGTCAGCAGAATCGCGAATACCCGAGGATGCTTGATGGTCATCACTTTTACTCCAGCGCTTTCGTCCCGATCAGTTTTTCGGGAACCTTTGTTGAGGTAGACTGCCAAAACCGATGCGAACTCACCGCAAGCGGCTATCTAAAGGATGTTGACGATGTTGACGCGCAGAAACCAATCTTGCAAGAACAAATCACTAACCAGTATGAGCATTACGTGCGCGGCTATTTTTGCGTCTTTGCTGGCCGGCTGCAGCAGCGTCCAGGTCGAATCGCAAAGCTTCAGAGTCAACAAGAACTCCAGCGTCGCGTCGGCACAGACTGCGATAGATGCTGATTTCAGTCGCTACGATCGACTCCTAGCGACAGAACTTGGCATTTACTTTCCTCAGACGCACCTTACGACCGCGGAAGACATCCAGCGAATTCGCGACATATTTCGTGCTTCCTTTCTGCCGCAGCTGGAGAATTATGAAATCGTTCCGGAGCCCGGCCCGTCAACCATGGCCGTCGAGGCTTCATTAATTGACATGCGAACCGCGATCGGCAGCCAGATACCGCACATGCGTTCCGACATCCGTGAAATGGCCAAACCCGGCACGATCCTGTTCCTGATGGAACTGCGAGACTCAGAAACCAATCGCGTGCTGGCACGTGCCGCTGACAGCGCCAAGACGCCGACATTTCCCACCGAAGACGGAGTAGAAACAGATTGGGCTAGCGTCGAAGATGCGGCCCAACACTGGGCCACACTATTTCGAACATTCCTGGACGAAAACTTCGCCCACTAGCAGCACGTTAATCTACTGCTTGCAGCTACTTCTCGCCGGCTTCGTCGCCCTCTGCCATGAAGCGGTCCAGACCTTCGCGCAGAATTTGTCCCCATACCCGCGCAAGTCGGCGAATTTCTGAGGTATTACTGACTCTGTTGGAATTACTGAAGCTGCGCGCCGCATCTTCGGCTGCGCGCCTGTCTACAGCACGCAGCAAAATCGCACCGGTCATCGAGTCACGCATCTCCAGCACCAGCGTCGCCTCACCAACTCGACTAAGGTAGACCTCGCCACGAGTAATCGGGTCCGGTGGCACAAAAGAAACTACGTCGAGCAAGCCACCACGAATTAAGAGCACATCGGGTCCTGGCTCTGTCACTAATTCGAAATGCTCACCCTTTGCCAGCTCTTCGGTAAATGCATTGCGCATTTCCTCTTCGAAACGCGCCTTCTGCTCAGGGGTAAGATCAAAATATTCGCCACCTCTGCTGGTACTCAAGGTGCGACTTTTCGAGCCGCCCGGACGATATTCGACACCCACGCCCTGCAGCATCACTTTCGAATACTGCTCAACGCTAAAATCGGGCCGCGCCCAAGCTCCGTCCATGCGGCCGCCCTTAACCGGGTACAGACCATCGAATGTGACTTCCGCTTCAGGACTCGTATCAATTGTCGGCTCGCTGGCTGCGCAGCCAACGAAGACGCTGGCGCTTGCGCATAGCAAGGTCGCCCGAAACACTGATGATTGAAAAATAGAATGCATGATTGACTTTCCTGTTATTACACGTAAAAAATGGCTATTCAAGCCGCACGATTGTAACACGCAGATGAAGCGCAATTTTGTACTATGAGTTCTTGTACTATGAATTCGATGAACTCATCTAAGAATAGGACTGCAGTGACACTTGTAACTACTTACCTCCGTCACCTGCTTATAGTATCGGCCGCCTTTCTCGTCGGCTGCGACAGCGGGCCGGCGCATTTGCGATTCGTCGCGCCTGCCGCCGAGCTTGACCGGGAGATCGCGCAAGACCTCGCAGCGGTTCTCGAAAAGGGCACCGAATTTCACCTCGACATCAGCGGCGAAGGCCTGGCGGGCGACGCTGCGCTGGACATGTTGCTTGCTGGCAAAGCGGACATTGCCCTGGTTTCAAACTACTTGCCCTACCGCGAAGGTGTTTCGATGGTCATGCCGGTCTATCCGACCGTCTTACACCTCATTTATCGCGATGGGCGGGATACCAGCAGTACAGTTGCACTATTCAAAGACGCGACCATTTACGCAGGAGAGGAAGGTTCCGCATCGCGACTCATATTCGAACGCATTATCGAACGTACAGAACTGACGGCGGATGAATTTACTTATCTGGGTAGCGACGCAGCACAGGATGAAATAGGCCCGGACATTGTCGTGGTGTTTGCGCCCATAACGCCGCAACGTATGGCCGACTTTACGGGTTACCGACTCTATTCGATCGGCGTTCCGTCTGAAGTTGGACACGGTTCTGTTGTGGACGCGGCAACGCTCCTGAACCCTCCACTGCGCCCCTTCATCATCCCTGCGAGTACCTATGGTGAGACCAACGCAACACCGGTCGTCACGGTCGCTGTCGACAAAATTCTGGTCGTACGGCCAAACCTCGACGCCTCGCTTGTCTACGACCTGATCAACGCCATTCGACGTGCCAGGCCTGCGCTTGCTGCGGGACGACCTGGACTGTTTAGCGAACTGGGTGACGATTTCGATGTAAGCAAATCAACGTTTGTACTACATGCCGGCTCGCAGGACTTCCTGCAACGTGCAGAACCGACTGTTTACGAGCGCTATTCAGGCGTTGCAGAAGTGTTTATTACATTGCTAATTGCTATGATATCGGCAACTCTAGCGATATTTCGAATCCTGAAAATTCGTCGCAAGAACCGAATCGATGAGTTTTATTCAGCCGCCATCAAGATTCGCAATTCACTTTCATCAGAAGCAACTCTCGAAGAGAGAAACTCGGCTGCCGACGAAATTCGCAAATTACAGAATCACGCCTTCGACAAACTGGTCGATGAGAAACTCGCCGCCGATGAAAGTTTCCGAATTTTCATCACTCTCACAAACGATATATTGGAACAAACAGGTAACAAATAATGCGACAACTACTTACGATTGCGGCCTTCACTCTTGCCAGCACATCCACACTGGCAGATGAATGGACCTTCAGCGTCGAACCCTATGTCCTGGCGGCGAGCATTGCTGGCGACGCCGGCATTGGCAGGGTCAACGGCGTTGAGGTTGATGTCGACTTCTCCACCATTCTGGAAAACCTCGACATGGCTGCGATGGTCCATTTTGAAGCTCATAGCGGTAATGGCTGGGGTTTTGCACTTGATTACGGGTTCATGGACTTGTCTGACGACATATTCGGGCAACGAGGTGGCGTTATCGACGCACGCGTCCGGCAAGGCACTTTGGAAGGACTGTTGATCCGTCAATCTCGCAACGCAGCCAGCGGCCTTGAATATTTTGCCGGTTTTCGCTGGTGGGACAATGATGTCGACGTGCTTATCAACCCGGCGATTTTGCCCGGTGACATAGAAAGAAAAGTCGACGCGAGTTGGATTGATCTCATTGTAGGGGCACGCTGGACTCGCAGTATCAGCGATCGCTGGCAGCTTCAGCTTCGCGGCGACATCGGCGGCTTCGGGGTCGAGTCAGACTTCACCTCTGCGCTGGCAGCAAGCGCGCAGTACCAATTCTCGCAACGATTCTCGCTGGACCTGCAATACAAGGCTTTGTGGGTAGATTATGAGGAAGGAAAATCCGGACAGGCCGGGTTCTTCAGCTACGACACCGTGACCCACGGACCTATTATCGGTCTGCAGATTAATTTCTAGGCAAAAGAAGCGCCCCTGTATTTAGAAATTATAGCTAAGAAACAGCAGCGGTCCGCGGTGCTGAATTTCAACAAAGCCGTTCAGACTTCTGTCGCTGGAGCGCAGTCGCATGTAGTAATAGTTATAGCCGATGCCGAGCTTGAGGCTCTCGCCGATCTGTCTTTGGGCATCGACTGTAAAATAGTTCAAGGACCCCTCGTAGTCATCAAAGTCGGTACGAAAAAACTGCAACTTGGCCGCCACCGTCGTCTTTTCGCCGACATTAACCAATGCATGCAGACCAACAACTGGCAGTGGCGCTTCTAACCGCGACTCTTCCCTGTCGGCGGGCACCGAAGAGGTGATGATCGACTCGAAGCTAGAGAAATGCACACCCGCCATTACCCCCAGCTCTTTTTGCGTATCGCGGATCAGAGAATACGCGTAGCCAAATCGTAATGACTTAAACCGCGAGCGACTTTCTACATCGGTGCCGGACTCGAACACGGTTTGCCCGTATGCCAGGTCTTCTGTAATCGTCGCACTGCTGCTTCTTGCCAACTCGAAGAACCCGGCCTCAATACGATGGTAACGACCAATGCGCCAGATAGCGTCCACCTGCATGACGTTTTCCTTATCCGACTCACCCAGAACGTCTTCAAGATCGATCTCGTCACCCGGAATACCATCCGATGTTTCGCGACCAATCTTGGTATCAGCCGATGTCTGAAACACGCCGAAACGAACATCAAAGCGTTGTGCGCCAGGCGCGGTGTTATCCCGCCCGCCAGAACGAAAGACATCGGCATCATAGGCAAACCCTAAACTTGCCGACCAAATCTTGTCACGACCAACGATTGGGCTGTTGCGAATTTCATCAGCCAGATACTCAACGCCAACTTTGCCTGTAAGCAACCAGCGCTCATTCAGCTCGAAGCCGAATGATAATTTGATTTCTGAATTGAGCGTAGCGCCAGGCGCATACTCGGGGCGCGTCGCGGTCGCCTCCTCCGCTGAGACAGCATAGTAATAGTCCGCGTAGTCGCCGCTCTGATAGGTCGCGCTAACCTCGGGCACAACATAGATTCGCGCATACTGTAGCGGATAGGAAAGCGACAGCCTGCTCGTAACGCCGTCATGTCGACCCGTGGGCTCAAAAAAAGTTGCCAGGTGGGCCTGCAGCGGCCAGCGCCTTAGACCTATCACCGGCCCCAACTCAAGACTCCATTTTGGCTCTGCAACACCGCGCAACTGATCCGAATCGTGGTTGCCAAAGCCAAGCGTCCGGACGCGCCCTGCCAGACCCAGTTCCCAGCCATTCGACGTAATGCGACGCAGACCAAGTTCGCCGTCGCGTATTACGAGCCAGCTATCATTCAGCGTCGGATGCTCAAATGAGGTCAGATAGGGATACGCGTAGCTGCCATTGTCCGCGCCGACATATGGGTTCTGCGTTGCTGTTGCGGCCAGACCAACTGCGTAGTCATTCAGATCGTACTTGCGTAAATAATCCAGCCATTTGCCGGCTTCGGCTGAGACCGGAGCCAGCAGGACAAGCATAATACTCAGCAAAAATCGCATCTTAGCGATTATCCGGTATTTTGTTTAACATCGCATACCCTACAGTGAAAATAGCAGGAAACTTCGAGGATTGAATATGAGACGCATGAGAATTAGTCAACTGATAGTCCTGCTAGCCGCGGTCGTGGTCGCGCCATTTACTTTTGCTGAAGACGAAGCAGCAGAAGATGCGAAGGTCTGTATCGACACTGCACGGGTAAGCAACTTCGATCCGCTTTCGGACAAGTATCTGTTCCTCGAGGAGCGCAGCAAAAACTTCTACCTGATCACAATGAAGAACAATTGCTTCGGCTTACGCAACGCACGCGTAATCGCTTTTAAGGACAGCTTGCGAAGAGCGTGTTCCGACGACAATTTTGCTGAAATCGTGGTTCGCGATATGGGCCGACCGATGTCCTGCCGTATCGGCAATATAGAAAGAGTTGAAGACAAGGCCACCGCCAAGGCGTTAATCGCCGAACGCGATGCACCTAGCAACGCTGCCGACACAGACGTCGAATAGCTTGCTGCGCGGGCTCATATATTCGGACTGATTAGCCGCGCGGACTCATCCGCTTTCGATACCGGGCTGGGCTGCAAGCGGCGCATGCCGAGCCAGTACAGAATTGCCGGCACTATGAATGCTGCAATTGATGCGGGCACCACATTAAACATCCAATGTGTTGCGCCCGAAAACGGATTGTACAGCGCGAAATACGTGATCTGCCCCAGCACGATGCCGGCTACTGCAATCACATTGAACCCCTTCCAATAGTAGTACTCGCCGCTGGGAGCGGACTCATAGATCGCGCGCAGATTGATGCGCTGCTTGCGAATAAAAAAGTAATCTACCAGCAGGATTCCGCCAATTGGCGCATGCATGGTGCCGTTGTACGCAAGAAACGCATCGCCAAGGTCATAGAGCTCACGCGGCCAAAACACAAATGCGCCGAGCGGCAGCAACGTAATTGCGACAATCTGCCACCAGGCGCGTTGGCGCAGTCCGGGAAGATGCCGCAGCGCCAGGCCGCTGGCATACACGGAAACAACGGTCGAGGTGATGTTGGCCAGCGCTACAAATGCCAGTGCCATCACGCCAAACACGATGCCGCCCAAGGGAATCATCCATTCGGTAGGATCTTCCGAGCCAACAACCAGCCCGGAGAACAATGCAATGGAACACGCAACTCCGGATGCCAGACCCAGCTGCAGCACCTCGGGATAGATCGCGTTGCGCCGTGTCTTTGTGTTTCGCGCCAAAAACCCGATACCGCCCCACCAAGACATGCCAGACGCAATTCCCAGCTCCACAGCTATCGCATAATTGATGGCCGGATCGGGATATGGGTCAAGCGGTGCCGCGATTGAAATAGCATCCCAGCCATGTGCCGAGAACAGCATGTACAACATGAATGCGACGGTGAGAATAAGAGCCGGCGTAATGATGGAATTGAAGATATTCAGTAAGTGGATACCGCGGGTTGTAATGAAATAGGTCAAC
>Ga0316204_10008367_pt1 | contig 14436 bp, 12 predicted proteins | sample 6monrhotite_MG_2_FD_205661 | JGI IMG/M metagenome (GOLD analysis project Ga0316204, IMG submission 205661) | Microbial mat bacterial communities from mineral coupon in-situ incubated in ocean water Damariscotta River, Maine, United States -... | ecosystem: Environmental > Aquatic > Marine >...
ACGACGACGCCGCCGACGTCAGGCACCACGACCGTGCGCGGCGGGTCGGTCTCCACGACGAGCTCGTCGCCGGACTGGGCCAAGATGGCGAACCGGCCCACCCCATCGACGCGGGTGGTGGCGAACGGGGCGCGCACGATCGAGCCGACCGCGGTCTCGTCGGCCACGCGGCCCGAGACGCGGCGTCGACTCGAGGACCGGTCGGTGTTCTGATCATTGAGTGTGAAGCCGATGTCTTCGGTCGGCGGACCGGCGGGTGTCGGTGCCGGGCCCGGCAGATAGGACCGCAGAACGACCTGGAGGCCGGGCTTGAGCTGACCGTCGAGGGCGTTCCACAGCTCTGACTGCCGCTCCGCACCGGTGGCGGCGAGGCTCAACTCGGGCGGAGGGATCTCGGCGAGGTCCGGGCTGAGATGTGCCTCAGGGAGGCTGCCGTGGGAGTTGACGGCGCTGAGGACGGCGCCGAGGAGCTGCATTTCGTCCTCATGCCGGGCCGACCACGCCGTCACGAGGTAGCGGAACTCCATCGGGGTCGGCGCGGCGGCGTAGACGACACCGCCGTCGGTCATGGTGGGACGGGTGCCGGCAACAGTGCGCGCACCATCCTTGAGGATGTTCCAGAGAAAGATGTTGACCGTCGGGCGGTTGAGCGCGGCGCCCCACTCCCGGTCAGGTGGGTCGAATGCCACGTCGACTTCCCGACTGTCGAGCGGCACCGAGTGGCGCAAGAAGCTTTCGAGAGCATCATCGAGCAGGTGGAGCATGGTTCGAGCGAATTTCCGATTGCGGACAGCGTGAAAACGACGGCCCATCCCGGCCCTGTCCGTGGCAGAAAACTAGCTCATGGGTCCCCTGATCGGGGACTATCCATGAGGAAATCGCGCGGTACGCGCGAGCTGCCGCGCTGGTCGCGCGCAACCGGCCACTCGGTTGACGATGCTCCGGGGCTCTACCGTCGCAACCCGGCTGCTGGTCAGCCCCACCGGCAAGGGTCGGTGTGACAGCTCGTCGCCGCCGAGGTCGGGTCGGATCCCAACACTCGGGCACCCAGCAGGCCGCCACCGAGATCGACCAGCTCGCTTGCCACATCGCTGCGATCTTGTCGGGCATTCGGGACCGTGGTGGTCGGGGGCTGCGTCACGGGAGGGTCGGTTGCGGGCGGCGAGGGGTCGCCAGGCGAAGGCTCCGGGGTGGGTGCGGTTGGGGGCGGGGTCGTGGGTGCAGGCTCCGTGGGTGCGGGCTCGAGGGGCTCGGTGCCAGGCGGGGTCGGGGAGGGCGACGACGGCTCACCGGGCTCGGATGGGATGGGCTCTGAGGGATACGGGTCGGTCGGCGCGGGTTCGCCGGGGGCAGGTTCGCTCGGCCAATCGGTTTCGAAGGTGAAGCCGCCGGGCACGGTGAGGATCGTGCCTATGCCTGTACGTCGGAGGGTGAGCTCAACTGAGCCGGCATCGGCGCGTAGCGGTGTGATGACATCGATGGTGGTGTCGGTCTGGTGCACGACCACGCCCGGCTGCTCGCCGAACCAGACATAGGCGGCCTCGGGGAAACTGCCGGTCAGGCGGACCATTGTCCTCGTCGCGACAGGCCCGGTTCCAGGGGAGATGCCGGTGATGCGCCAGTCTCCGTTGACGACCGGGTCCGGGGCGGGGCCCGGCTCGCTGGGCTCAGGCGGTGTAGCGCCGGGCGAGTCGGTGGTCGGCGGTGGTGTCGTTGTGGTCGGTGGTGCCGTGGTGGGTGGGGGGGTGAACGGGTCGGTCGTCGTCGGTGGGGCGGGAGCTGCCGGGTCGGGCTCGCTCGGCGAGGGTTCGCCAGGCGAGGGCTCGGTGGGTGTCGGGCCCGGGTCGCTCGGGGGCGGGTCGGTCGGTGTCGGGTTGCTGGGTGTCGGGTCGGTCGGTGTCGGGTTGCTGGGTGTCGGGTTGGTCGGTGTCGGGTTGCTGGGTGTCGGGTTGGTCGGTGTGGGGTCGGTCGGTGTCGGCCCATCAGGCGTTGGTGAGGGAGCCGGCGCGGGTCCGGGATCGGTGGGAGTTGGATCGGGATCTGTCGGCTCGCTCGGTGTTGGGGACGGGGGTGAGGGAGCCGGCGCGGGTCCGGGCTCGGTCGGGTCCGGCTCGCTCGGGCCGATCGGGTCCTGAGGCGAGGCGACGCTGAACGACATCACCATCGGATCGCCGAGGCGGCGGTCCGGATCATCGATCGGTACCGCTTCGAGCACCAGGGCGTAGTCGCCGGCCGGGAGGGTGGTGGAAAGAGCGAATCGCGTGGAGCCGGTCGAACCGGTGCTGACGGTCCCCCGACCGTCGGTCAGCATCGGATCGCCATCGACAGCCACGTCCAGTCCGGCCAGAGCGTAGGTTCCGTCTCCGGTGATGGCGTACAGCCCGGTCTCCCATCGGTAGGGCTCCGGGTACTCGTCGGTCGGCACCACGACATCGAACGAGGCGGTGAGCGGCTGATCGGCGGAGGCGGTGGCGAGGCCCGACACCGACACGGCGATCTCGTCGAAGCCGTGGACCGGTTCGCCGACGCCGACGACATTGGCGGCATTGACCCGGGCACCGGTCGGCACGTAGGCGGTGTAGCTCTGGTGCCGGTCGGACGTGTCGCGGAGCGCGGCGATCAGTTCGGTCGGGGTGATGGATGGGTCGCTCTGGAGTCGGAGCGCGGCCACGCCGGCGACGACCGGGGTGGCCTGAGACGTCCCGGACATGAACACATAGCTGCCGTTGGCAGCGGGGGCGGTCGACAAGATGACGTGGCCCGGTGCGGCGATGTCGACCACGGACCCGTAGTTGCTGAACGACGCCAGGGTCTCGTCCGGAGCGGTGGCTGCAACCGTGAGGACATGGGGGTAGTCGTATGAAGCGGGCCAGACCTTCGTGGCGTCGAGGCTCACGCTGTCATTGCCGGCTGCCACCGCGACGAGGACGCCCTGACTGCCTGCGTGGACGATCGCCGACTCGACGATCGAGAGTGCGCTGCGAGGTGTGCCGGGGGGCGTGCCCAGTGAGAGGTTGATGATGTCGGCGCCATTGTCTGCCGCGTAGCGGATGGCGCGGGCCAGGGCGCTCGAGGTGATGCTCGGCTGACCGTTGGCGGTGAGGGTGCCCACGTTGAGGTCCATGATCGTGGCATCGGGTGCCACCCCGGACACGCCGACACCATTGCCCGACTCGGCGGCGATGATCCCGGCGACGTGGGTGCCATGGGCATTCGCGCCAGGGTTGAACGGGGTGGAATCCTCGTAGCCGAAGTCCCATCCGTGACAGTCGTCGACGTAGCCGTTGGCATCGTCATCGACGCCGTTGCCGCACAGTTCGCCAGGGTTGGTCCACTGGCTGTTGGTGAGATCGGGGTGGCTGAAGTCGACGCCGGAATCGATGACGGCCACGACCACGCCGCTTCCGGTGGCGTGGGGCCAGGCGTCGGCGGCGTCGATGTCGGCATCGGGAGTCTGCGCGGGCGCCCCACTGACGCCGTTGAGATTCGAACCATTGTTCTCGAGAGCCCACTGGTAGCCCTGGTAGGGGTCCTCCGTGAGCGCGAGGAGTGTGTCGTCGGTGATCTCCAGCGCATGACCGTCCAGCACGTCGACCGACTCGACTGCCACGGCAAAGCTGCCGTCGCCGATCGGCCGAATGTCGAACACCCCGGGGGTCGCCGCCAGTTCGTCGATCACGGGGTGGCCGAGGCTGACCAGGGGCATCTCGTCACCCCCCGGCTTGGTGCCGATGGCCGAATCCGCATCGGTTTCCGGGGTGCTCTGGAGTTCGACGATCTCACCGCTCGGGAGTTGAGCGGCCAGTTGACCGTTGACGAAGACCAGCTTCGAGTCGGCGGGGAGCGCAGCCATGGCCTCCGGGCTGACCGTCCAGCCGGACTGGCCGTCGGTGGCTTCGATGCTGTCGGTCGGCTCGCCGGCCTCGGATGGCGCGGTCGATGATGGTTCCGACGTCGCCGCCGGGGACACGATGAGATGAACGAAGCCATCCTCCGGAGCGACAGGCTCTGCTGTCAGGACCGGTACGACCTCGGGAGGAGGGGGGAGGGCTGCGGCAGGTTGGATGACCTCGTCGGCGCCGGGCGCGAACGAGAGCCCAGGGGCGACGGCGATGCCGACGGCTGCTACCGCGAGGGTGGCGAGTGTGCGTTGCCAGATCACGGATAGGTCTTCGGCACACCCCGATCACCGCGACATCGGTCATTCGGCCGGATGGGGATTGACCTGTGTCACTCGGATGCTGGTCAGTTCGGCCCGGACAGCAGGCGCATCTCGACCTCGACGTGGTCGATCTCGACGCCGGGGAGACAGCGGTACTCGAGCTGGGTGCCCGTAGGCATGACGTGCAGCCCTCGCCCGAGAACTGGCGAGTGTTCCTCGACCCTGTCGGGCATCCCTTCTGCCTGGTGAAGATCTGAACGGTTCGATCATGGGACAGCGCCTTGTCGGCATCGTGGTCGAGTTGCAGGGCGCGTTCCCGACCGAGCTCACGATGCCGGGGTCAGCGGAAGGCTCGGGATGTTCGCCCGTCCGGGAGATCTCCCGGACGGGATCTGGTTCGGGTCGCCCGTGGCGTGGACCGCAGCGTCGATCGACTTCGAGGATCCCGGGATGTTCCAGGCCTGCCCCGACTTCTGCATCGTGTGGATCCATGTCAACGCTGGTCAGGTCACCGAGATCGTCAGCCAGTTCGTGCCGTAGCCCGGTCAGGGAACCGAAAAGGCGTCCCCGCGGGGACGCCTTGTCGAGGTTCATCTGGAGCGGGTACGGGGAATCGAACCCCGGTCAACAGGTTGGAAACCTGTGGCTCTACCATTGAGCTACACCCGCGTGAGCCGTCCAATGTAGCGGGCATCCCCCGAACTGGCGGCATAAACCCTCGGGATCCGACGGTATGTGCCGCCAGTTCGGGGGTGGGGTGGGGCTCGGCGAGGACGTGGGGCGAGCCGGATCAGAAACCCGGAGGCCACCGTTAGGCTTCGAAGCGATGAAAAGCACTCTTGAACCCCTCGAAGACAATCGGGTGAAGCTGTCGGTCGAGGTCGATGAATCCGAATTCGACAAGGCACTGAACGATGCCTTCAAGCGCATTGCGAAGGAGGTCCGGATGCCGGGCTTCCGCCCCGGCAAGGCGCCCCGACGCTTGCTGGAGGCCCAATTCGGGCACCAGGTCGGGCGTGAAGAGGCGCTGCGCGAAGCAATGCCCGAGTACTACGCCCAGGCCGTCATCGAGCACGACGTCGACGTCGTCGGCCCCCCGGACATCGAGATCACCAGCGGTCAAGAAGAAGGACCGGTCGTGTTCGACGCCGTCGTCGAGATCCGCCCGGTTGTGAACGCCGGTGGCTACGGCGGGCTGCGCATCGAGATTCCGAGCCCCACGCCCTCCGACGAGGAGGTCGACGAACAGCTCGAGCAGATGCGCAAGCACTACGCCGAACTCGAGGTCGTCGAGCGGGCGGCAGCCGATGGCGACCATGTCACCATCGACATTGCCGGTACCCACGGTGACGAGGAGATCCCGGGCCTCACCACGACCGACTACGACTACGAGGTCGGCAGCGGGGCAGTGGTCGCCGAGATCGATGATCATCTCCGTGGTGCATCGGCGGGCGACGAGCTCTCGTTCGACGCCGAACACCCCGACCCCGACGAAGAGGATCCGATCGCATTCGCCATCAGCGTCAAAGAGGTGAAGGAAGCCGTGCTTCCCGAACTCGACGACGCATGGGCCGCGGAGACCTCTGAATTCTCGACCGTCGCCGAGTTGCGTGCCGACATGGTCGAGCGGCTGTCGAGCATGCGCGTCGCCCAGGCCCGCTCGGCCGTGCAGCAGAACACCGCCGAGGGTCTCGCCGAGTTGGTGCTCGACGACATCCCCGAGTCGATGATCGACAATGAGGTCAACGCACGTATCCAGGACATGGTCCAGCGTCTGCAGCAGCAGGGCATGGATGTCGGCGCCTACCTCGAAGCCATGGGCATGACCGCCGAGTCGTTGGCCGCGGAGTTCCGCGAGCCCGCCGAACAGGCCGTACGGGTCGACCTGGGCCTGCGCAGTGTCGCCGAAGCCGAGGGCCTCATCCCCGACGACGAGAAGCTCGACGAACAGCTCGAGGAGATGGCCGGCATGGCCGGTCAGTCCGCGAACGAACTTCGCGAGCGTTTGGCCGAGGTCGGGCAGCTGTCAGTTCTGCGGGCTGACCTGGGGAAACAGGCCGCGATGGAGTGGCTCACCGAAAATGTCGAGCTGATCGACGAGAATGGTGATCCGATTGATCGTGCCGCGCTGGAGATCCCCGAGGAAGACGCCGAAGGGAACAATGGCTCGGCCGATTCGGTTGATTCAGCCGATTCCCCCGACAGCCCTGATTCCCCCGACAGCCCCGATTCCGCCGACAGCCCTGACTCCGAGGAGGAGTGATGGACATCAACCCCCGCAACTATCTGGTCCCGACCGTTGTCGAGCAGACCAACCGCGGTGAGCGCGGCTACGACCTGTACTCGAAGCTGCTCAAGGAGAACATCATCTTCGTGGGCACGCCGATCGACGACACGATCGCCAACCTGATCTGCGCCCAGCTGCTCCACCTCGAGTCCGAGAACCCCGACAAGGACATCAACCTCTACATCAACTCGCCGGGCGGCGACATCAACGCCCTCTTCGCGATCTACGACACGATGTCCTACATCAAGCCCGACATCACCACGATCTGCTTCGGTCAGGCCGCGTCGGCCGCCGCCGTTCTGCTCGCGGCGGGTGCGAAGGGCAAGCGTCTTGCGCTCCCGCATGCTCGCATCCTCATCCATCAGCCGTACGCCGGTGCCCAGGGGCAGGCCAGCGACATCGAGCTGATCGCCAAGGAGATCGCCCGCATGAAGTCCTCCCTCGAGGAGGTGCTGGCGTACCACACCGGTCAGTCCGTCGAGAAGATCGCCGCCGACACCGATCGTGATTTCGTGATGACCGCGGCGGAGGCCAAGGAGTATGGGATCATCGATGAAGTCATCGATACGCGTAATGCTGTCGACAACTCCGGCCCGATCACCGCGATCGGATAAGACGGTCGGTAGCCGAGACGGTCAGAGATAGGGGAGCCTGCGTGGCGAAGTTCGGAGAGGGTGGAGAGCTTCTGAAGTGCTCCTTTTGTGGGAAGTCACAGAAGCAGGTCAAGAAGCTCATTGCTGGTCCGGGTGTCTACATCTGCGACGAGTGCATCGATCTCTGCAACGAGATCATCGAAGAAGAGTTGGCCGAGACCACCGACGTCAGCCTGGGTGAGCTGCCGTCACCACGCGAGATCTACGAGTTCCTGAACGACTACATCGTCGGCCAGGACACGGCCAAGCGGATCCTCTCCGTTGCCGTCTACAACCACTACAAGCGCGTCGAGCTGGGCAACACGCTCGACGGCGAGGTCGAGTTGGCCAAGTCCAACATCTTGCTCATCGGCCCGACCGGCTGCGGCAAGACTCTGATGGCGCAGACGCTGGCTCGCATGCTCAACGTGCCATTCGCCATCGCCGATGCCACCGCGCTCACCGAGGCCGGCTATGTCGGTGAAGACGTCGAGAACATCCTGCTCAAGCTGATCCAGGCTGCGGACTACGACGTCAAGAAAGCCGAGACCGGCATCATCTACATCGACGAGATCGACAAGGTCGCCCGCAAGAGCGAGAACCCCTCGATCACCCGCGACGTGTCCGGCGAGGGTGTACAGCAGGCGTTGCTCAAGATCCTCGAAGGCACGACGGCTGCGGTGCCGCCCCAGGGTGGGCGCAAGCATCCGCACCAGGAGTTCCTCCAGATCGACACCACGAACATCTTGTTCGTCTGCGGCGGCGCATTCGCCGGGATCGAGAAGATCGTGGAGAGTCGGGTCGGCACCCGTGGCGTCGGCTTCGGCGCCGACGTGCGTCGCCCCGAGGACAAGAACCTCAGTGACCTCTTCGAGAGCGTCATGCCCGAGGATCTCACCAAGTTCGGCCTGATCCCCGAGTTCATCGGCCGCCTGCCCGTGGTGGGAGCGGTTCGCCAGCTCGAACGCGATGCGCTGGTCGAGATCCTGACCGAACCCCGCAACGCCCTCGCTCGTCAGTACGCCAAGATCTTCGAGTTCGAGAACGTCGAACTGGACTTCACCCCAGACGCGCTTGACGCGATCGCGGAGGAGGCGATCAAGCGCAACACCGGCGCCCGTGGTCTTCGGGCCATTCTCGAAGAAACCCTGCTGGAGACGATGTACGACGTGCCGGGGCGCGATGACATCGCCAAGGTCGTTGTCACTCGGGAGTCCGTCATCGGCGACGAAGTCCCCACGCTGGTGACCACCGCCGAAGGCCGCCGAGCGAGCTAGCCCTCGTGGAATTCGTCGAGGCGCTCGATCATCTCGATGCGCTGATCAATCATGAGGCGACGCCGCGGGCGGGAGCGGTCGAAGGATTGTCGTTTGCTCCCACCGAGGCCCTGATGGCCGCGCTCGGCAACCCGGAATCCACGTATCCGGTCATTCATGTCACCGGCACGAACGGCAAGGGCAGCACGATCCGGATGATCGAGACGCTGCTGACGACGATGGGTCTGCGCGTCGGTACCTACACGAGCCCGCACCTCGAATCGGTGACCGAACGCATCCGGGTCGGCGCCGAGACACTCTCCGAAGACCAGTTCGGCACCGCCATCGGCGACATCGTGCGTGTCGCCGAGGCCCACGAGATCGCCCTCACCTGGTTTGAGACGGTCACCGGTGCAGCCCTGTTGCACTTCGCCAACGAAGCCGTCGACGTGGCGATCATCGAGGTCGGGATGCTCGGGCGCTATGACGCCACCAACGTTGTCGACGCCCAGGTGGCGGTGGTGACCAATGTCGGCCTGGACCACACGTCGGGCGAGGGCGACTGGCGCGGCAGTATCGCCTCGGAGAAGGCCGGGATCATCGCCCCTGACTCGGTCCTGGTGCTCGGTGAGACCGACCCGGCGCTCGTCCCGATCTTCCTCTCCGAGGGGCCGGCTCGCGTCGTGCAGCGTGATGAGGAGTTCGAGGTCGTCGAGGATCGACTCGCGGTCGGTGGACGTCTGCTGTCGCTGCGCACGCCACGCTCAGGGGCCGATGATGTGCTCCTCTCTCTCCATGGCTCGCACCAGTCGCGCAATGCCAGCCTCGCGCTGACCGTGGCCGAAGAGTTCTTCGACGCGGCGCTGCCCGACGACGTCATCACCGAGGCCTTCGCCACCGTGGAAGTGCCGGGGCGCCTCGAGATCGTCCATCGCTCGCCACTGGTGATCCTCGACACGGCGCACAATGTCCCCGGCGCCGAGGTCCTGGCCGATGCGGTCGGCTCCGACTTCGGAGAAGGCCGTCGCCGATTCCTCGTGCTCGGAATGCAGGACGGTCGCGATCCGGTCGCCGTCTGTCATGCACTGCAGGTCGCCGACTATCACCTGGTGGTCACCTGCACGGCGCCGACGGCCCGCGGTGTTCCCGCCGATGTGGTCCGTGACGCCGCCATCAAGGCGGGTGCGGCAGCGGAAGCCGTGCACGACGTCGAGGCCGCCATCGATCATGCATTCGCACAGGCGGACGATCACGATCTGATCGTGGTCGCGGGGTCGAGTCCCGTGGTCGGCCGGGTCCGCTCCATCGCTGAGGAGTTCTGAGCCTGACGTACAGCGGGGACCAATTGCCCCCACATTGGGCCGTTCGGCCCATGTAGACCACCCCCTCCTGTGGCCGATGAGTGGGTCGTGGGTACCAAACTTGCGCGGATGATGAAGCGGCACGGCGGCGACCGCGGTGTGACACTGGTCGAATATGCGCTCGTCGTCTCCCTCGTGCTGGTCGGGAGCACCGCCAGCTTCGAGTTGATGGACCAAAAGGTCGAGGACCACTACGAGGAGACGGCGGCCGACGTCGGTCAGGTTGATCTCGACGCGTTCAATGTGACGACGACCGGTGTCCCCACGACCACGGCAGCACCCACGTCGTCCACCTCGTCGACGACAACGTCATCCACCTCGTCGACGACATCGACATCCACGACGACCACGGCCGCCGCAGCGCCGACCTCCACGACCGCTGGTGCCCCCGAGTCACTTTCGATGTCTTCGGGCGATGCGGACACCAACGGCGACTTCGCATCCGATGGCACTGGCTATGGCGCGGCGAACGGGGAGGGCTCGAACTGGGGTGGAGCCGACGACACCAGCTCCTGGATCGAGTTCACCTTCAACGTCACATCGGCCGGCTACTACAAGATCGAAGGCACCACGAAGGCGCCGAATGGCAACGACGACTCGTTCTACGTCCTCGTCGACGGCGAGCCGGACCCCAACGGCTATCTCTGGGACGTCGACCGTTCCAGCAGCTACGGCGACGGCTACGTGAGCGACCGCAATGGAGCCGATCCGGTCGAGGTCTGGCTCGACGCCGGAGAACACACCGTCACCGTGTACAAGCGCGAGGACGGCACCTACATCTCGGGCCTGGCGTTGGTGCCGGCGTAGCGGGGAACGGCGAGCGCGTCGATAGCCTCGCCGTCATGGATCGCACGTTCATCATCTGCAAGCCCGACGCCGTCGAACGAGGCCTCGTCGGCCAGATTCTCAGCCGTTTCGAGACGAAGGGGTTCGGCATCGTCGCCGCGGAACTCCGCACCCTCGATGCGGACACGCTCTCTCGTCACTACGAAGAGCATGTCGGCAAGCCGTTCTATGACGGCCTCGTCGAGTTCATGAGCCGGGGCCCCGCGCTGGTGGCAGTGCTCGAGGGCCCGGAGGGCACATGGGAGACCGTGCGCGAGATGATGGGAGCGACCAACCCGATGAGGTCCGCCCCGGGCACGATCCGCGGCGATCTCGGCACCGAGTTCACCGAGAACCTGATCCACGGGTCCGACTCCGCAGAGTCCGCCGCCCGTGAGATCGGCATCTTCTTTCCTGGCCTCTGAGCCGCGGGCGACGCCCGAGCCCCCAATCGGGGATGACACGGAGAGTGGCAAGACGAACGCGGCTCGTCTGAAGTGTTGCAATTAGGTGACCATCCGGGCCTACACTCTGGGTCGGACATGCTGTTCCGAAGCGGAGGGAGTCGGCCATGGGTCTGGCTTTGGCCGCACCTGATCTGACCCCTGAGGCGCCCACATGGTTGCAGACTCATTCCTCTCGAGCTTCGGAGTCGTCGCTGGTCGCGACATGGCCGTCGACCTCGGAACCGCCAACACCCTGGTCTACGTCCGCGGCGAGGGGATCGTGCTCGATGAGCCGTCCGTCGTGGCGATCAACACCCATGATGGCAAGCCGCTCGCCGTGGGTGTCGAGGCCAAGCGGATGATCGGGCGTACCCCGTCGAACATTCAGGCGATTCGTCCCTTGAAAGACGGCGTCATCGCCGACTTCGAGATCTGCGAGAAGATGCTGCGCTACTTCATCCAGAAGGTGCACCAACGCAAGTGGGCCAAGCCCCGCATGGTCATCGCCGTGCCGTCGGGCATCACCGGCGTCGAGCAGCGTGCCGTGCAGGAGGCCGCCGAGTTCGCCGGTGCCCGCAAGCCTGCCTACATCATCGAAGAGCCGATGGCCGCCGCGATCGGCGCCGGGCTTCCGGTGCAGGAACCGACCGGCAACATGATCGTCGACATCGGTGGTGGCACCACCGAGGTCGCCGTGATCTCGCTCGGTGGCGTCGTGGCCAGTCAGTCCGCCCGTGTGGGCGGCGACGAGTTGGACGACTCGATCGTCCAGTTCGTGAAGAAGGAATTCTCCGTAGCGGTCGGTGAGCGCACGGCCGAGGAAATCAAGATGCAGATGGGCTCGGCCTGGCCGCTCGAACGCGAGATGCGGGCCGAAGTGCGGGGCCGTGACCTCGTCACCGGGCTTCCTCGCACAATCGAAGTCACCACCCGCGACATCCGCGAGGCGATCGAAGAGCCTGTGGCCGCGATCTGCGACGCAGTGAAGTCGACCCTCGACAAGACGCCGCCCGAGCTCGCAGCCGACATCATGGATCGCGGGATCACGATCGCCGGTGGCGGCGCGATGCTCAAGGGCATCAGTGACCGGTTGAACGACGAGACCGGGATGCCGATCAACCTGGCGCGTGATCCGCTGTTCGCGGTCGCCACCGGTTCGGGCCAGGTCCTCGAAGAGTTCGAAGCGTTGCGCGGTGTGGTCCTGAGCTCCGGCGAGCTCTAGTTCTCACGCCATGGCGCTCGCGCAGCGCATCGGAAGATCCCGCCACCGGCTGATCCTGCTGGTGCTGACGGCGGTCAGCCTACTCACCCTCGACCTGAACGGTTTTGGGCCGCTCGAGTCGGCCCAGGGGTTCGTCCGCGACATCCTGCACCCCGTCACCGAGGTCGCGGGTGTCGCCGCGTCGCCGTTCTCCGACGCATGGAACGGGGTCTTCAACTATGGCGATCTCGAACGCGAGAACCAGGCGCTCGAGGCGCGGGTCAAGGAGTTGGAAGCGGACGAGATCCGCAACCAGGCCGACCGACAAACGCTCGAACGGCTCCTGATCGCGTCGGAGCTGCCGTACGTCGAGAACCTGGACACGGTGGTCGCCACCGTGGTCCGCGGGGCGGTCGGCAACTTCGACTCCGATGTGATCACCATCGATCTGGGGCATCGAGACGGACTCGAGTCCGGCATGGCGGTGGTGACCGGCGCGGGGTTGGTCGGACGGGTCGACCGGGTCGACGCCACGACCTCGACGGTGCAGCTGATCAGTGATTCGAATCTCGTCATCGGTGTCCGGCTGGTGGCCACCGACGAAGTCGGTCTGGGCCGCGCCGACGGTGACCGGTTCGTGATCAATCAGGGTCTGGACTGGCCCGAGGACGGTGACCTGAGCAAGCTGCCGCCCGTCGGCACGGGCGTCGTCACTTCCAGCTTCAGCCGGTATCCCGCCGACATCCCGATCGGTTGGGTCACCAGCGCGGTGTCGCCCGATGAGGGTCTTTCGATGGTGGTCCGGGTAGAGCTGGCGAATGATGTGGCCGATCTTGGCTTCGTCTCGGTCATCCTGGCCGCAGGTGTCGATCAGGTGCCGCTGCCGGAGACGGTTGTTCCGAGCACCAGCATTCCCGCAGGCGTTTCGCCCGATGACATGTCTCTCGACGGCATTGACTCCGACGATGGCGGGGCGACCGAGGGTGGAGACGGGGGATGATCCCGCTCAAGGTCGTCAGCGTCGGCGTCATTGCCGTCGTGATCCAGCTCACGCTCTTCGTCGAGGTCCGGGTCGCTGGTGTCGCCCCGGAGCTCCTGGCGATGCTGGCAGTGCTCCTGGCGTTCTACGCCGGCGCGGAGCGAGGACCGATGTTGGCCTTCGGTGCGGGACTGCTGTGGGACATCTATCTCCCGACCCCGCTGGGGGTCGCCGCCGTCACGTTCGCCATCGTCGCGTTCTCCGTGGCCACCCTCGAAGAGGGCCTCTTCCATGACTCCCGAAGCCAGCTCGCAATGATCGTTGCCCTCGGAAGCATGGCCTCGGTCGTGGGGTACGCCCTGATCGGCGAGCTCGTCGGCCAGCGGGGTCTGATCGACGTCGAGATGCTGCGAGTGGCGGCCATCGTCGGTCTGATCAACGGCGTGCTGACACCTCTCCTCGCTCCCGTGGTGCGCTGGGCTCTCGTCGAGGGGACGCAGTGATGGAGGAGGATCCCCAGTGGCTTCGGATGCGCATCTTCGCCTTCCTGGCCCTGACGTTGCTGGGAGCACTCGGGGCACGCCTGTGGTTCCTGCAGTCGGTGGAGCACGAGCGTTTCGAGTTCGAGGCCGAGACCAATGTCCTCGAACCCGTGTACGAGGAGGCCCCGCGAGGGCGGATCCTCGATCGCAACGGCAGGGTCCTCGTCGACAACAAGGTCGTACAGGTCGTCACCATCGATCGGGCCGAGCTCGATGGACTCGACGACGAGGCGAAGGGGGAGCTGTTCGTCAGGCTCGCCATCGCGGTCAGCCGCTCGGGCCGACTGACGAAGTCGGGCGCGATCGCCGCGGAGATCGCGGACCGGTCGTACGGCCCGTTCGAGCGAATCCCCGTGGCGATCGATGTCGACCCCGATCTCCTCGTCTTCATCGGCGAACGCGAGGACGAGTTCCCCGGTGTCGAGGTCGTGCAGCGAACGGTTCGCAGCTACCCCTACGGTTCCCTGGCCGCCCACGTTCTCGGCTATGTGGGGCCGATCACCCGCGCCGAGTGGGAAGCGGTGACCGATCCCGACGAACCCGGCGAGAAGCCGTACCAACTCAATGACGAGATCGGGAAGACCGGCGTCGAACGGGTCTTCGAGGACGAGCTGCGCGGGGTGCCGGGCATTCGCTACCTGAAGGTCGACCGCTCCAGCAACGTGATCGGCGAGGATCTCGGTCGGGCGCGGGCGCCGATCCCGGGCAACGACCTCTGGCTGACGATCGACATCGACTACCAGGC
>Ga0316204_10008368_pt1 | contig 14433 bp, 14 predicted proteins | sample 6monrhotite_MG_2_FD_205661 | JGI IMG/M metagenome (GOLD analysis project Ga0316204, IMG submission 205661) | Microbial mat bacterial communities from mineral coupon in-situ incubated in ocean water Damariscotta River, Maine, United States -... | ecosystem: Environmental > Aquatic > Marine >...
TAATTTATTCAAACTATCAAAAATACAGTCCATGAGCGTAAAAATTCTTCGTCTAGGTGTTACTTCTATATTAATGCTGGTGATTCTGCTAATGCTGACTGCATGCAGTGAAGATCCATTGATTGAGGCGCTTAAAGAGCGCGATACACAGGCGATCCGTGATTTAATTGATCAGGGCAATCCTTTGAATGTGTATAACCGTGCGGGAGATTCTGCGTTGGCGATCGCTATTCGTGAAGGGCAGCTGGAAGTGGCTGAAATGCTACTGAATAAAAAGATGGATGAAGGTGAGTTGGATGTTAATACCTTAGGTGTGATGGGTGTGAGACCGCTGATGTTGGCCGTTAGCTCTGGAAATGCAGATATTGTTCAAGCGTTGATTGACAAAGGCGCGCCCATTGAAGAAAAAGATAACAGTGGCAATCGTGCTTTGATGGTGCTGCCAGCAACAGATCAACCGGCAGTGATACAGACGTTGTTGGATAATGGCGCAGATGTTAATGCGGGAAATCATCTCGGTTTGAATAGTTTGATGGTGGCAGCGTATATGGGGCACGAACAGATTGCGGCGCTGTTACTGGAAAACGGTGCCAGTGTGAATGCGGTGACAAGTAGCGGGCAAACAGCGTTAATGCGAGCGGCTCACCAAGGAAAAGCTGGCATGATTCAACTGCTGCTTAATGCCGGTGCGGATATAAATCTTAGAGATGAGGATGATGACAGTGCGCTGGTTTATGCGCTACGCAAGAAGCAAAATGCGGTGGCTGATCAACTGCGCGAGGCGGGTGCCACTGATTAAGTGGTGCGGCTAATACGATGAATCGTGGAGTAATAATATTCTTGAGGATAATGCAGTGACAACACTGTTATGGATTATCCTGTTTTGTTTGCTTGGCGGCGTGCTGAGCGTGATGGCAGCGGCTATCTTTCTGGTGTTGCCGGAACGTACGCGCGAGCGTTTGATGCCTCACCTTATCAGTTTTGCTATCGGCGCAATGCTTGGCGCAGCTTTTCTGGCGCTGTTGCCTCATGCGATGTTGAGTCCGACAGTGACAGATATACACAGTATTACTTTAGCAGTGCTAATCGGCTTGTTGTTGTTTTTTATACTTGAAAAAGCAGTGATCTGGCGTCATTGCCATTCAACCCATTGTGAAGCGCATGTGCCTGAGCATGATTATAAAGACGGGCAGGCGGCAGGCATAATGGTGTTGTTCGGTGATGCGCTGCATAATTTTGTTGATGGTGTATTAATAGCCGCTGCATTTTTAACTGATACGCATCTTGGTATTGTTACTGCTTTAGCGGTTGCTGCACATGAAATACCACAGGAAGTGGGTGACTTTGCCGTGCTATTGCACAGTGGTTTTACCCGTTCGCGAGCATTGTATTTCAATTTGTTATCAAGTTTTGCCACTATTATTGGTGGTGTTTTAGCCTATTACAGTCTGTCCGGTGTTGAATGGGCTTTACCATATGTGTTGGCGATTGCGGCATCCAGTTTTATTTATATTGCGGTCGCTGATCTTATTCCAGGTTTGCATAAACGTGCGCAGGGTGCGGAAGCTATTCAGCAGTTAGCTTTGATTATCACGGGTGTGTTGGTGATATATTTGGCTCATTCAACCTTACATTAGAGAGGAGTTCTACGATGCAATGGTTTATGTTGACAGTGGTTGGGAAGGATAAGCCTGCTATCGTGGCGCATATTGCATCGGCTTTGTTTGAGGGTGATTGTGAGCTTGGCGAGGCATCTATGCTGCGCCTCGGAGGGAATTTCACCATCATGTTGATGGTGAAGCATGATGGCAATGAAAAATCATTACAGGATTTGATCGGCACTGAGACTCAGTCTTTAGGCTTGCAAGCACATATAGACAAGATAGATGGCGCATTACATCATCATGTTGAGCCGGATGTGCGCATTACTGTGCATGGTGCTGACCGTGCTGGAATCGTGGCAAAAGTTACAGGTGCGTTGGTTGAAGCAGGTTTGAATATTCTTAGTCTCGAATCTGATGTAGGCGGCACAGAAGAACAACCGATCTATATTATGTCGATAGAAGGGCGAGCAAACGAAGGCATTGCTTCGCTTGAATCTGCATTGTCCACGCTTACAGGTCAGGGTGTAGAAGCGCATTTAAGGCCAGTTGAAGCCGTCTTTGCTTGAGTTGTTATGGCGGTTTTAGATATACGGCTCTATCCCGACGCCTGCTTGAAGCAGGTCGCTAATAGTGTGGAATATTTCAATGATGAGTTGCAATCATCGGTTTCCAGTCTTATTGAAACCATGCAAAACGCACCTGGTTGTGTTGGTATAGCTGCACCCCAGCTTGGTATTAGTCAGCGCATCATTATTATCGACGCGTCGCAGCGCAAGGGCGTCAAACATCATGGTATGCAAGTGCTCATTAACCCCGAAATTATTTCATGGGATTCATACGTTATAGGACGTGAAGGCTGTTTGTCAGTGCCTGATTTTACGGGTAACGTGATGCGTGCAGAAACAGTTATAGTTGAAGCGCTTAGTGCGGGTGGGCAGTTGCAAAAATTTGAGTTCGAAGATTTCGAGGCGCGTGTTGTCCAGCACGAAATTGATCATTTGGACGGGCTGTTGTTTCTAGATCGTCTGGTGAGTCGGCGCAGTGATTTGTTTGTGCGCAAGAACTACAAAGGTAAAAATTAATGCTCTATGTACTTTGCGACGTTATTGGAAGTGGTATGATTTCGAAGTTTAGTGTTATTAATACGAGCTTGTGAACGCAAGGAGAAGTTTTTCATGAGAGAGTCAGTGTTAGTTACTGGAGGCGCGGGATTTTTAGGCTCTCACCTTTGTGAGCGATTGCTTAATGATGGTCATGAGGTGCTCTGCGTAGATAATTTCTTTTCAAGCGAGCGTGGCAATATACGTCACTTGCTTGATAACCCTTTTTTTGAACTGCAACGTCACGATGTAACGTTTCCTTTTTATGTTGAAGTTGCGCAGATTTATAACCTTGCCTGCCCTGCGTCACCTATTCATTATCAATATGACCCAGTGCAAACGACGAAAACCAGCGTGCATGGTGCTATTAATATGCTTGGACTTGCTAAGCGAGCTAAGGCTAAAATTTTTCAAGCATCTACTAGCGAAGTGTATGGTGATCCACTCGTTCATCCGCAAACTGAAGACTACTGGGGAAATGTAAATCCTATTGGGATTCGCTCTTGTTACGATGAAGGGAAACGTTGCGCTGAAACGCTGTTTTTTGATTACTACCGTCAGCATGATTTGCGCATAAAAGTTGCACGTATTTTTAATACGTATGGGCCTCGTATGAATATGAACGATGGGCGTGTAGTTTCAAACTTTATTGTTCAGGCGCTACGTGGAAAATCGATTACTATTTATGGGGATGGCGCGCAGACCCGAGCATTTTGTTATGTCGATGACATGATCGAAGGCTTTGTTCGGCTGATGAACAGTAAAGATAGCGTTGTGGGTCCTATGAATCTGGGGAATCCGGGTGAGTTTACAATTCTTGAGTTGGCTCAAAAAATAATTGATTTGACAGGTTCTAATTCGAAACTAATTTTTGAAGCGTTACCATCAGATGACCCCATACAACGCCAGCCTGATATTAAATATGCTCGGAATGAACTTGATTGGGAGCCTAAGGTGTCTCTTGATGATGGGTTGAAAAAAACCATTGGCTATTTTGAGCAACTTTTACTTCAAAAATAGTTTCGATGCACAGCTTGGTGCAAGTTTTTGATTTTGAGAAAGGTCTCGAAGGTTAATGGACGCTCTTGTTTAGGTTTTTATTTCAGTAATAATTTTAAATGTGGCCAGACATTGTCCAGTATGGCTGGTTGTGCCGCTGCAGTTGGGTGCAGCCCATCTTTTTGAAACATCGCTCGGTTGTTTTCAAGTCCTGAAAGTAAAAATGGAATCAGGGGTAGTTCAAATTGTTTGGCAAGTTTTGAGTAAATCGCTGAAAAGTTACTGTTGTATTGTGGGCCGTAGTTGTTGGGTAAGCGCATACCAATCAGTAATACATTGACACTGCTCTTTTGACTGCGCTGTATTATTTGAGTGAGGTTGCTGTGCAGTTGTCTGAGTGATAATCCACGCAGGCCGTCATTTGCACCGAGCGCTAGAATCAATATGCTGGGACGGTGTTGTCTGATGGTGTTGTTGATTCGCTGCAACCCACCGGCGCTGGTTTCCCCGCTGATGCTGGCATTGACGACCTGGTATGAGTTGTTTGTTTTTTTTAGACGTCGTTCCAGTAATGCTACCCAACCTTCATTGTGGTCAATTCCATAACTAGCGCTTAGACTATCTCCAAGAATAACAATTGTGGTTGTGGCGTGAGCCGTACAGTTGACAAACAGTAATATTATTGTAAATAAAATTTTAAACATGACATTAAAAAAGATGATTGCCAAAAGTTATGATTGAAGTTACAGATTTAAGTAGGCATGTCAGCATTGCTGATAGACGCTTGACCCTATTGCAGCACATAAATTTTAGTATTGCTACTGGGGAAGCGGTGGCAATAGTCGGTGCTTCGGGTTCTGGAAAATCCACTTTACTGGGTTTGCTTGCTGGGTTGGATACGCCTGATGAAGGCCGTGTCATGCTTGATGGCGAAGATATTTCTGCACTTGATGAGGATGGGCGTGCGCGGTTGAGGGGACGTTTGACGGGGTTTGTTTTTCAGTCATTTCAGTTGATTCCGAGTTTAACTGCTATTGAAAATGTCATGTTGCCGCTTGAATTGGCAGAGCGAAAAGATGCCAGAGCGGCTGCGATGAAAATTATTGATCGTGTGGGCCTGGCGCAACGTTGTGATCATTACCCACGACAACTTTCGGGTGGTGAACAACAGCGCGTTGCGATAGCAAGAGCGTTTGTGCCGCAGCCGAAAATATTGTTTGCAGATGAGCCGACGGGCAATCTTGATCGGGCAACGGGTGAGCTTATTACAGAATTATTGTTTAGTTTGAATGCGGAACAATCTGCAACGTTGGTATTAGTCACCCACGATGAAGCTTTGGCGCAACGTTGTCACCGCAGTTTAAAGCTCGATGCGGGTCGATTGATTGATAACCCATGAATTTTAGTTTGGCATTGCGTTTATTGTTGCGAGATTGGCGTGCAGGTGAGCTGCGCGTGCTGTTTCTTGCGCTGTTGTTAGCCGTTGCGAGTATAACTTCAGTAGGTTTTTTTACGGGGCGCATTGCTCAGGCGTTGCAACATCAAAGTAATGAACTATTGGGTGCTGATATTGTTGTCAGCGCGGATCACCCTATCTCTGATAATTTTATTTCTGAGGCGGATAAATTGGGTTTGCAGCATATTCAGGCGGTGGAATTTCCGACGATGCTGTTGTCCGATACTGAAAGTAGTTTAGTGATGTTAAAAGCGGTGGATAACGCATATCCATTACGCGGCCATTTGGAAATTTCACGCAAGCGTTTTGCTGCGGGTGTTGCAAATACATCGATTCCCGTTCGAGGTTCGATATGGGTGGCGTCAGCTTTGCTCACGAAACTGGATGTTAACATTGGTGATGTTTTAACGGTGGGTGAAGCTCAATTAACTATTTCAGCAGTGATTATTAATGACCCCGTCATTGCTGCAGGGAGCTTTTTTAATGTTGCGCCGGGGGTTGTCATAAATAGTGCTGATTTATTGTTAACCGCATTGGTGAAAGAAACCAGCCGTGTTCGTTTCAAGTTGTTGGTGGCTGGCCCATTCAAAACCGTTCAGGTATATCGTGATTCGCTGGAGTTGAAGCTGGGCTTTGGCGAAAGGCTGGAGTCTGTGGAAGATGCACGGCCAGAGATACGTGCTGCATTGCAGCGTGCGGACCGTTATCTTGGTTTGGCGTCTTTAGTCAGCGTATTGTTGGCCAGTGTGGCCATTGCAACGTCTGCGCGTCGATACACGCGCAGGCAATTAAGCAGTTGTGCGTTAATGCGTTGCGTTGGCGCTGTGCAAAAACAGGTCATGAGTTTATATCTAATGCAATTATTGATGATTGCGTTGAGCGCAAGCGCGATGGGATGTTTGCTGGGGTACTTGTTGCAGTACGGTTTGGTAGCAATATTTTCATCATTGTTTGATGTGAGTTTGTCATCACTTTCTATGACTGCAGCGTTAATGCCAATTGGCGCTGGTATGTTAACCGGCGTGTTGATTTTATTTGGGTTTGCGGCGCCCGCTTTGTTGCAGCTGAAGAATGTTCCGGTGTTGAGTATTTTGCGTTGCGAATTAGGCAAGCTTCCGGCGGTAGGCTTATCAATTTATATCAGTGGTTTTGTGGTTTTTGCATTGCTGTTGTTTTGGCAGGCGGGTGATTTTCGTCTGGCGTTGATGGTGCTTGCGGGCATTGTTTTTACTGTTCTTATTTTGATGTCTTGTGCCGGCGTTTTAATTAAAATACTGAAAATTTTTTTACGCAAATTAAATACACGGTCTATGCTGGGCTTGTCTGGTCTGACGCGTCGATCGGTGTCAAGTACAGTGCAAATTACAGCTTTTGGTGTTGGCATTATGGTGTTGTTGTTACTCACCTTGGTGCGAAACGAACTGATTTCAGGTTGGCAAAACACGCTGCCGACAGATGCGCCGAATCGCTTTTTGATAAATATTCAAACGTCTCAGTTGCCGGGGTTGCGAACACTATTAGATGATCTAGGTTTTGAACGTGCTGTTTTTTATCCTATGGTGAAAGGGCGGTTAACGGATATTAATGGTGTAAATGTTGCGGCGGTTAACTTTCATGAGCAACGTGCGGCAGGGCTTATCGAACGTGAATTTAATTTGTCGTGGGCGGAAACGATGCCGGTGGATAATTTTTCTGTTGCAGGAAGCTGGTGGCAGCCTTCTTCGAAACAGTCGCAAGTATCACTTGAAGAAGGATTAGCAAAAACGCTCGGGCTGGGCTTGGGCGATGTGCTGACGTTTGCGGTGGCGGGCAAGAATGTTGATGTGAAGATTGTACATTTGCGAGAAGTTGATTGGGATTCATTTCAGGTTAATTTTTATGCGCTGATGCCAGCGCAAGTATTGAGCGATTTTCCGGTGAGCTATATTAGTAGTATTTTTGTTCCAGAAGACCGCAATGAAATGCTTGATACGGTAGTGCGCTCATATCCAAACATTACGGTTATTGATGTTTCCAAGATCATGTCACGGGTACGCGCAATTATTGAGAGAGTTTCTATGGCAATAGAATATGTTTTTCTATTAACGTTGGTGGCGGGTTTTCTGGTGATGTATGCGGCGATTTTTGCCACTTTGGATGAACGTCTACATGAAGTGACTATTATGAAAGTGCTAGGAGCGAGTCACAGTAAGTTGCGTCGGGCATTGTTGCTTGAGTTTGTGGTGTTGGGAACGTTATCGGGTTTGGTTGCAGCGATCTGCGCTGATTTTTTAGGTTATGGGCTTGCAAGCTTCAGTCTGCATGTGGACTATGCTTTGAACCCCTTTATGTGGTTGTTTGGAATGTTGGCGGGTGCGTTGGGGGTGAGTGTTGCGGGAATGTTAGGTACACGTTCAGTGTTGACCCAGTCACCGATCTCTTCTCTACGAGCAGCGAGTTAATTGCCCGTTATTTCTTGGATAATTTTTGTGAGTATATTCATGCAGGACGTTATGCACTGACTGCGTTACAATGCTGTATGTGAGTTAATCAGGGCAATTTCGCTTATGAAGCAGCATTCTGTAAAATTGTTTTTAGCGTTTCTGCTAATGTTTTTTCTTTCTGCTGCCGTGATGGCTGCAGATTCGTTGATGAGTGTGTCTCAAAATGTCCCTTCAGTGAGCTCTGCTGAGAATGATTCGCTAGCTTCAATTCGACACCGCAGACTGAAAACTGCTTTTGGAACGATTTTTGATGTTTACGAAGCCGGTGCAGTGACGGTCGATACAGCAGTACTTGTGGTGCCTGGTCGTTGGGGTGTGAATGCAGATGTAAAACGTTGGCTGACGAGCATTTCAGCGCTGGGTTATCGCACGCTGACATTGGATTTATTTGATGGCCGCGCGGTAGGTGATGCCGAGATGGCTGAAGATGTTTGGCAGGCCATTGACCCTGTATGGATTGCTGCCGATTTGCAGGCAGCAATTAATTATCTGGGCAGTCAGCAGCAAAGTATTGTGGTTATGGCCTGGGATGAGAGTGTGCGCCATGCGATGCAGTTGTTACAGAAAAATGCAGACGTAGCCGTAGCGCTTGTGGTGGCGGATCAAAGCGGCGTGGATGCGGCTGAGTTGTCTGTGCCTATGCTTGAGATCAGTGGTAAGGGCGTGCGTGCGGGGCATTACAGTGATGCCGCTCTTGATGTTGTGAAAAATTTTCTGGAAACGCAGTTTTAGAGCGGGTCTTTGGTGCTGTGATTGTGCTTAGTCAGACACTTAAAAAGTGCTGTTGTTCCACCCCCACATGTGTCGTTGTGCATTGCTGAATTCGATGTAGACTCTGTCAGGTTGAATATCAAGCTGCTGCAAAAGGCTACATAATGTTGCTGAGAGTGTCTTGGTTTCTGCTTCCGGCAGATTGAGGCTTTTTAGCTCCAGATAAGCGAGCGCTTGGTTTGATCCTGCGAACATCATTGATTGGACTGTTTCCAGCGTTACCATGACATAGCGCTCTGGTTTGTTTAAAGCCTCTGCAACAGTGCTTGAAAGCTGGGCGAGTAGGCTTGTTTGTAATGCTGGTGGTATTTCGATGTTGGTTTGAACCTTCAATAATGGCATTTTTTCTATTCTCGCTTGTGGTTTGGAAGGGCTTAATTGCTTACATATGTTATGGGTATGAGAGGGTTTAGGCGGGTTTTTGTGTCAATTTATCGTTGCCACTGTTAATTTTATGCGTTTCAGATTAAAATGTAACGTTCTGTAAATTCTATCAATATTTAAGGGGTGTGACTTCGTGGAATTGACCGGTGCGGAGATTATTATCCGTAGCCTGAAAGATGAGGGTGTCAAACATGTTTTTGGCTACCCAGGCGGTGCTGTATTACATATATACGACGCAATTTATCAACAGGATGACGTGGAACATGTGTTAGTACGCCATGAGCAGGCGGCGACGCATGCGGCGGATGGCTATGCTCGCTCGACGGGTAAGCCAGGTGTGGTGCTGGTAACGTCAGGCCCAGGTGCAACCAATGCAGTGACAGGTATTGCCACCGCGTATATGGATTCGGTTCCTATGATCGTGATCACTGGGCAGGTGCCAACACCGTTGATTGGTAATGATGCGTTTCAGGAAGTTGATTCAATCGGCATTACACGTCCCTGTGTAAAACATAATTTTTTGGTTAAGGACGTCACCAAGTTGGCGGAAACAATCAAAAAAGCATTTTATATCGCTACGACAGGTCGTCCGGGGCCGGTGGTGATTGATGTGCCGAAAGATGTAACGGCTGAAAAAACGCAATATCTCTACCCTGAGAAAATCAGTATGCGTTCCTATAAGCCGGTTGTTAGCTTTGAATCTGATCAGGTTGATCGAGCCGTGGCAATGATGTTGTCAGCTAAGCGACCTATGCTTTATACCGGTGGTGGTGTGATTTTAGGTCGTGGTGCGGAGTCGTTGACTTCGATGACGCGCAAATTGGGTTACCCCATTACCAACACACTGATGGGATTGGGCGCCTATCCAGCAACAGACAAGCAATTTTTAGGTATGCTGGGCATGCATGGCACTTATGAAGCCAATATGGCAATGCATCACTGTGATGTATTGATTGCGATAGGCGCGCGTTTTGATGACCGTGTTACGGGTAATATTGAGAAGTTTTGCCCTACCGCTAAAATCATTCATGTCGATATCGATCCTTCATCGATTTCCAAGAATGTTAAGGTTGATATCCCCATTGTTGGTCAAGTTGATCCTGTACTGAAAGCGATGATTCACGGTATTGAATCGGCTGAGCAGCAACCGGATGCGGCTGCATTGAAGGATTGGTGGAAGCAAATAGAAGCCTGGCGTGCGACAAATTGTTTAAACTATTCGCAAGGCAGCGACATCATCAAACCACAATTTGTCGTTGATACACTCTATAAAGAGACTCATGGCGATGCGTTTGTGACGTCGGATGTTGGTCAGCATCAGATGTGGGCGGCACAATTTTACAAATTCAATAAGCCTTATCGCTGGATTAATTCCGGTGGTCTGGGCACGATGGGATTTGGTTTGCCTGCGGCAATGGGTGCGCAGATGGCAAACCGCGATGCAACGGTTGCGTGCATCACGGGAGAAGGCAGCATTCAGATGTGTATTCAAGAGCTGTCTACCTGTTTGCAATATAATTTGCCAATTAAGATTATTACGTTGAACAACGGTTATTTGGGTATGGTTCGACAATGGCAGGAGTTTTTTTATAAGAAGCGCTATGCGATGTCTTATATGGATGCGTTGCCTGATTTTGTCAAATTAGCAGAAAGCTTTGGTCATGTAGGTATGCAAATTGAGAATCCAGCTGATGTTGAAGGTGCGATGAAAGAAGCGATGGCAATGAAGGATCGTCTTGTTTTCATGAACTTCATGACGGATAAGACTGAAAATGTATATCCTATGATTCCGGCGGGTGCGGGTCTTAATGAAATGATTCTGGTCTAAATATGCGACATATAATTTCAATACTTATAGAAAATGAAGCAGGTGCATTGTCACGGGTAGCCGGCCTTTTTTCTGCGCGTGGTTACAACATTGAGTCTTTGACTGTAGGTACAACCGAAGATGATTCGCTGTCACGCATGACAATAGTGACGCGCGGCTCTGAGGAAATTGTCGAACAGATAACCAAGCAACTGAACAAGTTGATTGATGTTGTTAGGTTGGTGGATTTAACAGAAGGAAAGCACATTGAACGTGAGCTGATGTTGATTAAGCTCAAAGCAGAAACGGCTGAGTTGCGCGATGAATACAAGCGGCTGGCTGAAATTTTCAATGGGTGCATCATCGATGTTACAGATGATATGTACACAATAGAGGTTGCAGACAGTAGTGAACGTTTGCAGGCTTTTATGGAATCGGTTGACAAAAAATCAATAGTTGAAACAGTTCGTTCCGGTGTCATTGGTATAGCTCGCGGTAGTAAATCTCTTTAAGTGGGCACGCGGGAATTTTTTAAATAGTAAGTTAGTTATAAATAAGGAAAGTAAAGAATGAATATCTATTACGATAAAGATGCGGACCTGTCGATCATTAAAGGTATGCGTGTTGCTATATTGGGTTACGGGTCACAAGGGCATGCTCATGCGAATAACCTGAAAGATTCAGGCGTGGAAGTGGTTGTCGGTTTGCGTGAAGGTTCAAGCTCTGCAGATAAAGCGCGCAAGGCGGGTCTTGATGTATTGTCTGTTGATGCCGCTGTAGAAGGTGCTGATGTAGTGATGATGCTGGTGCCTGATGAGCATCAAGCTCGACTCTATCGTGATGTGATTGCACCGAAAATTAAGCAAGGCGCAATTTTAGCTTTCGCACACGGTTTTAATATTCATTATGGCCAGATCGAAGCGCGCGCTGATCTTGACGTTATTATGGTGGCGCCGAAAGGCCCCGGTCATTTAGTACGTTCAACATATACGCAGGGTGGCGGTGTGCCGAGTTTGATCGCTATTCATCAGGATGTCAGTGGTCGTGCTAAAGCCGTTGCATTGTCTTATGCCAGTGCCAATGGTGGTGGCCGCGCTGGTGTTATTGAAACTAATTTCCGCGAAGAAACTGAAACCGATTTGTTTGGTGAGCAGGCAGTATTATGCGGTGGTGCAACTTCGCTGGTTCAGGCAGGTTTTGAAACACTGGTTGAAGCCGGATACGCTCCAGAGATGGCCTACTTCGAATGTTTGCATGAATTGAAACTGATTGTTGATTTAATGTATGAGGGTGGTATTGCCAACATGCGTTATTCGATTTCGAATACGGCTGAATACGGTGATTTAACACGCGGTCCACGCGTTGTTACGCCTGAAACAAAATTGGAAATGAAACGTATCCTGACTGAAATCCAGAATGGCGAATTTGCGCGTGAGTTTATTTTGGAAAACCAGGCGGGTGCAGCGACACTGAAAGCCAAGCGTCGCTTGGGTAAAGAGCATCAGATTGAAGAAGTAGGTGAAAAGCTGCGTAGCATGATGTCGTGGATTAAAGACAATAAAATTGTTGATAAGGATATGAACTAACCGGTACGACTTATCCTTGTTCAAACTTTTCTAATGTGTAGCGGGGCTATTTAATAGCCCCGTTTTACATTTCCCTCTTTTTCCTCTTTGTAATAGGTATCACACAGCTTTGTTCTGATTTTTTATGACGAGTACTTCACATATTCTTTTTGCACGCGAACGCCGAATTATTGTTCTTTCTTCAGTGTTGTTGACATTAATTGTTTTGCAATTATCATCGTGGCTAGTTGCCAGTCCGTTTATGTTGTTTACGGGTTTGTTAGTCTATTTGTTTCGTGATTTACCGCGAAAAGTTCCAGCTTCTCCGCTGGCGGTCGTTAGCCCCATTGATGGCTGTGTTTCCTCAATTGAAACAGCGGTACAAGATCCTTATTTAGAGCGAGAATCGATTCGTATCACGCTGCGTGTCAACTTAATGGGTACCTATGGTGTGCGATCTCCGATTGAAGGGCTTATTAAAGAACGCTGGGAGGTTAGCGGGCAGAATGCCGAAGCCACAAGTGATAGTAAAAATGTTTCTTTGGAAAATGGCAAAAAAATAGCGATGTGGATTCGGACCGATGAAGACGATGATGTTGTATTAGTTTTGACGAAGCGCCGCTTAGTGCAAAAGCCTAGTTGGTACATACAGTGGGGGCACCGTGTTGGTCAAGGGAGGCGTGCGGGTATGATGCGTTTTGGTGGTGAAGTTGAGCTATACTTGCCAAAAGACACACGTTTGAATATTTCTGAAAATGATTGTCTTTATGCAGGTTCTGCGATCATAGGCACTTTTTTACATAATTAGTTTGGCATCAATTAAAGAGTAACTTTGAGCACTTGGTAATGACAGAAAAAGAAATTCCACGACATAGAGGTATTTACTTGCTGCCGAATTTATTTACAACGGCGGGCTTATTCGCAGGTTTTTATTCGATTATAGCGGCGATTGATGGACGTTTTGAAGCGGCTGCGGTTGCAGTTTTTGTAGCGATGATCATGGATGGCATGGATGGACGTATTGCTCGAATGACTAATACACAAAGTGAGTTTGGTGTTGAATACGACAGTCTATCCGACATGATATCGTTTGGTTTAGCGCCGGCTATTATTGTTTATGTTTGGTCGTTATCTGAATTAGGCAAGCTCGGATGGTTGGCTGCTTTTATCTATACAGCCGGTGCAGCATTGCGTTTAGCGCGATTTAATACGCAGGTTGGCAATGATGACAAACGTTATTTTCAAGGGTTAGCCTCCCCAGCGGCTGCGGCCTTAATCAGTGGCCTGGTGTGGGTGGGGGATGATTACGATTTTAATGCCGGCCAATTATTGTGGGTGACATTATTTATCACGGTGATGGCCGGTGTATTGATGGTTAGCAATATTCGCTATCGCAGTTTCAAGGATATAGATTTTAAGGGTAGAGTGCCGTTCGTGGTGCTGTTGCTTGTAGTGTTATTGTTTGTATTTATCTCTATCGATCCACCGATTGTTCTTTTCACATTGGCATTTACTTATGCCGTTTCTGGGCCAGTTTTAACGTTGTTTTTTCTGCGTAAGCGTCGAGCTGAACGTGCAGAACAGACATCCAATGAGAATGATGCCGAGCCCCCCGCGGAATAAAAAGGCAGTAATAATAGTTTGTAGAAGCTATTTACCTTTTCCGTAACCACCGCCGCCAGGTGTTTTAATGATGTAAACATCATCGATGTTTAGCTTGTTTTCAGAGCAGGCATCAATTATTTCTTTCTGTCCCGTGTGGCGCTTGATAAGGTTAACCCCTGTTGTCCCCGCTTCTGCGTTATGGAGAGCAAAAGGTGCGAATTTCCGCTGACCTGAAATGATGTTGGTGGTCATGGCTTCTTTGAAACGTATCTTGCGTACGATGCCGTTTCCTCCGCTGTGTCGGCCTTTCCCGCCAGAACGGTGACGAATCGAAAATTCTTCAAGTATTACTGGGAAGCGTTGTTCAAGCACTTCGGGGTCAGTGAGTCGTGAGTTTGTCATGTGACTTTGCACCGCGGTGGCTCCGTTGAATGTAGCTGATGCACCGGTGCCACCACACAATGTTTCGTAGTATTGGTAGTGATCATTGCCAAAGGTAAAATTGTTGCAAGTACCCTGCGCTGATGCCATCACATCAAGTGCAGCGAATAATGCATTTACGATGGCTTGAGAGGTTTCGACATTGCCGGCGACAACGGCTGCTGGTGGTTCGGGGTTTAGTATCGAAGCGTTGGGGATGATAAGTTTTAATGGTCTTA